>WNGH01025106.1_pt1 | contig 11247 bp, 12 predicted proteins | sample 5400631 | NCBI WGS metagenome assembly WNGH01 (sample SAMN13153373, study PRJNA577476) | soil metagenome | isolation source: 115 cm soil or saprolite under Garry oak tree replicate 1 | place: USA:California | collected 2016-06-15 | reverse complement strand
TCGACTTCTATTCATTGGGTCGAACATCGATCTTCTCCGTTTTCCGCGAAGGCGACGATCTGTTCGGGCAATTGACCGGGCAGCGCAGGCTTCGATTATCCGCAGCGGGTGATGGAAGGTATTCCTACCCGGCCCAAGCCGGCCAGATCACCCTCGCCGTCGGTGACGAACGACAACCGTCCGAACTGATGTTGAGCCAGAACGGTCGCGACTTGCGAGCCGCCCGGATCGCCGAAATGTCGTGGCAGGGCGTCGAGGCCGATGCACGGCCCCTCGATTCATACGTCGGCTGGTACCAGCTGGCGCCGAACCGCGTGCTCACCATCACGCGCGACGGCGATCGGATGGTTGTCCAGGAGACCGGACGGCCGAAATTCGTGGTCGCGGCCCATGGCGCCGATGCCTTTTCCAGCAACCATGACGATCTCGTTATCTTCCTGCGCGACGGTCAGGCAAAGGTGTCCCAGGTCCTGCTTCAGGAGCCGACGTCCGGAGCGCGCCTGGCGCCGCGGGTCGACGTTGCCAAGGCAAGGATGATCGAGGAAGAATTTGCTCGGCGGATTGCAGAAGTTCCAGATCGATTTAGAGAACAAGCCCCGCTGCCGGGCAGCAAGGAGGCGGTCCTGCGAGGGATCGCGGACATGCAACGCGGCGCCCCGAACTATGACCGAATGAGTGCATCGCTGGCTGCCAAGGTCCGTCGCGAGGCTCCCCAGACGCAGTCAATGTTCAAGGCACTGGGCGCGGTCGAGTCGATCTTCTTTCGCGGCGTCGGTCCTGGCGGTTACGACATTTATGGCGTGAAGTTCGCCAATGGTTTTGCGGAGTTTCGGCTGTTGCTGGGGGCAGACGGCAAAGCCGACGACGTCATCTTCCGGCCAGACGGCAACGATGCGCTCGGCGGGGTCGTCGCCTGTTCCGACGAGCAGGGTCTGAAATCTCAGGGCGACACCGCGCCGATCAAGTTGTTGTTTTACAACGGCAGCGGGACAGATATCCAGTTGTACAAGCTGGACGCCGAGGGAAAACGCACAGCCCAAGGCATGATCGCCGATAATATGTCGTCCTCCATCCTGACCTACGTCGACAGTCCCTGGGTTATCGCCGATACGTCGGGGAAATGTCTTGAGATCGTGCAGCCCGGACAACGCACGCGTTATCATACCGTCGAAAGGTCTCCGGCAGGTCATCCGCCGGTGCACGCGGCGCCGCCACGCACCGCTCCACTGGCTGGAAGCGATGAGATGCTGCGCCAATACATCGAGGCGCTGGGCCGCGGCGAACCGAACTACGATCGCATGACCTCTGAAGTCGCGGCGCAGACGCGTCAGCAGCTTCCCTTCAACCAAGCCATCCTGACCAGGCTTGGCGCGCTGCGCGCCGTGTCGTTTCGCGGAGTTTCTGCCATGGGCAGCGACATCTACATGGCTCATTTCGCCAACGGCACCGCGGAATGGAGAATAGGCCTGGTCAAGGACGGCACGATCGGAAGAATTGCGCTCGGTCCGCAGTACTAGGCGGGAATTCATAAATCGAGGTCTTTCGGTGCGACCTTCTTGATGTCCGCTATCCCCCGATAGCGACAGGTCTTTGTTTGCAGCCAAATGCCACGATGTGCCAATGAACGGAAGTCGCCAGCTCAGAGTAGTTTGGTGAAATGGAAACGACGAATTCCGCCGCCCAGCGTCTTGTTGCTGGCCGCGATGGCAACCTCTTCGCGCACCAATCGATATCCGTTGTTTCGATAGAGCGTCAGTGCATCGCCCTGCAACTCGGAAGTGCTCAAGTCCATCCGGGGTCGATTGCGTCGTCGGCACTCGTCTTCCGCAAGCCTCAACATTTTTCTTGCGATGCCTCGACGTCGGGCATCAGGATCAACGTACATGCGGCGCAGTTCCATCGCCTCCGTCGACGATGGCTCAAGTCCAAACATCCCTACAACTTTCCCGCCGTCGACCGCTACCCAGAAGCCGCCTCGCTTTCCGCCGTAGTAGCAGCCGATTTGATCGATCTCTTCCTTGAGAGAGGCAGCGATATAGTCTTCAAATGCCTGCTTCATCTGAGGCGGAGCCAACAGCCGATTGACCCTGACAAACAGGTCTCGCACATGCACTGCATCGTCGACGTTGAACGGGCGGATCTTGATCGCAGATTCCATTCGGGAGCGCCTCCGCACGACGCACCAAAGATGAAAGATGGCCGGTCGCCTTCCATTATCCGGTGCTGCGCCACAGTCTGCAACGCGTCAAAAGGCGACGAAATGGAAGAGCCGCCAACTGAGGGTGCTTACCTTAAGGACCGAAGCTGCGGGCCGCCGTTATCAGAAATGCCGCAATGACGGCAAGCGATACTGTGACGGCTAACCCCTTTGCCAAACCCCTCATCCCCGCTCTAGGAAAAACGATGAGGCCGGTGGCAAGTATGGCAACCCCAGCTACCACTGCGACAAATTGGAAAAGAGTTGAAGTCATCTTCTCATCATCCTATGTGACGCGCCGCTTAATAATACCGCGTATAACAATGGACAGCAAATGGCCGCTTTGGGTCATTCGCTACAGGGGCGACCCAGCGGCAAGTTCAGTCATGTCCGCTGTGACGCCGATAGCGGAAGCAGTTACGGAGCTCTAGCAACTCCGCGACAAGCCATCGCCGGCTCATGGTACGGCCGTGGACGTGATGCTGCGAAACCAGGTTCGATCTGACACCCTGATTTGATGTCCTGCGCTCCGGGCTCCAACGATACTTGCACAAAAAAATCATCAATGCTACAATCCGTAGCGCTACGGGATGTAGTCAGGTTTCAGAGGCTGTCCGCGTCAGGTTGTCGCTGGCGCGCTGTAACTTAGTGTCGTTCGGGGCATTGTCATGAGCCGTTCCGCAAAGGCTGAAGCAGTACTGGCCCTCCATCGGTTTGGTATGGGACCGCGGCCGGGATCGATTGCGGCGATCGAGGCGGATCCGCGCGGGGCGCTGATCGCCGAACTCGAGCGGCCGTCGGCAAGCCAGCTGGCGGCATCCGCGTTGCCTTCAAGTTCAAAGGCTTTCCGCACCGTCAACGAGGCCAATGCGAAGCGGCAGGCCAAAACGATCATCGCCGCGAAAGCTCAACAGGAAGCGAAACGACAACAGATGTCGGACGCGCCCTCCATGATGGAGGGCGGCGAGCAGGATGCCAAAGCGATGGCGGCAAAGATCGCCGCCGAAGCCGTCACGGATCCGGGGCGACAGATCTATCTTGACGAGGCACGGATCCGCACCGAAGCCGCTCTCGCCACCGAGATCGGATTTGTGGAGCGGCTGGTCTGGTTCTGGTCGAATCATTTCTGCATTTCGGCCGACAAGATTCAAAGCATGTCCGGGCCCTATGAGCGCGAGGCCATTCGGCCTCACGTTGTCGGCCGGTTCGCCGATATGCTGCTGGCCGTCGAGGGCCATCCGGCGATGCTGTTCTATCTCGACAACATCGATTCGATTGGACCGAATTCGATCGCCGGCATCAATCGCACCCGTGGCCTCAACGAAAACATTGCACGCGAGATTTTAGAGCTGCACACGCTGGGTGTGCGCAGCGGCTACACCCAGGATGACGTCATAAGCTTCGCCAAGGTGCTGACCGGATGGACCCTGTTGCCACCGGCCAATAATCCCGAGCATGGCGGCGAATTCTCGTTCAATCCCCGTTTGCACGAGCCCGGCGCGCAGAAGGTGATCGGAAAGCTCTACGAGGACGAAACGGTGGAACAGGGACGTGCCGTGCTTCGGGATCTGGCCGCGCATCCGGCGACCGCGACGCACCTCGCCACCAAGCTGGCCCGCTATTTCATTGCCGATGCGCCTCCGCCTCCCCTGGTCGAGAGGATGGCCAAGGTCTTCGTCGATACCGCCGGCGATCTCAAGGAGGTCGCCAAGACGATGGTCGCGTCGGACGAATCCTGGACGCAGCCGCCCACCAAGCTCAAGCGCCCGAGCGAGTGGGTCGTCGGCATGGTGCGGGCCACCGGCATTCTGCAAGCGGATCCTGCGCGGTTCACGGCCGGGCAAGCCCTGCTCGGCGAACCCTTGTGGCGTCCCACGTCACCCAAAGGTTATCCGGACGACGAAGCATCCTGGATCGACGGGATGGGGCGGCGGCTGGACGTCGCCAATAACTTCGCCGAGCGCGTGTCGAGCCGGACCGATCCCCAGGAGGTCATCGAGAGCGTGCTCGGATCTTCGGTATCGCCCGAGGTGATGCAGGCGGTGGGCCGCGCCGAGACCCGCCAGCAAGCCCTCGTGCTGTTGTTCATGTCAGCCGAATTCCAGAGGAGGTGAACATGACCTTTTGCCACCATCTGCCCAGCCGTCGCGAAGCGCTGATCGGCTCCGGTGCTCTGTTTGCATGGAGCCAAATGCCGAGGCTTGCACGCGCAGCAGGCCGCGATCCGCGCATGCTCGTCATCGTACTGAGGGGCGCGCTGGACGGATTGGGTGCGGTCGCACCTGTCGGCGACCCCGACTGGATCGGCCTGCGCGGAGATCGGGCGCTGGTGCTCGACGGCAAAACACCCGCGCTGCCGCTGGATTCATTTTTCGCACTCAATCCCGCGATGCCGAATCTGCACCGAATGTACAAGGCACAGCAGGCGTCCATCGTGCACGCCACGGCGACGCCATATCGAGAGCGCTCGCATTTCGATGGTCAGGACGTTCTCGAGAGCGGGATTACCCGGCCCGGTGCGGTCGATACCGGTTGGCTCAATCGTGCCCTGGTCGCGCTGGCGTCGGACGGTCAGGTGGATCTGCGCGGCAGCCGCGCTCTTGGCGTCGGGTCGGTAACCCCTCTGGTCGTGCGCGGCAAGGCCCCTGTGATGTCGTGGGTCCCGCAGCAATTGCTCCCCGCCAGCGACGACACGCAGGCCCGCTTGCTGGATTTGTATCAGCACACCGATCCGAGACTTGCAGTTGCGCTTGAGGCGCGGATACGCCTTGCCGCCCTTGGGCCCGCCCGAGGCCCCAACGATTCAACGTCCGACGGCGCTTCGCTTCCACCACCTGGCATTGCGCGCGTGCGCGGCTATTTCGCCGACGCCGCCGGCACAGCGGCGCGCTTTCTCGCCAAGGCGGACGGCCCGCGTGTCGGGGCGGTTGGCTTTGTCGGGTGGGATACGCACATCAACGAGGGCGCGGCCTCCGGTCAGCTCGCCAATCTGCTCGGAGCTCTCGACGGCGCGTTGGCAGCCATCGAGACCAACATGGGCGACGCCTGGCGCGAGACGGTGGTCGTAATCGTCACCGAGTTCGGACGCACCGCGCGCATCAACGGCACGGACGGAACAGATCACGGTACGGGCACCGTTGCCTTTCTCGCCGGCGGCGCACTGCGGGGCGGACGCCTGGTCGCCGACTGGCCGGGACTGAAGCCCGCCCAACTTTATGAGGGACCTCAAACCAACCACCGATCTGCGCGCGGTGCTCAAGGGTCTGCTCAGGGATCACTTGAGAGTCGAAGAGAGCGTGCTCGCAAGCACCGTGTTTCCCGACAGCGCCGAGGTCGTGCCGACCGCGGGTCTTGTTGGCTAATGGGAGGTCTACCATGAAGCCACTGGTCGTTATCTTGATGACCTGGTGTCCCGCTGCTGGCCGCGACGTGGTGCTCGACTTCGGCAGTTGGTCCCGGCCCTAAACAGGCGTTGTCATGTCGATTTTCACCGGCCGCGAACTCGAATTTCTCGCCAGCTTGAGGACAAGCTGGCGGAGGCTCTATTGGAACGAGCTCGCGCGTCTCCTGAAAGAGGATGACAACCCATGCGACGCCCGACACGAAGCCAGGCGACCTGAGGATTACTCCGCGGCCGCTTCACGCACGTAGCGCGCCGTCGGCGTGCGCATGGTCACGAGTTCTTCGGCCGCGGTCGGATGCAGCGCGAAGGTGGCGTCGAAATCGGCCTTGGTCGCCTTCATCTTGACGGCGATGCCGACCGCTTGCACGATTTCGGCGGCGGTATCGCCGACGATATGGCAGCCAACCACGCGATCGCTGCTGCCATCCACGACCAGCTTCATCAGAATCCGGGTATCGCGGCCTGACATCGTCGACTTGATCGGCCTGAAATCGGCCTTGTAGATATCGACGTGGCTGAATTGCGCGCGCGCCTGGGTCTCGGTCAATCCCACGGTGCCGACCTCCGGCTGCGAGAACACGGCGGTTGGAATGTTGGCGTGGTCGACCTGAACCGGACGCTTGCCGAACACCGTATCGGCGAAGGCGTGGCCTTCGCGGATCGCGACCGGCGTCAGATTGATGCGATGGGTGACATCAATTCCCTGCCGGGCTTGTCGACCTTGTTGACCGTGCAGCCGGTGAGAATGGTGATGCCTTCCTTCTCCATCTCGGCGCGCACATGGGCGCGGACATCCTCGTCGAAGCCGCGCAGGATGTTTTCGCCGCGATAAACCACTGTTACATCGGAACCGAAACCTGCAAAGATACAGGCAAATTCCAGTGCGATATAACCGCCGCCCTGAATCACGATGCGCTTGGGCAACTCTTGCAGATGAAACACTTCGTTCGATGAGATCACGTGTTCGATGCCGGGAATCGCCGGTCCATGATTGGGCGCGCTTCCGGTCGCGATCAGCACGTATTTTGCCCTGACGGCTTCGCCATTGGTCAGGCGAAGCGTGTGGGCATCCTCGAGCACGGCGCGGGTCTTGACGATGCGCGCGCCGGATTTTTCGACATTCGTGGTGTAGATGCCCTCCAGCCGCGCGATCTCCTTGTCCTTGTTGGCGACCAGCGTCGGCCAGTCGAAGGTCACCGGCGGGATAGACCATCCAAAGCCCGCGGCATCCTCGATCTCGTGGTGGATGTGCGATCCAATAACGAACAGTTTTTTCGGCACGCAGCCGCGGATCACGCAGGTGCCGCCCATCCGGTACTCTTCGGCGACCATGACCCGCGCGCCGTAGCCCGCGGCGATCCGGGCGGCGCGAACCCCGCCCGAACCTCCTCCGATGACGAACAGATCGACGTCGAACTCAGCCATATTCACCCCGACCGAAATTAGGTTTCCAGGTCAGATATAAACGTCAGACCTGCACTTCAGATTTCCTTGCCGCGTTTGCGCATCTCGGCGCGAAACTGGCTGTTCACCACCTCGGCAAAGGCCTGCGCCCACTGGTTCATATAGGACATGCTGAATTGAATTGCCCGGGGCTCGGTCCCGAGCAGCTTCTGGCCGAGCGTCGACTTGTAGAATGTAACCAGGTCCTTCAACTCCTGCTCGGAAAACTCGCTGGCATAGATCTTGGCCATTCCCTCGCCGATCTCCTTCTCACGGCCGGCAAGGCTCTGGGCGACAATCACGGCAACTTCATTGAGATCTTTTTGGTAGTTGAGGTTGTTCTGCAGCAAAACGTCCTTGGTTTGCTGGACCAGGTTGGGAACGGCGTTCGCATACATCGCGCTCGCATTCTTCATCGCCAGAATTTCCTTGGCCGCCGCAATGGCTGCCGGCGACGCCTGCTTGAGCGGAGGCGCGGCCGGCTGCTGCGCCCAGGCGGGAGCGCCGGCCAGAGCCAGTCCGAGCGCAAGGCCCGCGGCCGACAAAATTCTTGAAAGGCTCTTCATTCCGATTCTCCTAAGGTTGCGGCGTTACCGCCGTTCAACAACACGAATTCCCTGCGAGCCTGCCAGCATCGCCGTGCTGACCAGACCGATGAACAGCCCATGCTCGACAACGCCCGGTATCGCGTCCAGCAGTCGCGCCAGGCACGGAGCATCGTTTATTCGTTCGAGATGGGCGTCGACAATCCAGTGGCCGCCATCGGTGACAAAAACGTGGCCGTCCCTGCCCTTTCGGACCACCATTTGCCCGGAAACGCCGCTTTCCGCAAATACCTCGCCCATGGCGCGCTGCGTCGCCGCCAGGCCGAACGGAATCACCTCTATCGGCAATGGAAACCGGCCGAGTACCTCGACCCATTTGGAATCGTCGGCGATCACGATCATGCGATCAGACGCCGCGGCGACGATCTTTTCGCGTAACAGCGCGCCGCCGCCGCCCTTGATGACGTTAAGCGCGGGATCGATTTCGTCGGCGCCATCGACCGTCAGATCGAGCCGGTCGATGTCATCCAGCGTGGTCAGCGGAATGCCGCAACGCGCCGCGTCGGCGCGTGTGGTTTCCGATGTCGGCACGCCGATGATGTTCAGCCCCGCGCTGACCCGCTCGCCGAGAAGCTCGACAAAATGTTTCGCGGTCGAACCGGTGCCGAGGCCCAGCTTCATTCCGTCGCGCACATGTTCGAGCGCACGGGCCGCCGCTTGCCGTTTCAATCCGTCCATATTCACGTGCAACGATGCCTTTGGGATGCGGTGCCGGTCGTGCGACCGGCGGTGTCTGGCGGGGGCATATCTAGCGTCGTTTTGCGGGGAGGAACAGCGCTATACGTCGACTTAGACGCTGATTTGGCCGCAATTGACGACCTTTGCCTGGAGCCTTTTCCGTTCGATGGCGGCAAAGCCGCCCCTCCACCTACTTGCACGATGACGCCAGTACCGATAGCGGTTCATGATGATCTCTCCCCGCACCGTTGTATTCGATCTGGACGGCACGCTTGTGGATACGGCGCCCGACCTGATCAACGCGCTCAATCATGTTCTCGACCGCGAGGGTCTGCCGCCGGTGCCGTTGCATTCCGCGCGCAACATGATCGGCGCGGGCGCGCGCCGGCTGATCGAACGCGGCCTGGAACTGGAGGGCCGCTCCGTCGGCCTCGAAGACATCAACCGGCTCACCAGCGATTTCATCGATTACTACGCCGCTCACATCGCCGATGCTTCGCGCCCCTTCGATGGCCTGGAAAGCGCGCTCGACGATCTGCACGCGCGCGGATATCGCTTTGCGGTTTGCACCAACAAGCTCGAGTGGTTGTCCAAGCTTCTGCTCGATCGGCTCGGATTGAGTTCGCGATTTTCCGCGATTTGCGGCGCAGACACCTTCGGCGTTTCCAAGCCTGACCCGGCGATCCTGCAGCAGACGATCGCGCGCGCGGGCGGGCAGCCGTCATCCACCATCATGGTAGGCGATGCCGGTCCGGATATCGGCGTCGCCCGTCGCGCCGGAGTTCCGGTGATCGGCGTTGAATTCGGATATACCGACGTTCCGATCGCCGACCTCAAACCAGATCGCCTGATCGGTCACATGAGAGATTTAACTGCCGCGGTCGAAAGCCTGATGCCCGCGAGAAGTTCCACGTAAGACATTGATTAAATTACCATATCAATTTCGCTATGCGCGAGAATTAACCATTAATTAACTATCCCGGCCCGCACGGTTGCACCGCTGTAGTGACGCTCCTATGCTCGCTATTGGGGATGCTGGCGGGCTTATGCACGCCATGGGAATTATGGCGGCTGGCCGCACAAGAGTGGCGGATCGATCATGCGTCGTGTCATCGCGATTGCAATTGCGGGGTACAGCCTGGCCGGCTGCTCCTCGCTTTCCTGGGATGCCTTCAAGGCAACGCCGCCAACCGTGCAGGTTCAGCTCGAGTCGGTGCCGCAAGGCGCCGATGCCCGGACGTCGCTGGGGCCGGGTTGCAAGACACCCTGCTCTGTCGATGTATCCGCCCCCGACAGCGGTTTCTCGGTCACGTACACGCTGAACAAGTTCCAGCCGGCAACCATCCCGGTGCAGGTCATTCGCATCCCCGGCGATTTCTCGTCTCCCCAGTCGACAACGTTCGATCCCAATCCGGTTGTTGCGGAACTTCAGCCGGCTGGCCCACCGCCGAGGGCAACCGCCAAGAAGAAAATGCTGGTTGCGAAGAAGCCAAAACCGCCCAAGGACACGGCGTCCGCTCCCGCCGGATCGGCACTCCCGCAACCTGCGCAAGCCGCCCAACCTCCCGCCCGATGATGGCTTGCACTGCACCCAAAAAGGTGCGGATTGTATGCGCATCGCATCATGCATAGATTGCGATGGCGGAAGTCCCGGCCGTATCCATCATGGCGGCTGCCGCAGTAACAAGGCGTATTGAATGACCGGACCAGCATTGAGCCCTTCCGCATCGCTGTCTCATCCGATGACCGACCCGTTCGGCCGGACCATCAGCTATTTGCGGGTATCGGTCACGGATCGCTGCGACCTGCGCTGCTTTTATTGCATGTCCGAAGACATGACATTTCTGCCCAAAGCCGATTTGCTGACGTTTGAAGAACTCGACCGGCTTTGTTCGGCGTTCATCGCCAAGGGGGTGCGGAAGTTGCGGCTTACCGGCGGCGAGCCGCTGGTCCGGCGCAACGTGATGTCGCTGGTGCGCTCGCTCTCGCGCCACCTCGATACCGGTGCGCTCAATGAACTGACGTTGACGACCAATGGCTCGCAGCTGGCGCGTTTTGCCGGCGAATTGCGGGACTGCGGGGTGCGCCGCATCAACGTATCGCTGGATACCCTCGATCCGGCGAAGTTCCGGGCCATCACCCGCTGGGGCGATCTCGACAAGGTTCTGGCCGGCATCGAGGCGGCGCGATCGGCGGGCCTCGCCGTCAAGATCAACGCCGTCGCGCTGAAGAATCTGAACGAGGACGAAATCCCCTCGCTGATGCAATGGGCGCATGGCAAGGGCATGGCGCTGACGCTGATCGAGGTCATGCCGATGGGCGATATCGGCGAAGGACGCATCGACCAATATGTACCGCTGTCGCTGCTCCGCGCGCGCCTCGCCAAACAATACACCCTGACCGACCTTGACGATGATACCGGCGGTCCGGCCCGTTACGCATCCGTCAGCGAGACCGGGGGCAAGCTCGGCTTCATCACGCCGATGACCCATAATTTCTGCGAGTCCTGCAATCGGGTGCGGATCACCTGTACCGGCACGCTGCACACCTGCCTCGGCCACGAGGATGCCTCCGATTTGCGCAAGCCGCTTCGCGCTTCCGCCGACGATGACCTGCTCGGCGCGGCGATCGACCGCGCCATCGGCTTGAAGCCCAAGGGCCACGACTTCATCATCGATCGCCGGCACAACCGCCCGAGCGTCAGCCGCCATATGAGCGTCACCGGCGGCTGAGGTTGCGCTGCCGCTCCGGCGACGGTTCTCAGCTGAGCTAAATTCTCCCACAATATCAACAAACTTCCAATTGACGGCGGCTCCGCGCGCTGGGATGGTGCACGGGCTTCATGCTAGCGCGGCTGGATAAGCCGCTGCGTCCGACGGACGTGGTCAAGACGGCAGAGGCGCAATCGGGGGAGGACTACG
>WNGH01023195.1_pt1 | contig 11248 bp, 9 predicted proteins | sample 5400631 | NCBI WGS metagenome assembly WNGH01 (sample SAMN13153373, study PRJNA577476) | soil metagenome | isolation source: 115 cm soil or saprolite under Garry oak tree replicate 1 | place: USA:California | collected 2016-06-15 | reverse complement strand
GGCGCGCTTTGTGGGAGTATGGCCATCTGCTACAGATTTTACGGACCGCTCCCCCAGCTCCAGTCTCGGCGAGCGGGGTTAAGGAGACCTGAACGGGGACGGGCAAACGGCTGTTGCAAAGCATTCAATTGCAGGGCTGAATTTGCATGTAGTGGGAACCAGCCGGCGCAAAAGGCAGTGAGTAAGAGGCAGTGAATGCCGACGGGCAAGAAGCTTCTGGTCGTGGTCACTCGTCGGCTGCCCGACGGTGTCGAAATGCGCATGCGCGAACTGTTCGACGCGCGCCTCAATTCAGACGATAAGCCACTGACACAAGCGCAGTTGGTGGAGGCGGTGAAAACCGCCGATGTCCTGGTGCCGACGGTCACCGATCACATCGATCGCGCGGTACTCAGTCAATCGGGCGAACGGCTCAAGCTCATCGCCAATTTCGGCAACGGCGTGGACAATATCGATGTCGCGACGGCCGTTCAGCGCGGCATCACCGTAACCAACACCCCCGGCGTGCTCACCGAGGATACAGCCGACATGACCATGGCGCTGATCCTGGCGGTGCCGCGGCGACTGGCCGAGGGCGCGCAGGTGCTCATCGGCGACCGCGAATGGGCCGGCTGGAGCCCGACCTGGATGCTGGGTCACCGCATCTGGGGCAAACGGCTCGGCATTGTCGGCCTGGGCCGGATTGGCCAGGCGGTGGCGCGCCGCGCCCAGGCGTTCGGCTTGAAAATTCATTATCACGACCGCCGCCGTGTCACGCCGGACATCGAGGAGAACTTGCACGCGACCTATTGGGAGAGCCTCGATCAGATGCTCGTGCGCATGGACATCATCTCAATCAATTGTCCACACACGCCGGCGACATATCATTTGCTTTCGGCGCGCCGCCTCAAACTGATCCGTCCCGAAGCCTATATCGTCAACACCGCACGCGGCGAGGTGATCGACGAGAACGCCTTAGCGCGCTTGATCGAGTCGGAGCACATTGCCGGCGCGGGGCTGGACGTGTTCGAACACGAGCCGGCGGTGAATCCCAAGCTGATCAAGCTGGCGCGCTCCGGCAAGGTGGTGTTGCTGCCGCATCTGGCATCGGCCACGCTCGAAGGCCGCATCGACATGGGCGAAAAGGTCATCGTCAATATCAAGACGTTCCTCGACGGCCACCGGCCGCCCGATCGCGTTCTGCCGTCGATGCTGTAAGCCAGAGCATCAATCCGGCGATGCACCCGCACATTATCGCGCTGCGACGCGTTGCTTCTTTCGCGCTCGCTGCAATCATTGCGCTATCGCTGGCCACGCCTGTCGCGCCCGTCGCGTTTGGCGAGGAGCGAGCTGCCGCCGACGGCGGTATCCGCAATCCGCAAGGCGTCATCGCGCAGGGTGGCATGGTTGTGGCGCAAGAGGCGCTCGCCGCCCGGATCGGCGCCGATGTTCTCGCAAAGGGCGGCAATGCCGTGGACGCCGCGGTCGCCGTCGGATTTGCGCTCGCCGTCAGCTATCCGCGTGCCGGCAATATCGGCGGCGGCGGCTTCATGGTCATTCACCTCGCCGACGGCCAAGACACGACGATCGATTATCGCGAGACCGCGCCGCGCGGCATCAACGCCAAAAGCTTTTTGGATGATTCGGGCAATGCCGATCCGCACAAGTCGCGCGAATCCGCGCTTGCCATCGGCGTGCCGGGCACCGTCGCGGGCTTGACCTTGGCCGAACAAAGATATGGCTCGGGAAAATTCAACCTCGCCGAACTGATCGCGCCGGCGATCGCGCTGGCGCGAGACGGCATCGCGGTTAGCGATGACACCGCGGATTCGCTGCCTAATGTGCTGGCGCGGCTGTCGCGCTGGCCGGCATCGGCCAAGATTTTCCTCAAAGCGGACGGCAGCGTGCTCGGCCCCGGCGATCGCCTAGTGCAGCAGGACCTTGCCGATTCGCTGCAAGCAATTGCGCGTGATGGCCCGCGCGCGTTCTACGAGGGACCGATCGCGGAGAAAATTGCCGTCGCCGTCGAGAGCGCCGGCGGGGTCATGACGGCCGACGACTTGAAAGACTATCGAGCGATCGAGCGCATCCCGGTGCGCGGCGCCTATCGTGGATACGAAATTGTCTCCATGGCGCCGCCGTCCGCCGGCGGCGTCGCGCTGATCGAGATGCTCAACATCCTTGAAGGCTACGATCTGGCGAATATCGCCCGCGGCGACGAACCGCAGGCCCTGCATTTGCTGATCGAAGCGATGAAGCGCGCTTATGCCGATCGCGCCTTGTTTCTCGGCGATCCGGACCGCGTGCAGAACCCGGTCGCGCTCTTGACCTCTAAAGATTACGCGGCCGGCTGGCGCGCTGGCATCGATCCGGTTCACGCGACCGCGGCGGCGGACATCCGCGCCGGCGGCACGGTGCAGTCCGAAGGCCGAAACACGACGCATTTTTCAGTGATCGACCGTTTCGGCAACGCCGTCGCCAACACCTATACGCTCAATTTCAGCTATGGCCTCGGCTTGGTCGCCGAGGGTACCGGCATTCTGCTCAACAACGAGCTCGACGATTTTGCCGCCAAACCGTTTACACCGAACGCCTTTGGTCTGCTCGGCGCCGAAGCCAACGAGCCCGGCCCCGGCAAGCGGCCGCTGTCGTCGATGACGCCGACCATTGTGCTCAAGGACGGCAAGCCGTTTCTGATCACGGGCTCGCCGGGCGGCAGTCGGATCACCACGGCGGTGCTGCAAATCGTCGTCAACGTCATCGATCGCGGCATGGATATTGCGCGGGCGGTTGCGGCGCCGCGCGTGCATGACCAATGGATGCCGGATCAGATCTATGCCGAGCCGGGCTTTGCCGAGGAGGTGATCGCCGCGTTGCAGGCGCGTGGCGACAAAGTCGTTATGCAGCGGCCGTTCACGTCGGCCAATTCAATCATGGTCACGCCCGAAGGCTTTGTCGGCGGCGCCGATCCGCGCACACGCGGCGCGCTCGCGGTTGGATTTTGATCTAGCCCGCTCATTCCCGCGAACGCGGGAATCCAGAATTTCGCTTTACGTGGCGTTCGCCGGATGGTCGGGGTGGTTGGCGGTCGAGGCCAGTGCAATGACCAGGAGCGCGCAGAGCGCCACGGGCACAAATCCGGCAAACGGGGTGTGGGTGAGATCCCAAAGCCAACCGGCAGCAACCGACAGCACCATGGCGATGCTGTAGCTGATCGTGAACATGCCGGCCGAGGTGCGATGAACGTCGTCAGGCGCGCTGAGCACTGAGGGGAGCGCGAGCACCAAGACCAGAATGGCCGTGGTGACAAAGCCCAACACGCCAGCCCAGACCACGATCCATGCACCGCTCGCGGTCATGATTCCCACGAGACTGACGAACGACAACGCGCCGGCGGCCACATAGGCCAACGGCTGTTTGACCAGCCGGCCCGCGAGCCCCAGCATCAGCAGCGAGGCAGGGAGCTGGCAAAAGTTCAGAACGGTCAGTGCGCTCGAGATCAGGTCGGGACGGCCTGCGGCAGTGAGAAAGTCCGGCAGGAAGGCGTTGGTGACGAAATACATCGAATTGACGCTGCCGAGGATCGCGCCCAGCCGCCAGATCAGCGGCCGCCGCCAATCCGGCCACCATCGGCGTCCGGCTGCGGCCGTGCCATTGATGCTGCGCGGGCGCGGTGCGCAGGCAATTACCAGTAAAGCGGTAGCGAAGACCGGGACCGACCAGACGACAAAATTCAGCCGCCAACTGTTGTCGACAAGCGGCAGCACGAGCGGGATGGTCAGCGCCACGGCAATTGTTTCGCCGGCGAGAAGTCCGTTGGTGTAGACCGCGGTGGCGAAACCGATCCGCCGCGGAAACCAGGCGCGCACCAACGGCGGCAACGATGGCTGCATAATCGACACGCCGGCCGCCATGACCATCGTCGAGGCGTAAAGCACGGCCGCATTGGGCAACGCCGCGCGCGCGGTCGATCCGACCGCGTTGATTAGAAGGCCGATCACCAGCGCCGGAACGATGCCGAAGCGTGCGATCAAAACCGCGCCTGGAATCGCGGCCAAGGCGAATAGCATCGGCGGCAGGCTCGAAAGCCAGCCAATGTCCGTTTCGGACAGATGCAGGTCGGCATGCAGCAGCGGCACCACTGGCGGTATCGCCAACACGGTGATGCGCAGGCACACGCCGCACAGCCAAAGCAGCAGAAAGGCGAATGCATCCCGCCCGGCCGATGAAGGGCGGCTTTCGTTTGCGGTGCTGACAGTCACGGCATCCATCCCGCCCGACACCGCGGCCATCCGGCACGCGACGTGGTGACGGGGAGGCTCGGTTCATATTAGGGATTCTGGAGCGGGCGAAGGGATTCGAACCCTCGACCCCAACCTTGGCAAGGTTGTGCTCTACCCCTGAGCTACACCCGCATCCGAGAGGGTAAGGCGGTCATCTATATTACCCGGGCATCACCTAGGCATGACCGGCACTGCGGCCAAGCTATGCCAAAGAGCGCAATCCTTTGCAACCGCGCCTTTGCAACCGCGGCGGTCCGGCATTATCAAGCGAGCCAATGCCCGCCACGCCAGACGAACTCTTTACCTATCTGGACACGCTGGGCATCGCCCACAAGACGGTCAAACATCCCGCGGTGTTCACGGTCGAGGAAGCCCGCGAATTGCGCGGCGCGATCGCCGGCGGGCACACCAAGAATTTGTTCCTGCGCGACAAGAAAGGCGCGCTCTATCTGGTCGTCGCGGCCGAAGATGCGGCAATCGAGCTTCGATCGCTGCACCGCGTGCTCGGCGCGTCGGGCCGCTTCTCGTTCGGCTCGGCCGAGCTGATGCAGGAAACGCTCGGCGTCGCGCCGGGCTCGGTCACTCCCTTTGCCGTCATCAATGACAAGGAAGCGCGCGTGACGCTTGTCATCGACGCCGCGCTGATGACCCAAGACATGTTGAATTTTCATCCACTGGTGAATACCGCGACGACGAGCATCTCGCGCGAGGGGCTACTGAAGTTCTTGGCGACCACCGGTCATGCGCCCCGGATAGAGCCGCTTTCCGGCGCGATGGAGTGAAAAACCCGATTGCATTCAGGGGTTTTCTTCCCATCTAATCGGGCAACAGGATCATTTGCGCGCCCGTCGCGAAACGTGGGGTAACTTGCGCAAAACAAGACTTGGGCAGAACAGAAAAGCTTGGCGGAATAAGACATGTTGCAATCAGCCGGAACGACGACTGCGGAAGCGTTGGTCAGGGACACGACCACGCAAGCCTTTGTCAAAGACGTCATTGAAGAATCGAAGCACCAGCCGGTCCTGGTCGATTTTTGGGCGGAGTGGTGCGGACCCTGCAAGCAGCTGACGCCTGTTCTGGAAAAGGCGGTGAAGGCGGCCAAAGGCAAGGTCAAGCTCGTCAAGATGGACATCGATAAGCACCCGGCGATCCCGGGGCAGATGGGCATCCAGTCGATCCCGGCGGTGAACCGCATCGGCGGCGAAGCGAAGGATCTGCTGGAAGCGGCCGACGCCGCACTCGCTGCCGGTGACGCCGCCGGCGCGGCGGACCTCTATGCGCAAATCCTTGCCGAGGACAGTTCCAACGTGCCGGCTCTTGCCGGTCTGGTGCGCTGCTACGTGCAGACCGGCGCGCTCGACAAAGCGCGGCAAACCTTGGCGATGATTCCGAGCGGCAAACAAAACGACGCCGCAGTGGCGGCGGCGCGCGCCGCGCTCGAACTCGCCGAACAGGCCAAGACGGTGGGACCGATCGGCGAGCTTGAACAGAAGGTCGCCGCCAATCCGCTCGACCATCAGGCCCGGTTCGATCTTGCGCTCGCACTCAACGGCAAAGGCCGCCGGCTTGACGCGCTCGAACATTTGCTCGCGATCGTAAAACGTGATCGCAAATGGAACGATGACGCTGCGCGCAAGCAGCTCGTGCAGTTTTTCGACGCATGGGGCCCGATCGATGAAGCGACCATCGAAGGACGCAAGCGGCTGTCGTCGGTCCTGTTCGCCTAAAGCATGACGGGTCTCGTATGATTTCCGAGACCGATCATACTCAGATTGTTGGCGTCCACGCCGTGAAGTTCGGTGCCGTCGCAGGGTGGAGTGCGACATGCCGATGAACACGATCTACGAAGGGCCGAACGCGCTTCCCGAGGTCATTCCGGTTTTTCCGCTCGCCGGCGCGTTGTTGCTGCCGCGGGGACAAATGCCGCTCAACATTTTCGAGCCGCGCTATCTGGCGATGATCGAGGATGCCTTGCGCTCTCCGCATCGCCTGATCGGCATGATCCAGCCCGATGCGGCGCATCCGGGCCCCGATCAGGCCAAGCCGAATTTATTTCGGGTCGGCTGTGTCGGCCGCATCACCCAATTCGCCGAGAGCGGCGACGGCCGCTATCTGATCCAGCTCACCGGCATCGCCCGGTTTCGGGTCGAGCAGGAATTGCCGGTGAGCACGCTGTATCGGCAATGCCGCGTGACCTATCAGCCATTCGTCGATGATTTCATCGCGCGCAAAGGTGAGGATCAGGTGGACCGCAAGGCGCTCTTGCGCGCGCTCACCGAGTTCCTCAAAGCCAATGATCTGAAGGCGGATTGGGAAGGCATCGAGAATGCGCCCAATGAGGCTTTAGTGAATGCATTGGCAATGATGTCGCCTTACGATGTCGCCGAGAAACAAGCCCTGCTGGAGGCGCCTGATCTCAAAACGCGCGCCGAAATCCTGATCGCGGTCACCGAGATCGCGCTTGCCAAAAGCAAAACGCCGGGCGAAACATCGTTGCAATAACTCGGTTCGCCCGTAACAAGCGCGCGACGAAATTTTCGTGAACAGACCGGAGCCCCTCAATGTCCAGCCCTTCCTCTGACCGGCCGGCCGACAGTGTCGATCCCAAATTGCTGGAAATTCTGGTGTGCCCGCTGACCAAGACGCCGCTCGAATACGACGCGCAGAAACAGGAATTGATCTCGCGCGCGGCCAAGCTCGCTTATCCCATTCGCGACGGCATTCCGATCATGCTGCCCGAGGAGGCGCGGCGGATCGATTGACAATCGACATCCAACGCTTCTCCATCGTCACCCGCGAGCTTGACCCGCGGGTCCATACTGACTCGCGGCGTGTGCGGTGTGGCCGCGTAGATTGCCGGGTCATAGGCGAGCGAAGCGACGCCGTCCTTCGGACGGCTATGCCCGGCAATGACGGGTTGTCTTTTCTGAATTGGGGAGAACGCCGTGATCAAAATCTGGGGCCGCAACACCTCTTCCAATGTGCAGAAGGTTATGTGGGCGATCGGCGAGATCGGTTTGCCGCATCAGCGCATCGATGTTGGCGGGCCATTCGGCAAAAACCGCGAGCCGGCCTATCTCGCTATGAATCCGAACGGCCTCGTGCCGACGCTCGAGGAGGAAGATGGCTTCCTGTTATGGGAATCCAACACGATCGTTCGCTATCTCGCCGCCAAACACAAGGCAGGAGGCCTGGAGCCGGCGGATTTGCGCACACGCGCCTTGGCCAGCAAGTGGATGGATTGGCAGCTCGCGGTTGCCGGTCCGGCGATCTTCGCGTGTTTCTGGGGCCTCATTCGCACGCCGGCGGACAAACGCGATCATGCGGCAATCGAAGAATCAAAAAAGAAGACCACGGCGGCGATGACCATCATGGACCAGCAGCTGGCCAAGACGCGCTATCTCGCCGGTGATGATTTCTCGTACGGCGATATTCCAGTCGGCATCATCGCCTATCGTTATCACCAGCTGGTCCCGGAGCGCCCAGCGCTCGCCAATTTCGAACGCTGGTACGCAGCGATCTCGTCGCGGCAGGCCTTCAAAGATCAGATCGCCACGGTGCCGCTCACCTAGCTCCGTCACTCCGCGGCGGCGCGAGCGCCGCCGGAATGCGCGGCGACGATGTAATCCATCGCCGCCTGCACGCCGCCCTTTTTGTGCGGAATGCCGGCGAGGCCGAGCGCCATTTCGGTCGAGGCCAGCGCACCGACCTGCCAGCCGTCGTTGACATCGCCGAGATGACCGATCCGGAAATATCGCTTGGCATACGGGCCGAAGCTCGCGCCGTACGAAATATTGAACGCATCGAGCGCCAGATTGCGAAACGCATCGGCGTCATGGCCATCGGGCAACAGCACCGCGGTGACCGTGGGCGAGTAATATTTCGGATCGCGGCAGAGGATTTCGAGGCCCCAGGCGCGCACCGCGCGGCGGGTTGCTTCTGCAAGCCGCGCATGCCGCGCGAACACGTTATCGAGGCCTTCCTCGTGCAGCATCTCGATCGAAACCGCGAGGCCCTGCAGCATTTGCGTCGCCGGCGTGTAAGGAAAAAAGCCGATCTTGTTCATGGTCAGCATTTCGTCCCAGGCCCAGAACGATTTCGGCAACTTCGAGGACTTCGCGGCCGCGAGCGCTTTGTCGCTGATCGCATTGAACGACATGCCGGGCGGCAACATCAGGCCTTTCTGTGCGCCGCCGATCGTGACATCGACGCCCCACTCGTCGTGCCGATAATCGGTGGAGGCGAGCGACGATATGGTGTCGACCATGAGCAGCGCGGGATGACCCGCGGCATCGATCGCTTTGCGGATCGGCTCGATTGGCGACAGACAGCCAGTCGCCGTCTCGTTGTGCAGCACGCAAACCGCCTTGATCTCGTGCGCCTTGTCCTTGCGCAGATAGTCCTCGATCTTCGCCGCGTCGGCGCCGGTGCGCCAATCGCCAGAAATGAACTCCGGACGCAACCCGAGTTTCTGCGCCATCACTTTCCATAACGTCGCGAACTGACCGGTCTCGACCATCAACACGCGATCGCCCGCGGAAAGCGTATTGACCAGCGCGGCTTCCCAGGCGCCGGTGCCGGTCGCGGTGTAAATGATCACCGGGTTGCTGGTCTTGAAGATCGTTTTGATGCCATCGAGACAGCGCTTGGCCAGTTTGGCGAATTCCGGCCCGCGGTGATCGATAATCGGCGTATCCATGGCCCGCAGCACGCGGTCGGGCAGCGGGGTCGGCCCCGGAATTTGCAAAAAGTGACGCCCCACGGCGCGCGACGAATTCTGCGGCATTTTCCGCACTCCTTCGGACGGGTAGACCGAGCCCGGGGGCGCGCGTCCGTGGCGCTCGCGGCTTGTCGCGTTGAATAACGAATGCGACATTCCGGTCAAGCCCGAACCTCTGTGATGCATGCCGCGCTGATGCGCGCGGGCAATCGCCCGAGGAATTCAAGGAGGCATTCTTGCCGGCACGACTATTGCCCGCACTCGAAAAAACGCTCGAACGGCGGCTCAAGGCGGAGCAAGCCGGTGACGTTCACTTCGACGCTTTCACCCGCGGCCGCTATGCGACCGACGCCTCGCATTATCAGATCATGCCGGTCGGCGTGGTCGCCCCGCGCTCGATTGCGGACGCCGAACACGCGCTCGCGATTTGCCGTGCGGAGGGCGTCGCCGTAACGGCGCGCGGCGGCGGCACCTCGCAGGCCGGCCAGACCGTCAACCATTCGCTGATCCTGGATTGTTCGCAATATCTCAACCGGATCGTCGAAATCGACGCCGCCGGCCGGCGCTGCGTGGTCGAGCCGGGTATCGTTCTCGACGAGCTCAACCGCACGCTCAAGCCGTACGGCTTGTGGTTTCCGGTCGACATTTCCACGGCGTCGCGCGCCACGATCGGCGGGATGGTCGGCAACAATTCCTGCGGCGCGCGCTCGCTACGCTATGGCAACACGCGCGAAAACGTTGTCTCGATCGACGCCGTCCTCGCCGACGGCACCCGGGCGCATTTTGGCCGCATGGGCGACAGCGGCGTTAATGTGCCGCCCGCGCTCCTCCGCGATCTTGTTGCGATTGCCAGCCGCGAAGCCGCCGAAATCGAACGGCGCTTTCCAAAGGTGCAGCGCCGTGTCGGCGGCTACAATCTCGACGCCGTCGTTCCCGGCCGCAACGACATCAATCTGGCGCATCTTCTGGTCGGTTCGGAAGGCACGCTCGCATTTTCGACCGGCGTGGAATTGAAGCTTTCGCCGCTCCTTGGCCGCCGGGCGGCCGGCGCCTGCCATTTCGGCAGCTTCCATGAGGCGATGGCCGCGGCGCAGCATATCGTCAAACTCGGGCCGATCGCCGTGGAGTTGATCGACCGCACCATGCTTGGCCTTGCCCGCGACATCGCCATGTTCAAACCGACGATCGACGCATTCCTGCGCGGCGATCCGGAGGCAATTCTTTTTGTTGAATTCGCCGAGGACGACAATGAAACCGCGCGCCGCCTGAAAGCGCTCGGTGCGCTGATCGGCGACCTCGGCCTGGCATGGGACAAAACCGGCGCCAAATGGGGCGGCGTCGTTGAAGTGCTCGATCCAAAACTGCAGGCTGCAATCGGCGAGGTACGCACCGCGGGCTTGAACATCATGATGTCGATGAAGGAGGAGGGCAAACCGATCTCTTTCGTCGAGGACTGCGCCGTGCCGCTCGAACATCTCCCCGACTACACGGCTCGGCTGACTGAGATCTTCGAGAAAAACGGCACGCGCGGGACCTGGTATGCCCACGCTGCGGTCGGCTGCCTGCACGTGCGGCCGGTTCTCAACCTGCGGCTCGACAGAGACTTGCGCGCTATGCGCGCGATTGCCGAAGAGGCCTTCGCCATGGTGCGCGAGTACAAGGGCTCGCATTCCGGCGAGCACGGCGACGGCATCGTCCGCTCGGAATTCCACGAGAAGATGTTCGGCAGCGAGCTGGTGCGCGCTTTCGCCGAGGTGAAGAACCGGTTCGATCCGCACAACTTGTTCAATCCGGGGAAGGTCGTCCGGGCGCCGAAATTCGACGATCGCAGCTATTTCCGTTACGGCCCCGGTTATCGCGGCGAGGTGGCCGAGACCGCGCTCGACTGGTCGGCTTATCCGGGCGCCGGCGGCGGATTCCAGGGCGCGGTTGAAATGTGCAACAACAACGGCGCATGCCGCGCGCTGGCTGGCGGCGTGATGTGCCCGAGTTACCGCGTCACCCGCGACGAGCGCGACGTGACGCGCGGGCGCGCCAACACCCTTCGCCTCGCCATTACTGGCCAGCTCGGACCCGACGCCGTGACCTCGGAACAAATGGCGGAGACGCTGAAGCTTTGCGTGTCCTGCAAAGCGTGCCGGCGCGAATGTCCGACCGGCGTCGATATGGCGCGGATGAAGATCGAAGTGCTGCGGGCGCGGGCGCAAAGGTTTGGTTTGTCGCTACATGACCGGTTGGTCGGTTATCTGCCGCGCTATGCGCCCTA
>WNGH01006595.1_pt1 | contig 11250 bp, 8 predicted proteins | sample 5400631 | NCBI WGS metagenome assembly WNGH01 (sample SAMN13153373, study PRJNA577476) | soil metagenome | isolation source: 115 cm soil or saprolite under Garry oak tree replicate 1 | place: USA:California | collected 2016-06-15 | reverse complement strand
TACCGCCCGAAGGCCATGAAATGCCGGATGATTCCGCCGAAGCCGGCGTGATGGCGCCGGCGAGAGTGCGTCGGCGTGGCATCTGACTGGCGGGACAGGCCGGCACGGCCCGGGCCGATCGCCTCGAACTGCGCCTTCTGCTCGTCGGTCAGTTTCCCATAGAAATCATCCAGCGCCGGGCGCACTGTCGTGATCGCCTGCAGCATGACTTGCAGCCGCTTACCGGCGGCGGCGAGGCGGGCCGGCGGCGTCAGCGCATCATCTGCTTGGCAGGAGTTCTTGAGGAGATCCTCCGCAGTGGCGCTGGCGTTCTGAAGGCCAGTGAGGCTTGCGCGCTGCGCGTCGGTCGGATGCAGCCTGGCGTCGATCTCCGCAGCCGGCCAGTCCGTGACGCCGGCCTGCGTTGAGCCGCAGGTCTGGGCGAGCGAGCCGCCGGTCTTCTGCGCCGACTTGCTGCGCTGGTCCTGTCCCAGCGCGTTGAGCCTGACCTTCTGATCGTCGTTCAGCAGGCCGTAAAACTTCTCCAGTGGCGGCTGTACCGTGTCAACTGCGGCAATCATCGCTTCGATGCGTTGTTGCATCGCCGCGAGCCGGGCCGGTGCCGTCAACGATAACTGGGTGGGACACGCGTCTTTGATGCCCTGGGCCGCCTTCACGGAGGCGTTGGCGAGATCGTCGAGCGCCGTGCGCTGGGTTTCGTTGGGTTGAACAGCCTGCTGGATCTGATCGATCGGCAGGCCGGCGATGTCGCGGCTGTCGTCGCCGCACATTTGCGTCAGCTGGTCTGGCGCCGGATTGGTGCTTGCGAAGGCACGCGACGCTTGCCTCGTGCCGACAGAATATCCGCCGACGCCTGATGGCAAGTAACCGGTTAGATCGTCATACCCGTAAGGAGCGAACATCCCGGCATAGATGTCGTTGTAGCCGTAATCCCAGAACGAGGGGTCGTAGCCCCACATCGCATAGCCGTACATGTCGTAATAGGCGAATGGCCAGAACAGCGGGCCGACCCAGCCGTAGCCGCCATGGCCGTGTCGCCACCAGCCGCGGCCGTGCCCGTTGTGCCATCCGGCGGTCGCCGCCGTCGCAGCGATCCGGGCGCGGGTGCCCGGATTGCGCAATGCGCCCTGGTGATGCAAAGCGCCCGCCACCGCGCGCGAATTCAGCGCCTGGTGTACAGCGCGGGATCGCTGATTGGCGTTGCGATTGGAGCTGAATGTCCGGTTGCCGTTGATCGCTGTCCTGCTGCCGCCACGGGAAATCGCCCCAGCGGTGGATCGGGGAGCCGTGAACCTGCCGCCGTAGTGCCGCCCACCGCCGCTGAAATGTCGCGCGCCGCCGCCACTGAAGTGTCGCCCGCCGCCACCGCTGAAGTGCCGCACACCACCGCCGCCGAAATGCCGCGCACCGCCGCCACTGAAGTGTCGTACACCGCCACCACCGAAATGCGCGCCGCCGCCACCGCGCATCGCGCCGCCGAAATGCGCACCACCGCCGCCGCCGCCGCCGCGCATTCCGCCACCGCCGACGTGCGGTGCCCCACCGCCATGCCCGCCGCCGCCTCCTCCTCTTCCGGGAGCAGAATACGCCGAGCCCGAGAGCGCGATCGCTAAAACAATAGCGGCTAACGACGTGAGTTTTGACATGTTACCCTCCCCAAGCGCCCAACGCGTCAAGAAGCGGCCAAATCAAGTGATGGCGCTCTATAACGCCAGCACGGTGTTAAGGTTCCAAAGTGGCGGTTCGGTGTTGCACCACATCACTAAAATAAACAGCGTCCCTGTAATGCACCGTGCGTTTGCCGCGAACCAACATCGAACAGTGACGGTCCGGCCGACCCGCAGCAATTGTTGCGAGCGTTTTCGCAGTGCGGCAAAACTTGACGTCAGAGTGGCTTAGTGAATTGATGATCGGTAAATTCGGCCTCGCTTTGCTTTGAAATCGTCAGCCACCTGCGGGGGTGGGGGGACAGCGATATGGATGCGAAGAAATATGCCGCCGAAGCGATCGGTACGTTTTGGCTGACATTTGCCGGTTGCGGCAGCGCGGTCATCGCCGCAGCGTTTCCACAGGTTGGTATCGGTCTGGTCGGTGTGTCGTTGGCGTTCGGGCTCAGCGTCGTGACGATGGCCTATGCCATCGGTCATGTGTCCGGGTGCCATCTCAACCCGGCCGTTACGGTCGGCCTCGCCGCGGGCGGCCGTTTTCCGGCAGGACAGATCGCGCCGTATGTGATCGCGCAGGTGATCGGTGCGGTCGCCGCTTCGGCGCTACTCTATGTGATTGCGAGCGGCGCCGCCGGATTCGATGTCGCCAAGGGTTTTGCGTCGAATGGATATGGCGAGCATTCTCCCGGCCAGTACACCCTGGTCGCGTGCTTCATCACGGAAGTCGTGATGACGATGATGTTTCTCTTCATCATCATGGGCGCGACCCACGGCAAGGCTCCGGCGAGCTTTGCGCCGCTGGCGATCGGACTTGCGCTTGTCATGATTCACCTGGTCAGCATCCCCGTCACCAACACGTCGGTCAATCCGGCGCGCAGCACGGGTCCGGCGTTATTCGTGGGTGGATGGGCGCTTGGCCAACTCTGGCTGTTCTGGGTTGCACCGTTGCTCGGCGGCGCGCTTGGCGGCGTAAGCTACCGCTGGCTCAGCGAGGAACCGACTGGCACGGTCGAAGGTCGGAATCCCTGAACGCGGATAAGCGTGCCTGAAGGAGTCGCCTGCATCGGGTTGGCACCTCAGCCAAACAGCGCCCGGTGATCCCCCAGGATCACGCGCGCGGCGTTGTGGCCGGGGGCGCCGGTGACGCCGCCGCCGGGATGCGCGCCGGAGCCGCAATGGTAGAGGCCCTTCAGGGGGCCGCGATAATCCGCATGGCCGAGCATCGGGCGCGCCGAGAACAATTGGTTCAGCGTCAGCGCGCCATGAAAAATATCGCCGCCGAGCAGGCCGAACTGGCGCTCCAGATCGAGCGGCGACAGAATCTGCCGCCCCATGACGGTTGCTGCGAAGCCCGGCGCGTACTTGTCCACCGTCGCGATCATGAGATCGGCGACTTCATCGCGATGATCGTCCCATGATCGGCCATCGGGCAATTGCGGCGCGACATGCTGGCAGAACAGGCTCGCGACATGCTGGCGCGGTGGGCAGAGGGTGTCGTCGAGGGTTGAGGGGATCAGGACCTCGATCACGGGCTCGCGGCTCCAGCCGTGGGTTCGGGCGTCCTGCCAGGCGCGATCCATGTACCCAAGGCTCGGGCCGATGATGATGCCGGCTGAGAGATGATCGCCCGCGCCCGGCAGCGCCGTGAACGAGGGCAGGGCGTTGAGCGCGACATTCATCCGGAAGGTGCCGGAGCCGTTGCGCCAGTTCCTGATGCGATCGAGGAAGGCTGATGGCAAAGCATCCGCCGGCAACAGCCGCGTGTAAAGCAATTTCGGATTGACGCTGGAGGCGACATATTTGGCCCTGACGGTTTCGCCATTGTCGAGGGTCACCCCCACCGCGCGGCCGCGCTCGACGATCACCTCGCGGACGCCGGCATCGATTGCGATGTCGACGCCATGGCCGCGGGCGGCACGCGCCATCGCCTGCGTGATCGCGCCCATGCCGCCGATGGCGTGACCCCAGACGCCCTTCTTGCCGTTCACCTCGCCAAACGCATGATGCAGCATCACATAGGCCGAGCCGGCAGCGTAGGGGCTGGCGTAATTGCCGACGATGGCGTCGAACCCGTAGAGCGCCTTCACCAGATCGCTCTCGAACCGGTCGTCCAGCATCTCGCCAGCCGAGCGCGTGAACAGGTCGAGCAGGCTGCGCTGCTGCTCCAGCGAAAGCCTTCGCAGGATGTTGGCGGTGCCCAGCGCATTGAAGGTCTCGCGAATGCTGCCGACACCAAAGCCTTCGACGATGTTCGGCGGCGCGCGCAACACGAACTGGCGCAACACGTCGGCGATCGCCTCAAGTTCGCGCGTGAATGCATCGACCCGGCCAGCGTCGCGGGGGTTGAGTTTGGCAATGGACTGATAGGTGCGGCCTGCACCCGTCAGCAAATAGCCGCCACCGGGGGAGGGGAGGAAATTCTGCGCGCGGCGCTCGACGATCCGCAAGCCATGGTGGCCTAATTTTAGATCGGAGATGATTTGCGGATTCAGCAGGCTGACAGTGTAGGCCGCGACCGAATTGCGGAACCCCGGGTGGAATTCCTCCGTCACCGCCGCGCCGCCCACCACCTTACGTCGCTCGACCACCTTCACGCGCAGGCCGGCCATCGCCAGATAGGCCGCGCAAGTAAGGCCGTTATGTCCAGCGCCGATGATGACAACGTCAGTTTCTGTCATGGTTGCTTCAAAATTTATTGATTAACTTCGCGCTGTCCCGGCATGACGCCCCGTGTATTGATTTCGTCATTCCGGGTTCGCGCCATCCAAGTCGGCTGTTGCCGACCTGGAAGATGATATCGCCGAACTCGAGTACACCGGAGTTCGGTTGGCGCGCCCCGGAATGACGTTCAATACTCTCTTCGCTTGGCGCCGCAATGGGACTTCGGTGACTGCTTATCGCAGACGCTGATGCAAGCACAGCGTCAAGTGATGATTTTGGTTTCCGGCCCCGCATTGCCCTCCGTGTCGCCATATGCTCCATTGCGCCGCCCCGGCGCGCCTTTGCCGGAATCCCGCCGCCGGTGCCCGCCGGGTCCAAGCCGGAGTTTTCATGCAATCACCCGATCTGTCCGTGGTCGCGGACCAGCCATCCGTTAGCCGCAACCGGCTGGTGCTGGTGGTCTATACCGCAGCCATCTTCGTCAGCGCGCTGCTGCTGTTCTCGGTGCAACCGCTGTTCACCAAAATGGTGCTGCCGCGGCTCGGCGGCTCGCCGGCGGTGTGGTCGGTGGCGATGGTGTTCTTCCAGTCGCTGCTGCTCGGCGGCTATGCCTACGCGCACTATCTGATGCAACTCCGCAACCGCATGATTCCGGTGGCGGCGCATCTGGTGCTGCTGATCGTCGCGCTGCTGACGCTGCCGCTGTCGATTGCAAGCGGGTGGGGCGAACCACCGGCATCCGGCTATGCCTTTTGGCTGCTGGGCCTGTTCGCGGTCTCGATCGGGCTGCCGTTCTTCGCACTCGCCGCCAACAATCCGTTGCTGCAGGCCTGGTTCGTCCGCACCGGCCATCCCAATGGCCCGGACCCGTACTTTCTTTATGCCTCCTCGAATATCGGCAGTTTTCTGGCGCTGTTGTCCTATCCGGTGCTGCTGGAGCCGATGTTCACGCTGCGCACCCAGAACCTGATCTGGACCGGCGGTTACGGCCTGCTGATCGTCTTGATTGCAAGCTGCGGCGTGTTGTTGCTGCGTTCGCCGGCGACCGCGGCGATCGATACGCTTGCCGAGGATTCCGACGCCCCGCCGCCGTCATGGACATTGCGCGCGCGCTGGATTTTTCTGGCCGCCGTGCCGTCGGGACTCTTGATCGCGGTGACCGCGCATATTTCCACCGACATTGCGGCCGCGCCCCTGTTGTGGGTGTTGCCGCTGTCGCTCTATCTCTTGACCTGGGTGCTGGTGTTCCAGTCGCGTCCGCTGCTGCCGCACAAATGGATGCTGATGGCCCAGCCGCTGGCGATCACAGGCGTGATCGTGCTGCTGGCGGTTGGCGGCGAACGTAACCTGCTGATAACGCTCGGCGGTAACCTGCTCTGCTTCTTCATCATCGCGATGGCCTGCCATGGCGAATTGGCGCGCACCCGGCCGGCCGCGAAATATCTCACCGGCTTTTATGTCGGGCTGTCGTTCGGCGGCATGGTCGGCGGATTGTTCGCTGGCCTGATCGCGCCATTTACATTCTCGTGGGTCGCAGAGTATCCGATTTTGGCGGCGTTGGCGGTGCTGTGCCGTCCGCCCGCGGAGGAGCGGTTGCAAAATTGGAACCGCTGGTTCTGGCCGCTGCTCGTCATCATCGCGGTGCTGTTGATCGCTCCAACCTACAGTAATGGCAAATTATATGCATGGCTGGAAGAGCAGCGGGTTTACGTGATCACTGTGGTCGCGATGATTGGAATGATACTGACGGTCCTGCGGGTCACGGGAACCGCCAAGTTTGCCGGCATTATCGTACTCGCGCTTGTGTTGGTGCGCGCGTATCCGGCCGACGACGGCCGGGTCGAGACCGTGCGCAGTTTCTTCGGCGTCCACAAGATCGTGGTGACGGCGAACGGCCAATACCATGTGCTGATGCATGGCACCACGATTCACGGCGCCGAGAAATTCCAGAACGATGACGGCACGCCGGCTACCGGACGGCCCGAGCCGATCACCTATTATCACCAGGACGGCGGCATCGGGCAGGCGATCGCCGCGATCCGCGAGCGCAAGGGCGCGCCGCTGCGCGTGGCGGTGATCGGCCTCGGCTCCGGCACGCTGACTTGCGCGTCGGAGCCCGGCGAGACCTGGAAGTTCTTCGAGATCGATCAATCGATGGTCGATACCGCGCGCGATCCCAAATATTTCAGCTATATTCAGAGCTGCGCGCCGGATTTGAAACCCGTGATCGGCGACGCGCGGCTGACCTTCGCCCGCGAGCCGGACGGGATCTATGATCTGATTATTGTCGACGCCTATTCGTCGGACGCGATCCCGATCCATCTCGCCACCGAAGAGGCGATGGAGATCTACAAGGACAAGCTGGCGCCACAGGGCGCGGTGGCGATGCACGTCTCGAACCGGCATCTGGAATTGTCGAGCGTCGTCGTCGGCATCGCCGAGGCCAACGATCTCAAGAGCTGGGTCTATAGCGAGGATTCCAACCGCGAAAGTGAGTACATCTTCGCCACCTCGGTGGTGGTCTCGGCGCGCGAGGAGACCGATGTCGGCAAGCTCGCATCGTCAGAACAATGGGCGCTGACCGAGGCCGACGAGCACCAGCGGGTCTGGACCGACGACTATTCCAATGTGCTCGGCGCGGTGTGGCGCCGGCTGCGCGACGGCGAGCAGTAACTCTTCGTGCGGGATATCACTCGCCGCCGTCTTTGTTCTTCGCCCGCGCTGCCCAGCAAGAACACACTCCCGCGCGGCTATCGAAATGCAAAGCCCAAGGCGGATCAGCGCGTGTCTCTAGTCCTGATACGTGAATAACCCGCGCGGCTGATACGGCCGCGGCGCGTAGACCTGCTGACCATATTGGGGTGCATAGCCGCGGTTGTTGTAATACTGCTGTTGCGGATTGGCCTGTGCATCGTAGAGGCGCCGGGAGCTGCGCGGCGCCGGATAGCGCGCCACGTCCGGACTGCCGTCCGCCGGATAGATGTAGCCGTCGTCGGCCTGCTGCACTTGAGGCTGCTGCACTTGGGGCTGCGGGAGCGGCGCGACACCGCGGGGCTGCGCCAGCGGTGCGATCTCGCGCGGCGCCGGTAGCTGCGGAGCCAGCACGACCGGATCGCCGGCGGCGGCGTTGTACTGCGGAGCATATTCCGGAGCCGGGTCGCGGCGGGCGACGGCGGTATTCGGCCGGGTCCGCGGGTTGCGCGCCAGTGCGATCTGGGAAGAGCCGGTGAGCGTCACCGTGGTGTTGAGCACGCCATCTTTCTCGACCATCGCATACAGCGTAGCAGCGTTGGCCTTCGACAGCCGCACGCAGCCGTGGGAAGCGGGGGCGCCAAGGCGGCCCTCGAAGTCTGTGCCGTGGATAGCGTGGCCGATCTTGGTGAAGAAGATCGAGTTTGGCATCGGCGCGTCGTCGAATTCCTTGGAGAAGTGGTCTTGCTCCATCCGGAAGGTGCGGAAGCTGCCGTTCGGGGTCTCGTACGACGGAATGCCAGTCGACACCGGCCACTGGTAGCGCTCGACGCCGTCGACCGCCACGGTCATCATCTGCGCATTCTTGTCGACGGTGATGGCAATTTTGGCCTGCGCTGCGCCGGTGGCGAACAACGTCAGACCGGCGAAAGCAATAAGGAAGGAACGCATTTTACCTTTGGCCTCCAGGCTTCTGACTACCAAGCCTTAACTGCAGCACCGTCCCCCGCATCAATATGCCCGGAATTCGGCTTTGGTTCCAGTGGCTATCGAGCCATCATTAATGCGCGGCAGGGCGCAAACAAGGCGTTGGCCGGGCTGAATTTGGTGGGCCGCGCAAATTTCCGAGAGGCGTCACGATGCCGCCCCGTCCCGAATTCATCACATCCGCGCAACTTTTTGGCCGCATCGCCGTTACAGGTTCCCGCCCCGCCGGTCAGTTGCGGCCGAGCATGAGGAATTCAGATGAAGAAGATCAAGACGGCGACCCTGCCGACCGCGTTGCCCGCAAAATTCTATCTTGCAGCTGCGGCCATCGTGCTCGCATTGCTCGCGACTCCGCATATCGGGCATGCGCAGGGCCTCGTTCGCGGGGCGCAGGAAGGCTCCCGGGAAGGCAACCGGGTCGCCGGCCCAGTGGGCGGTGTGGTCGGCGGCGCGGTCGGAGCCGGCGTCGGCGGGGCGATGGGCGCGGTCAAGGGCGTGTTCGGGATTAACGATCGCGGCTATCGCTGCCGCGGCTATTACAATCGCTACAATCGATTCCACTGCTACCGGTAGGTTTTTTTTGTGACGTCATTCCGGGGCGTCGCGAAGCGGCGAACCCGGAATCTCGAGATGCCCCGATGTGCAATTGCACATCTGAGGTTCGCTTATTCGACGCGCCCCGGAATGACGCTTCGTCTCAGTTCTTCAGCCGGTAGCCGGTCTTGAAGATCCACCACACCGCGACCATGCAGACGGCGAGGAAAACCAGCGTGATGCCGACGCTGAGGCCCACGCCGACGTCGGCGATTTCATAAAAACTCCAACGGAAGCCGCTGATCAGATACACCACGGGATTGAGCAGCGTGATGGTGCGCCAGCCCGAGGGGAGCATATTCACGGAATAAAAGCTGCCGCCGAGGAATGTCAGCGGCGTCACCACCAGCATCGGGATCATCTGCAGCTTTTCGAAACCGTCGGCCCAAATTCCGATGATGAAGCCGAACAGGCTGAAGGTCACCGCGGTCAGCACCAGAAATGTCAGCATCCACCACGGGTGAAGAATATGCAGCGGCACGAACACGCCGGCGGTGGCGAGGATAATCAAGCCGAGGATGATCGATTTGGTCGCGGCCGCGCCGACATAGCCGAGCACGATCTCGAAATACGAGATTGGCGCCGACAGCAGTTCGTAAATCGTGCCGACGAACTTCGGAAAGTAAATGCCGAACGAGGCGTTGGCGATGCTTTGCGTCAGCACCGACAGCATCACCAGCCCGGGCACGATGAAGGTGCCATAGCTGACACCCTCGACCTCGGTGATGCGCGAGCCGATCGCCGCACCGAACACCACGAAGTACAGCGACGTCGAAACCACCGGCGACACGATGCTTTGCAGCAGCGTGCGCCAGGTTCGCGCCATTTCGAACAGATAGATCGCGCGGACAGCCCTGAAATTCATGACGCCCTCACCAGATTGACGAAGATGTCTTCCAGCGAACTCTGGGTGGTGTCGAGGTCCGAGATACGGATGCCGGCGCCGCGCAAATCGCTGAGCAGGCTGGTGATGCCGGTGCGTTCGCCCTTGGTGTCGTAATTGTAAGTCAGTTCGCAGCCCCCGTCTGACAGTTCGAGGTTGTAAGCCGCGAGATCAGCGGGGATCGCATCGATCTTGCGTTGCAAATACAGCTTGAGCTGCTTCTTGCCGAGTTTTTGCATCAGGCCCGCCTTGTCCTCGACGAGAATGATTTCACCCTTGTTGATGACGCCGATCCGGTCGGCCATTTCCTCGGCTTCTTCGATGTAATGCGTGGTGAGGATGATGGTGACGCCGGAGGCCTGCAGCGTCCGCACCACTTCCCACATGCCCTTGCGCAGTTCGACATCGACGCCCGCGGTCGGTTCGTCAAGAAACAGAATCTGCGGTTCGTGCGACAGCGCTTTCGCGATCATCACCCGGCGCTTCATGCCGCCGGACAGCGTGACGATCTGGGCGTCCTTCTTGTCCCACAGCGACAGGTCCTTCAGCACCTTTTCGATATGATCTGGGTTTTTCGGCTTGCCGAACAGGCCGCGACTGAAGCTGACGGTCGCCCACACCGTTTCGAATGCGTCGGTGTGCAGTTCCTGCGGCACCAGACCGATCAGCAAGCGCGCGGCGCGATAGGATTTGATGATGTCGTGGCCGGCGACCGATATGCTGCCTTTGGTCGGATTGGCGATGCCGCAGATGATGCTGATCAGCGTGGTCTTGCCGGCGCCGTTCGGCCCCAGCAGCGCAAAAATCTCACCGCGGCGAATCTCCAGGTTGATGTTGTCGAGCGCCTTGAAACCGGAGCCATAGGTCTTCGACAGATTTGCAACGGATATGATTGGTGACATGAGGGGCTTGATGGCCTGAATTGGGAATGCAAGGCGGCACTTCGGGCAGCCGTGGGGCAGGTGGGTGATGGTGAGTTCCGACAGATAGGTACGCTTCGTCCATTGTGCAATCGCTGCACGGCTGGACCATGTACTCATAAACGGATGGTGGTTAGCCGAGCAGCGACTGGCCAATGTCCGGTTTGGAGCGCATTACCGACTCGAAGTTCGGCGTTGCGCCGAGGCTGATGGTGCCGCCAGCGGACATTGCCGGGAGCAGGTCAGTTCCATCACCGGCGGGGCGTACTGCGTATCTATCGCCGGATTCTCACGCGCCCGGCTCGGTCGGCTTTTCGATCGCGCCGCCGCTTTCGACCCGCGCGAAATTCCAGCATGCCGCGCGAGACGTGTACCGCGCCGGCAATCTTGCCGCTCTTCTCAACCTCCGGCGCGTCGCGCACGTCGACCACCAGGGTGTTGCCCTTGTCGATCATCTCGCGCGCCTGAGCCGGTGTGATCTTCGGAACCGCGGCGTTGGCGGTTTCCATCATCTGCTTTACGCTTGTCGCCATCTGTGCCTCCTCAGTTTAATTACGCATCACACTTCCGCAATTGTGACAGCGTACACCCTATGGGATTTCCCTACCACCGATACATTGCCTTCGGTTGGATTGGCGACGCCGCAGAAAATGCCGCTAGAGTGGTTTCGCAACGGTCACAACCTGGACCTGTTGGTTGACCGCCGCGGTCGGACGGGCGGCGTCCTGCAATTGCTCCTCGCCCAGACCGATCGCTTGAAGGCGTTTTGACGAAATCTTGAACGTATTCACGAGCGCGTCACGGATTGAGTCGGCCCTTTTCTGGCTCAGGGTCAAATTGTATTCAC
>WNGH01007168.1_pt1 | contig 11253 bp, 8 predicted proteins | sample 5400631 | NCBI WGS metagenome assembly WNGH01 (sample SAMN13153373, study PRJNA577476) | soil metagenome | isolation source: 115 cm soil or saprolite under Garry oak tree replicate 1 | place: USA:California | collected 2016-06-15 | reverse complement strand
CCTGGCTCAGGACGCGGCGCGAACCCGCTCAGGAGAGTGTGCGCGTGGGCCATGACGGGCGGGACTTTCTATCTATCCGTCGGCAAGGTGCCAAACCCGAAGATGAGTACCCGGGAGCTGCTGGACTACATGAACAGGATGTACGATGCGCTCAAGGGCCAAGGCTGGCAGTACGAGAAGAAGGATTTCGGAAGCACGAGTTGCTCGCTTCTGACGCCGCCGCCCGGAGATGCAAATAGTCAGTTTGCGACGATCTGCGGCACGGTGGTCAAGGAGATGCTGGTCATGACCTCGACGTCATCGACAACCGAGCGTCCCCATGGAGAAGCTCAAGACCCTGGCGGAGAGCGCCGCCGCGCGACTGCCCTAGAACGGTGGGCCGGATCGAGCGTACGACACGGGTTCGCCCCTACGAGGCCTGTGTGCGGGCCCCGTGGCGAGCACTACTCCTGGTAAGCGGCGGGTTGGCCGAAGGTACGCACGATGCGGCCGGGCCTTGGATCCCAGAGCCTCGCCGTGTGATCCCCCATGCCCAGCGCCATCCAGCGCCCGTCGGTACTGAAGGCAATGGCGGAGAACACCCCGTTCGGGCCCTCTCCCTGATTCGAGGTCCCGCCTCCGGATCGCCAGAGAGTCCGCCGCGCGCAACCCACCCCAGCAGGCCTTGAGGATGGCCATGACCAGGAAGGGGCGCAGCTCGCCGCACGCGATAGGGCCGAGGCGGCCCGTGATGCCGCCCTTCGCTCCCTCCCGACCTAGAGTGCCTCTTTTCAGTCAACCACTTCGCACAGGCCTGTCCTCTTCCATTCGACACCGGGCCGATTCCTCAACTCTCCCCTTCAACCAGACGTTGGATATGAGTTCACGCCAGAACTCCAGAAGGTGACGTCGTCCCCGATCGGGCTCAGCGTCAGCGCGGGAAAGGTCTGCTTCTCGCCCAGATCGCCAAACTGGAACGTGATCGCCTGGTTGCCATGGGACGAGGCGGCCAGACCCTGGAACACGAGCGGGTGATCGAACACCTCCTCCGCCAGCGGAAACCATCGGGTGTTCGGCCCCGCCCAGTGCAGCGCTACGTAGGCGGCTGCCCTGAAGCCGTTGTTTAAGATGTCAAGCCGACCGAACACCAGGGTGTCTGGCTTGATGTGGAAGCCCGTCGCCTTCATCTCCGCGTTGTCGCCGAGGAAGACCTCCTTGTAGCGGCTGGTGCTCTGGCCCTTCTTCCGCCACTGCACTTGGAACCTATGGTCGTCGGCGGGCCGCACCAGCGCGAAGTAGTCCGCGTCCTTTTCAAGCGATGCCCGCGCCATGAGGGCGCCCTTCGCCCACCCTTCGACGTTGGAGTTCGGGCTGGCAATATAGAAGGCGACCCTGCGGTTCGCTTCATCTTGGCGGAACTGGGCATGGGCAAAGGCGAAGCTGTCTTCGTCGCCGAAGATGTCTCCGGAGGTGACGTCAACGCGGATGACCGTTCGACCCACGAGCGCGGGTGGCTGGCCGGCGGCGCCCGCACGTGGTTCGAACGGCCAACCATTCGGAGCGTTGGTGCACGAGAACGGGTCGACGAAGCTATTGATCTTATTCGTCGCGATGTGGTGAAACCCGGCCAGTTTCGCGCGGCCCCATTCGTCGGGATCGTTGAGATTGTCGACCGCGGCCTCCTCGACCAACGGCACTTGGAGCGTGCGGGGGTACGCCCTCGAGACGATACCCGTCTCGAAGAGGCGCTGCGGCACGTCGCTGAGGCCGGGCGTGTCCTTCCAGGTGTGGAAGTTGATGTTGGCGAAGCAGACCTTCGGCCACGCCGCTTTGAAGGCAGCGACGAAGGCGGCGCCCGACGCCACGCCGTCCACGCCGTCGAGCTCAGGCGCGAGGAAGATCGAGAAGGGTTCTTGGGCAGCCCGACGCTGATCCAGATAGTCCCGGAAGGCGGGCAGAAAGGGGTTACCGGTCAAGGCAAAAATGAATTTGCCACGGAGATCGTCCAGGGCTGGCCAGGTTCCGCTTGCCTCGTGCGCGGAAGCCGCGTAAACCGCGCTTCGCCCTGCGGAGTCCGGCAGCGAAGCGCCGAATGTTGTCACGATGTCGTCGAGCACGTCGGGCGTGTGGCCTTCACCTACCATGGGCTTCTTGAGGCACAGGAACACCGTGATCACCTCGTGGGCGGGTTCGGCGAAGTGAATCCCTTTCAGGACGTCGATCGCGTCCGAGAGTCGGTTGACGTTGGTCTTGAAAGGATCCTCGTAGACGAACCAGTCCCTAGAGGGCGTCGGCTCGCTACCGCTCACCTCGACGTCCTGGGGCTCCGGATTCAGATCGAACTCGAGGGAGTGGATTCGCCAGAACAGGAACTGATCGTAGATACCCTCGCGCTGATAAAACGAGTTGTGCGACGACTTCTGCCGGACGTCCAGATAAGTGAGTGCCATCTCATCTCCTCGCGCTGAAGGGGCGCCACCCAACAGGCAGAGGTCGAGTCGCCCCTACTGATCGTCGGTCATCCTGACCTCCATGTTCAAGGAGCCGGTGCAGGGTCCCGTCATGGTACGACCACGCAGAATCGAGGCGGACCGACACTCGGACCTCGCGGTTGCCGGCGGCGAGTGCGAAGCCGTCGGCGCCTACGCCCTCCGCGTTACACCTAGTTGGTGACAGCGAATTGGACCGCACTCGGTCACGTTCATGGGGTGGGCGCAAACTGGACGCGGCGCGCGACGGGCCCGAGAACGCTGGTGGCCGTCCGGGAACGGGCTCTGCGGGAAGGGGTGCGTGCCCTGCTGTGGGCTCCGGGCTAACGGCCGCAAGCCGTCAATCGGAACTGTCTCGGTGCGTCTTACGACCGTACCTTGCCACGGGCAGCTCGTCAGCTTCAAGCGGTGGTTGGGCAGAATCCTCCTACCCCCAGCGTATGCGAGGGTCACGCGCGACGGCAACGCCGGATGCGCCTGGCGGACCCGGGGGCCTCCCCATCCGGCTCCACCCTTCGCCCTGGACGAGGAGACGCCGGCGAAAGACGGGGGAGGACGACGCCTCCCCCGAGTCCGTCTTCTCAGAGCCGACGTCAGCCCTCACTTTGGGGGATTGGCGCAGCTGCTGCTGTGGATCTGGAGATTGCCGCCACCGATCGGCACCGTGTCCGTGGCCATCGTTTCCTGGGTGGCCTCCGGCACGCTGTCCTGGTCGACCAGCAGCACCGTCGAGCCCGCCGGGTCGGCAGGATCCGTGAAGACTTGGAGGAAGTACCGGTCAGGATCGGTCGCGGCGGCACTCCCCGGCTCGCCGCGGTCTTCCCCGCGGGCGAAGAAGTGGACCGTGCCATAGTCGACGTTGTTGCCAGCGATCCCTTTCAGGGTGCCGGTCCCCTCGAACTCGATGAAGTTGAACGGCGTCTTGGGCGACGTCGAGCCCGGCGGGATGCCCGTCACGTTGCCGCACCTGACGGTCGGGATGGCGGTGCCCTGGAAATGGAGTCCCAGGTCGTGGGCGACGTTGTTCCACTGACCACCCTGGCCGGCCGTCGCACTGCAGCCCGGATGCACGTTGCCGCCGAAGCTGTTCCTCCCGTCCGAGGGGGCGGCGACCGAACCGCCGCCGGTGAACCAGCACATCAACTGTGTCACCTGCTGGCAGGTGGCGCTCCTGATCAGCCACTGGCTGTCGTTGTCTGTGCTGAGGGCCGAGGTCGCGAACACGTACGCCTGCGACGCGGGGATGATGATTTGCGCGTCCGCCGGGAGCGTCGCCGGGTTGAGGGTCTCCATGTAGGTATCGGGAGTGTCGGGCAGGGCGAGCGCAAAGTGGCCAGCGCTGTCGGTTGTGACGAAGCCCGAGAAGGTCGCGCTTTTCACGTCGGCCTCGACGCCGGCTAGCGGGAGATCGGTCGGGTCGATCAGACCGTTCTGGTTCACGTCGCAGAGGACAGTGCCGCTCGCCTGCCAAGCGTGCGCCGTCCCCGCGCCCAGGAGCACGAGGGTGAGGCCAACAACAACAGGCAAGGGGCGTTTCACTTCAGCTTTCATCTTCGTCATAGACCTGTTTTCCTTTCATAGATCCGTCCGGTGCTCGTCGCTAGCACCTCTGACCATCCCCAAAATGGAATCCGGTTCTCTGTAGAGCCGCTCCACGCGCCATCACATCTCCCACGTTCTCGATTCTCTCGGCCTCACGCAATCCGGCGCGGCCCGGAAATCGAGTCGGGAGATCCCTGGAACGCCAGGCAGGGTGTCACCGCGGGCGTTAAGGGATGGTCCTCCCTTCGAGTGCGGGCCAGGCGGGCATCTCCCCGCCCGCGTTGGGGTTGCGGTCGGGGCGCAGCTCCCTGAGAGTCGAGATCGTGGCCTACTTCGCCGGCGAGCGAAGAGGCGATCGGTACGGCGGCCGAGCTCGTCCGCGACTAGGACTTCGAGAAACGCGAGAAGGGATCGAGACCGAGCGCAGGCATCACGAGAAATGCACCGACGAGGAATGAGACCCTCCAGCGACTTCAGTCGTCAGAAGGTACACCAACCCTTGACGACAAGAGCCCAGAACGCCCCCCGTGGAATCGGGGCGCCTGGCACCTTAGAGGTGTGAGACGCGGAGGCGTGTCTTCCCCCAGGACTAGGGGCACGGTGGTGGCTCTCGCTTTGACGTAAGTATCGGTTGCGCGGCAGCCGCGCTATCCAGTCATCGAACCTGAAGGACTTGCGGAAACGCGGCGGCCCTGTCGGGGCCACAGGTTCCAGTGTTGGAGTTCTTTTTCAGCACCCCGCCAGTCGGTCGGTCACAATATTTCCAGCACTCGTTCGTCTTACAGTGAGAAGGAGGGTGAAGCCGCTGGGTGGACCGACGAGCAGCGCCGCGCAGAGGGCGCCCCTGGAAACGGCGGTCAAGCGGGAGCGGAAGCGGCTCTTCGACTTCATCCGGAGGCGGATCGCCGACGAGGGCGACGCGGAGGACGTCCTCCAGGACGTCTTCTATCAGCTCCTGACGAGCCCGAGCGTCACCGAGCCCATCGAGAACCTGACCGCGTGGCTGTTCACGGTCGCGCGGAACAAGGTGGTCGACTGGTATAGGAAGCGGCGCCCGGCGCCCCTCCCCGAGGCCGAGGGCGAGGGTCCGCTCGACCTCGAGGGTGTGCTGTTCGACCCGGCGGACGGCCCCGACCGCGCTTACTGGCGCGCGGCGGTGTGGACCGAGCTGGCCGATGCTCTCGACGAGCTGCCGGCGGAGCAGCGGGACGTGTTCGTCGCCCACGAGCTGGAGGGCGCGAGCTTCAAGGAGATTGCTGAGCGGACCGGAGAGCCGCTGAACACGCTGCTCTCCCGCAAGCGGTACGCCGTGCTGTACCTGAGGGAGCGGCTCCGGGATCCTGTCGCACATCTTGCTGCGGGGCGCGAGCCCCTGGCGCCACGGCGGCGGCTGGCACCGCGAACGGTGGCGGCGGCGCTTCGAGGAGAAACTCCAGGCCATGACGCCGGAGGAGCGCGAGCGCTTCAAGCAGGAGTGGGGCCGCCGCTGCGGGTGGTCGCCTGCCCCCGCGCCCGAGCAGAAGCCCGCACCTTGACCTGCGCCGAGCGAAGCGGTGACCTGCGCGATCGCCGCGTGACGCCTGGAGTTACTGGCCCTCCACCGGCCGCCGGCGATACGGTGAGTCCAAGACCTTCCCTTGACCCCTCCCGGCCGGCCCGGCTAGCGTCCGGGCGCGGCCGAGCCGATCCTGGTCGCCCCCGGCATGACCGTGCCCGTCTCCGCGATCGCGGCGAGCGCGCGGTCCGCTCGTCCACGCGATCCTTTCGTCCCTTCCCGCTGCGGGATCATGAGCTGGGCCCGCGCGAGGACCGCCCTCGGGCACCAACCTCGTTCAGGCTTCGTCGGGGTCGCCCCAGCCCCGCCGCCGGGATGCTCTCCCACGAGTGGCGGCTCCTCGCGCCCCGCTCGGGGTGACGCCCGGGACTAGACCCCCAGCGCTTTCGCCGCCTGCTCGTAATCGGCGGGGGCAACCCAGAGGATCATGCCGTAGCGACCGCCTCCGGCCGCGGTAGCCATGGTCGCAGTGATGTTGATCTTCGCCTTCGCCAGTTGGCCGACGGTCTCGAAGACCGCCCCCACCCGGTCGTCTCCCTGGATGAGGAAGGCCTTTTTCGCGTCGCTCAGCTTAAGACCAGTCTTGCCCGCTGCTTCCTTCAGGGCGCCCGGTTTCTCCGGGATGAGGTCGATCTGGCTCTCTTTGTTGCCGCAGGGGAACGCCAGGTACGCCAGGAAGTTCACGCCGCTTTCCTTCAGGGCGGCCAGCGTCCGGGCGGCCGTCCCCGGCTCGTCCGGGACCTTGACGTAGCAGTACTCGATCCGTCGCACCGTCTCCGCCATTGCACACCTCCGGAACGTCTCGTCCAAGGATACGCCTTCCACCCTAGCCGGGTTGCCCGACGCCGAGCTGGTCGACGTCCTCGACTTCATCACGCTGATCGGGGAGGAAGGCTCGGCTCGCCATCGAGGCGTGCAACGGGAACGAGGACCGGGCCAAGGCGGTGCTCCGCGCGATCGAGGGGGGCGCGGTTTCTACATCGACCTCGAGAACCTCAGCGGGCTCCTTACTTACGACACGGGTGGGTCAGTTCTGCACCAACACAGACGGGGCCCCGCTTCACACCTCGAGCCTACTGGTCGTGCGGTACGAACACCATCGTCTTCGCGGGCAGGGAGACATTGTTCGACGCGTCCTTGCAGTTGACGGTGATCGTGTAGGTTCGGCCGTTGCCGGTGCCTTGACGTTCCGCGCGAAGGCTCACGCTGAGCGGTCCCGTGATCTGGAAGTCGGGCGTGGTCTGACCGCTGCCGTCTCCCGATGGAGGTTCGCTGCTGGAGACGGCGCTTACGAAGCACACGGGGTGCGGGTCGCAGGTGTCGTGTGCCGTTGCGGAAATCGTTATCGGCACGAACTCATGGTTGGGAGGCCACAGCCGGTTCGGACTCGCCGAGACCGAGTCGATGACCGGCGACGTGGTGTCCTGAATCGTGACCGTTCCCACACAACTGTTGCTGTTCGAGCTCGCGTCGGTGACTTTGCACGAGAAGCTGGTGTTCCCGAGCGGGAACGTCGACCCCGAGGGAGGATTGCACGTCGGTGAACCGACCCCGGGGCAGTTGTCGGACACCGCGGGGTTGAGCGAAACCGCCGCCCCGCTCGGGCTCGTGCACTCGACGGTCGGCGAGGGACACACGATGTCCGGTGGCTGCATGTCGTTCACCGTCACGCTCCCCGAGCACGAGTCAGACACGTTCTCGCTGTCCTGGACGGTCAGGGTGACCGAGCTCGTCCCGAGGGAGTAGGGTCCCGCCGCCGCCTGGGTGAGGGTGAGGGTGTCCCCATCCGTGTCGAATGAGCCGTTGTCTATCGAAGCAGCAGCCGAGCACTTGTTGAAATCGGTCGGCACCGTCACGTCCTGGCACCGCGCGATCGGCGCGCCGGTGCAGGGATTGGTGATCGTCTTCCCGTACTGGCCGCTCTTGCCGAAATCGTTCGTCGTGCCCGGGGTGTCGTTTCCAAAGTTGAAGACGCAGGACTTGCCCGTGCCGACCTGGCTGTAGAAGGGATAGAAGGCGCCCTTGACCGTGGCGGGCTGGAAGAAGACCTTGCCATACGCGGCCTGGTAGCTGCCGCCCGAGAAGCTCAGCGGACCCATCCCGTCATCCAGAACGTTGCCGATGACCAGGGAGCTCGGATGGTTGGCGGTGCCGTCAGGCCAGTCCGCCTGGTAGGAAAGGCCGTCATGGTCATCGTCTTGACCAGTGCAGATTCCGACGCCCAGCACGGTTCCGCAGCCGGTATCGTCCGCGTCGTTGGAATCTGGCTTCGTCGAGCAGGAGGCGTTTCCGCACAGCTCTCCGTGGCCAATCTCGAAGCTCAGGTTGATGTTCGCATTGATCCAGCTCCCGTTGTTGGCGGTGGAAGCGGTCAGATACTCCGGATGGTAGTCGAAGGCGCTCGTAGGGCAGGTCGCGCTCGGATCCTTCGCGTGGTTGGTCTCCTTGGTCTGCGTGAAGCCGTTGGCCCCGCTTGCGACCATCGAGCCCGTGGCCGAGCTCGTGAGATCCTCGACGTCGGTCTCGAGGCCAGCCGAGGTGTCCTTGATGGTGATCCGGATGCTGTCCGAGGGAGACATCAAGAGGCGGGGACCGCCCGGCTTTCCGTTGGTGGTGATGGGCGCCGCGGTTATGGGCTCCCCACAGTTAGTGGTGAGCTCGTCGATGGTCAGAGAAGCGCACCATTTAGAGTCGTCGCCGGGGCATTGCGAACCGGGCGGGTAGAACTGCAGCTCCAGGATCGCGGACCCCGCCGCGGAGGTGTTCGAGTCGCTGTTAGGCGTGCAGGCGCCGAACGGGGTCGACTCGGGATCGCACAGCGCAATGCTGAACCAGAAGGTCGGAAACAGCTCGCGATTGGCGACCTTGGTCCCGGCCTGATCCGGCGCCGGGTCAGCGGCGGGCAGCCTTATCTTCCATTGGACGTTGTTGCCCGATCCGGGCTTGTTGGAGAAGAACTGCATCTCCGGCTCGTCGTGCCCCACGTAGTACGGGTAATCCGGAGGCAGCAGAGCGTGCGGCGCCTCGCGGCAAATCCAGGTCGGCAGCGGGCTGTCCGGATCATTGCAATCGTCTACGTGTACCAGATCGGTTATCGATGCCGCGCTTGGTGGGGGGGTGTCGTCGGCGAAAAGACGCGTCGAGACCGATGGGGCGAGAACCATGAACAGAACGGACACGCCAAGATTGGGAAGCCTGCCTAGGTTGGTCATGACACCCTCCCTCGACGGCTTGTCTTCGACGTCGCCGCGCTCGAGTTTGACAGAGACCCTACCCCAGTGCGGGGCGAGCGTCAATCTAGGTCTCTAGGTTTCGAGGCGCTCTCGAGCGGGTCGCCGGTCGTTATGGGTCCCGCCGGGCGCAGCCAAGGTCGAGCCAGCACTCCGGATGTGGTCACCGAGGTCCGGCGATCCCTGGGATACGTGGCTTCGAAGACCCTGAAAGCCATTGACGGGCAGACCTCAACGCCGGAGGAGCGGAGGGCGATTCTCGCCGAGCGCGCTGCGACCGAGGAGGCCGAGGCTCGGATCCACGAAGCAGAGGCCCGGGCCAGGGCCGCCGAGGCCGAGGCCCAGCGGGCCGGGGCCGAAAGCCGACGTGCCGAGGTGCCGGGTGCGGGGATGCCGTACGGCTGGCGGACGTACGGCTGGGTGGGCGGCGGTTTTGCGCCCTGGTTTGGCGGGTTTCCCGTCGGTTTCCCTAGTTGTCGCTCGGGTTTCCACCGCCGCTCTCACGCCTTCCTCCCGCAGCCTTTCTTCCCGTGCTTCGTTCGTCCACACGCGGTTCCCATGATGGTTCCGGCAGCGCGAGTCGCGGGTGGCGCGCGGGTTCGTCCGCCAGCAGACGTCCACGCGGGGCGGTAGGCGTTCCGTCCCGTGTCGGGGGGCCGAGACGCTCGAGGCCCAGCGGCTCCCGCGCCGCTGGACGATGTTCCTCGATCAAGCCCTCCATCGGGGCGTCGGTGCGATGGCGTTGACGGGTCGTATAGTAAGGAGGTCGACGTTCCGGGGCATGACGCCGGGGTCCGGGTCGGTCTCCTCACCCTCCCAGTCGATCACCGTCCACTCCTCCAGCCCGAAGAGAGGTCCGACCTCTCGCGGACGGAATACCTGAAGAGCACGGGTCCTTCCACTGGTCCACGAAGGTGGGGAGCTTCCGGTGTTCCTGCCCGTAGGAATAGGAACCAGACCAATAGAGAGCCAGGAAGGCCCGGGCCGGGACGCCCCCAGGCATGCCGCACCCAACGATTCGCCTCGGGTTGCCGGGATGTGGACGGACGCGATCGATCCCTATGATGGTAAACTACCAACATGAAACCCATACAGGTCATGTTCGACGAGACACTGCTGAAGCGGCTCGACGCCGACGCTGAGGTCCGCAAGGTGGGACGGTCCGCGGTCTTGCGCCGTGCCGCCGCGGAATATCTGCGCCGCTCTCGGGCCAAGCGCATCGCAGAGGCCTATCGGCAAGCCTATCGGGGCTCGAAGGGTCTCGGTGACGAATTCGCCGGCTGGGAGAACGAGGGTTCGTGGCCCGACAGGTGAACCGGGCCGAGATCTGGCGGTACCGCTTTGGCGCTCCCGACAAACGACGCCCGGTCCTCGTCCTCAGCCGACAGGAGGTTATCGGTCTGCTGCACACCGTGATGGTGGCCCCGATCACCTCGACTATTCACGGCGCGCCCAGCGAAGTCTTGGTCGGGGTCGCGGAGGGACTCAAGCATCCGTCCGCGGTCAACCTCGACCACGTCCAGACGGTGGAGCGAGCCCGGCTGGAGGGATACGTAGGCAGCCTGGGGCCGGAGAAGATGCGCGATGTCTGCCGGGCCCTGGCGATTGCGGTCGGCTGCGAGGGCTGATCGGCGCTATCGTTCCCCTTCCCATTCGCGTGCGACGGACTGGAGACGGAGGGTGGGGCGACCTCGAGGCCGTGGATGCGATGCACGGACAGGTGGCTCCTCCTCGGACCGCAAGCGCGAAACCCATCCACGACTAGTCGAACGAGCAGGCGTGAGATCGACAGTCCGACGGATCCTAGGAATCGACTCGTCGCCAGGACGCGAGCAGCGCCGCGCTCAGAATAGCGGCGAGAACGGCAAAGAAGGCGACGGGAAGGATGAAGATGAACTTCCAGCTCACCAGGGCCAAGCCGAGAAAAGCGACGAGGAACGAAGCGATCAGGGGGCGAACGAGCGGCGGATCGTCCTGGGCGATCTTCGCGAGCTGCCAGAGCAAGGCCGCCTGGAGGAGCAAATAGGCGCTGAGACAGAAACCGAACCCGAGATAGAAGTCCAGGTAGGTTCGGCTCGCACCCTGGGCGTCGAAGCGGAACGATCTCATCGCCTGGAGCACCTCGTTGTCGCCGATGGGCGACCACGACTTCCGCCCCCCGAGGGTGTGCCCGGCGGCGAAGAGCAGGCTGATCACGGAAGCGACCCTCAACAACAGTGAAGCTCTTGTCCTCATATCGAATTGCCAGGCCCTTTCTTCGATGTCCTCTTGTCCCACGAAGTCCTGCCAGAAGGCGACGTGGTGCGCTCTGAGCGTTTCAGGGGAGCGTGAATGCCACCAGGGAGTCACCAAGTCTTATCGGAAGCTTGCCGTGACCGCCGGCCGCTATGACCAGGAACTGCTTCCCGTTCGGGTCAATGGGGAGGGACTCGGCCGTGGTCCCCAGGGGCACCTCCCA
>WNGH01008317.1_pt1 | contig 11254 bp, 11 predicted proteins | sample 5400631 | NCBI WGS metagenome assembly WNGH01 (sample SAMN13153373, study PRJNA577476) | soil metagenome | isolation source: 115 cm soil or saprolite under Garry oak tree replicate 1 | place: USA:California | collected 2016-06-15 | reverse complement strand
GCTTCGGCGAGCTTGCGCTGTGGCTGGTGATCCTGCGGCGCCCGACACCGTCGCAGGTCAGGGTGTTCGAGGCAGTGCTGGTCGCGCTGGCCGACCACGGCTTCACGCCGACGGCGATCGCGGCCAGGCTCACCTACCTCAGCGCGCCGGACTCGGTCCAGGGCGCGATCGCGGCCGGCCTGCTCGGCGGCGGCTCGCGCTTCCTCGGCGTGACGGAGGACGCGGGCCGGTTCCTGTCCGAGGCGCTGGCCGACCAGCCGGTGCCGTCCGATGACGCCGGCTTCGACGCGCTGGCGCTGGACGTGGTCCGCCGCACCCGCGCCGCGGGCAGGCTCGTGCCAGGACTGGGGCACCCGGTGCACAAGGTCACCGACCCCCGCACCCCGGTACTGCTGGGGATCGCCGAGGCCGAGGGGCTGCGCGGGCCGCACCTGCGGCTGTTCGAGGCGATCGGCCGGGTCCACCCGCAGGTACTCGGCCGCACGCTGCCGCTCAACGGAGCCGGCACCTGCGGCGCCGCCCTCGCCGACCTCGGCCTGCCCGCCGACCTGCTCCGCGGGTTCGCGCTGCTGGCCCGCACCGCCGGGCTGCTCGGGCACCTCGCGGAGGAGAAGCGCAGGCCGGTCGGCATGGACATCTACCTGACGGTCGAGCGCAACGCCGACTATATGCCCCCCAACCCTGACCTCTGAGGGGAGCCGCCATGGCGACCGTCGCCGCGGTCATCGCATCGACGCATCACCCGTTCTACTACCGCGCGAGCACCTCGGCCGGCGAGGACCGTCCGCCCTTCGCCGACGAGTGGGTGGCCAAGATCGAGGCGTTCCGCGAGACCCTGACCAGGGCCAGGCCCGACGTGCTCGTGATGGTCGGCAGCGACCACTTCCACCAGCTCTGGCTGGACAACATGCCGCAGTTCCTGGTCGGCAAGGCGCCGTGCTACGACGCCAACTTCTACAACGAGGAACGCGAGTTCGGCCTGCCCCGCATGTTCGTGCGCGGGCAGGAGGACCTGTCGGCCTACCTGCTGCGCCAGGGGCTGGACGCCGGCTTCGACCTGGCGTTCAGCAACGAGTTGCGGATCGACCACAGCATCACCTGCCCGCTGATGACCCTGCGGCCCCAGGCCGACCTGCCGATCGTCCCCATCTACACGAACATCTTCGCTCCGCCGCTGCCGCAGCCCAGGCGATTCGTCCAGCTCGGCAAGACGATCAGGCAGCTCGTCGAGTCCTGGCCGTCGCAGGCGCGGGTGGCGATCATCGGAACCGGGCACCTGTCGCTCGAGCTCGGCGGTCCCCGCCAGTTCGGCCCGCACGGTCCCGACCCCGAGTTCGACCGCCAGGCGGTCGAGTGGATCGCATCCGGCGACCTGACCTCCGCGCTGGCCGAGGTAAGCCTGGACAGCCTGTGGCTGCCGGGCAACGCCACCCACGGCTTCATGGACTTCATGCTGATGATGGGGGTGGCGGGGGAGAACGCCAAGGCGGATCACGTGGACTCGCTCGACCTGTTCCACACCATGGAGGCCTACTTCACCTGGTATCCGAAGGAAGCGGGGGAGATCGAGTGAGCAGGTACCTGCTCGACAAGTTCCTGTACACCGTCGACCGCGACCCCGACCTGCTGGAGCGGTATCGCAACGACCCACGCGGCACGGTGCAGTGGTGGGAAGCGGAGCGGGCGAACGTGATCCTGAACTGCCCAGGGTTGGAGTGCAGCACCTGGCTGGCCTTCACCCATGCCGAGCGCGAGGCGCTGGCAACGCACGACTACCTCACGCTGTTCGAGCTGGGCAGCCACAACTTCCTGCTGCTGACCCTGTTCATCGCCCTGTTCGAGCGGGACTACTCCGAGCCCCTGGGCTTCCAGCGCGAGTTCGCCGCCCGGCTCGGTCACTGGACGGTGCCCTACCCGGACATCTCGACCTAGCCGGCCGCGGGTACGCCCGCCAGGGCGCGAAACGCCCGCTGGGGTGCGTGAGCCAATATGACGACGATCGCCCTGATCACCGGGGCCAGCAAGGGAATCGGCTTCGCGGCTTCCGGGCACCGCAGCGGCCGGCCGACGGCGGCGGTGCCTTACCCGTCGTCGAAGGCGGCGCTGAACATGGTGACGGCGATGTACGCCAAGGAATTGCGTAATAGCCGGATGAAGGTCAATGCCGCGAACCCGGGGTACTGCGCCACCGACCTCAACGGCCGCAGCGGGTTCCGGTCGCCGGAGCAGGGCGCGGAGGTCAGCGTGCACCTCGCCACCCTGCCGCAGGACGGTCTGAGCGGATCCCTGTGGGATACCTCTGGAGCGCTGACGGCGAGGAATCCTACGGCCAACTGCCCTGGTGATGGTGGCCGGGAGCGCACCGCGTCGGCGACTGCCCTGGTAACGGTAGCCGAGCGAGCCGTTTGAACGTCATGATGTCGGGCATGGATTGGATTTTCCCCGCAACCGCCTCATGACCGGCGGCGCCATTCAGCCGGTCGCGATCGCGCTGGCAATGACCGCAGCCGCCACCTTCGCAGTGGCCAATGTCGTGCAGCAGCGTGTGGCGGCCAAGCTCAAGACCGATGCGGCGTTCGACACTGCCGTGCTCATCCGCCTGATCCGCCGCCCGTTGTGGCTGGCCGGCCTGGCGCTGGTGATCGTCAGCCTGTCGCTGCAGGCGACAGCGCTCGGTCTTGGCCGCCTGGTCGTCATCGAGCCGGTGCTAGCCAGCAGCCTGCTGGTCGCCCTGGCTCTGGCCGCGTGGGCGGATCACCGCCGGATGCGACCGGTCGAGTGGCTGGCCGCCCTGGCCACGTTCGCGGGACTCGTGGTATTCCTGTCCGTAGCGCAGCCGTCCGGTGGTCACGCCACTACCGGGCCCAGCCAGCTCGGCCTGGCCGCGATCGCCGCGGTCGTGATAGCCGTGCTGTCCGGTGTGCTCGCCGTGCGGATGTCACCGCTGCGCCGCGCTCTGACCCTCGGCGTCGGCGGCGGCATCGCGGCGGGGGTGACCGACGCGCTGACCAAGACGGTGGCGGCGCTGGTCGGCTCGCACCAGCTCGGTGCCCTCGCCGACGTGCGGCTCTACCTCCTGGTCGTCGTCGGCCTGCTTACCTACACCATGCAGCAGAACGGCTACCGGGCCGCGGGCCTCGCGGCGTTCCTGCCGGTGTTCTCGGTGATTGACCCGGCGGTCGGTTCGCTGCTCGGCCTGCTTCTCTACCGCGAGCACCTGGGAGGCGGCCCGGTCCGGATCGCCGTCGAGGCGGTGGCCGTGCTGGCCGCGACCTGGGGGATCACCCGGCTGGCCAGTTCCACCGCGGAGGCCGAGCCGATCGAGCCCGCGGCACAGCCGGCCAGCGAACCCGCGGCACAGCCGGCCAGCGAACCCGCGGCACAGCCGGCCAGCGAACCCGCGGCACAGCCAGCTGTCCCTGTCCCTGGCATGGTGCCGGTCGCCGCCTTGCTGCTGCCGCCGATGCTGGCGACCGCGTTGCCGGCCGCGGTGGTCGCGGTGATCGCGGCTGTCGCGGACGAGTCGCCGGTGCCTTACGTGCCGCTCTGACGCAGCCACTGCGTACGATTCGGGACGTGGCCACTCGCTACGACGTCTCTGCGGTGCCGCCGCAGGGCGGATATGTCGCGAAGCAGTGTCCGGTGCGGGCTCAGTGGGATGTCATCGAGCCGTGCGAGCCGCTGCGGCCCTCGGCCGCGCTCGAGAGCATGTTCGCGCGCGGGATCGGCTTCGAGGCCCGCGTACTGGCCAGGCTGCTCGACCTGCATCAGGACGCGTGCGCGGTGGCCGGCCGTGACCAGAGCGAGCGGGCGGAACGGGAGGCGGCCACGGTCGCTGCGATGACGGCTGCGGCGCCGATCGTCATCGCTGGCCGCCTGCCCGCCGACCGTTCGGCCCGGCGAGTCGGGGAGCCCGACCTGCTGCTCGCGGCGGCCGGGTCTGGTTACCGAGCCGTGGACATCAAGCATCACCGCGCACGCGACGCAGCACCGGGCCGGGGCCGGCCGGCACTCTGCTCGGCGCTCGATGCTCCCTGGCTGGAAGCCGCCGCTGCCGACCCGGCCAGCGTGCCGCGCAGGCACAGGGGCGATCTGCTCCAGCTTGCCCACTACCAGCGAATGCTGGAGGCGGCGGGCCTGGCCGCGCCGGGCGGCCGGCATGGCGGCATCATCGGCATCGAGGAAGGGGTCGTCTGGTACGACCTGGACGAGCCAGTGTGGCGGACTCGATCGTCCGGCGGGAAGCGCACGCTTCGTTCCACGATGGAGGTATACGACTTCGAGTTCGACTTCCGCCTCGACATTATTGCCGTCGCCGGGCGCTCCCTGGCCGATCCCGGCGTGGCGCCCCTCGTGGTGCCGGTCAGGATCGGCGAGTGCGCGCAGTGCCCCTGGTGGTCGGCGTGCGGCCCGAGGCTCGAGGCGGGCGCGGGGGACGTGAGCCTGGTTCCCGGGATCGGCTGGCGGGAGTGGCGCGTGCACCGCGAGCACGGCGTCACCGACCGGGCCTCGCTCGCCGCGCTCGACTACCGCACGGCGACGTTGGTCGCCTCGCGGGTCGACCTGCGTCCGATCATCCGCGCCGTTGGGGTCAGGCCAGACAACACGCCAGTGCCGGCTGTGCTCGGCGCGGGCAAGCGGGCACAGGCCCGTCGGCTGGCGGCGGCCGGCGTCACCGTGCTCGGCGACGCGCGCTCCCTGTGCCCGCGCACCGCCTCGTACTGCGACCAGCCGATGCGCGATCTGCCTCAGCAGATCGACCTGGCCAGGGCCGCGCTCGGCGACCAGCCTGCCTACCGGCGCAGGGGCGTCGGCCGGGTGCGGGTGCCGCGCGGCGACGTCGAGGTCGACATCGACATGGAGAACACGCAGGACGGCGTCTACCTGTGGGGCGCCCTGGTCACGCCGAGGTCCGGCTGGGCGGGCGCACCGGCCGGGTATCACAGTTTCCGCACCTGGAAGCCGATGACCGGCCAGGTCGAGTCCGACCTGTTCGCCGAGTTCTGGCGCTGGTTCGGCGAGTTGCGCTCCGCCACGGCGGCCGCGGGGCTGTGCTTGCGCGCCTACTGCTACAACGCGTCCGCGGAGAACTCCCAGCTGCGCAGGATCGCGTCCGGCCTGGGGCTGGCCGAGGAGGTCTCCGCCTTCACCGACTCCGATCAGTGGGTCGACCTGTACCGCGTATTCGACCGCCAGCTGGTCACCGGGAACGCAACCGGCCTGAAGCAGGTCGCGCCGCTTGCCGGGTTCGGCTGGGAGGTGGCCCATCCGGGCGGTGACGAGTCGCTGGTCCGCTACGACGCTGCGGCCGCCGGCGACGAGCAAGCCCGCGACTGGCTGCTCGCCTACAACAGGAACGACACGCAGGCCACGCTCGCGCTCCGTGACTGGCTCGACCACGTCGCCAGCGACTGCCCGCCGGTCGAGTCCGTTGAATCCGTGGAATCCGTGCCGAGGGGGAACTGACAGTCGTGCGCCAGACCGCAGACCTTGCCGAACCGGCAGCTCCGCCACAGCTGAGCCGGCGCCAGATTCTCGTCGTCATGACCGGGCTGCTCCTCGGGATGTTCCTCGCTGCCCTCGACCAGACCATCGTCGCGACGGCGCTGCCGACCATCGCCGGTGATCTGCACAGCCTGTCCCGGCTGTCCTGGGTGGTCACCGCCTACCTGCTGGCTTCGACGGTGTCCACGCCGCTGTGGGGCAAGCTCGGCGACCAGTACGGCCGCAAGATCTTCTTCCAGGCCGCGATCGTGATCTTCCTGATCGGATCGGCGCTGGCCGGGCTGTCCCAGACCATGACCGAGCTGATCATCTTCCGCGCCATCCAGGGCATCGGCGGCGGCGGCCTCATGGTCGGCGCGCAGACCATCGTCGGTGACGTGGTGCCGCCCCGGGAACGGGGCCGCTACCAGGGCTTCTTCGGCGCGGTATTCGGGGTGACCAGCGTCATCGGGCCGCTGATCGGCGGCTTCTTCGTGGACACGCTGTCCTGGCGCTGGGTCTTCTACGTCAACCTGCCGGTCGGCGTCATCGCGCTGATCGTCGTGGCGGCCGTGCTTCCTGCCCGGCGGAGCCGGGAGCGGCACACCGTCGACTACCTCGGCACGATCATGATCGGCGGCGCCGCGTCGAGCCTGGTACTGCTGACCTCGCTCGGCGGCGTGACCTACCCATGGGGATCGGGTCCCATCTTCACGCTTGGCGTGCTCGCTGTCGGGTTCGCCGCCGGCTTCGTGGTCGCCGAGCGACGGGCCGCCGAGCCGGTGCTGCCGCTGCACCTGTTCAGGAAGCGAGTGTTCTCGGCGGCTGGCGCGATCGGCTTCGTGGTCGGGTTCGCGATGTTCGGCGCGCTCACCTACCTGCCTCAGTACTTTCAGATTGTCAAGGGAGTGAGCCCGACCGTATCTGGACTGCAGCTGCTGCCCCTGATGGCCGGGCTGCTGCTCACGTCGATCGGCACCGGCCAGACAATCTCCAGGTGGGGCCGGTACAAAGTGTTCCCGGTCGTCGGCACGGCAACGATGACCGTGGGGCTTTACCTGCTCTCGCATCTGAGCCCGTCGACCGGCACGCTGTTCGCCTCGGTCGGCATGTTCCTCCTCGGCGTCGGGATCGGCGCCACCATGCAGGTGCTCGTGATCGCGGTGCAGAACGCCGTCGACTACACGGACCTGGGCGCCGGCACCTCGGGCACGACGTTCTTCAGGTCGATCGGAGGCTCGTTCGGCACCGCCGTCTTCGGTGCGATATTCGATCACGTGCTTCCCGGCAACGTCGCGGACGCGCTGCACGGGCTCACGCTGCCTCCCGGGGTCGGCATCACCAGCGGCGCCAGCCCCGCCCAGCTGGCCAAGCTCCCGTCGGCCGTCCACGCCGGCCTCGTGGCCGGCTACTCGGCCTCGATCCGCACCGTATTCCTGGCGGCGGTCCCGGTCGGAGCGGTGGCGTTCGCGCTGACCTGGACCCTGAAGGAACTGCCGCTGCGCCGAACGGCGCGGGCCGTGGATCAGGCCGACCGGCTGGCACCGACGTCCAGGCCCACGGTCAGGACCTCGGACGAGGAGATGCGGCGGGCGCTCAGCGCCCTGTTCGTCCGGCAGCGCCGCCGCGAGGTCTACTCCGACCTCGTCGCCAGGTCGGGGATCGCCGTGTCGCCGCGGGCCGGGTGGCTGCTGCTCAGGCTCGGCGAGCACAGCGGCGAGTCGCGCGCGGCGCTGGCGCGCCGCCTGTCGATCAGCGTGGCCGACCTGCGCGACCGGATGGGCGAGCTGGTCCTGGCCGGCTACGTGGAGCCTTCATCGGACGGCGCGGACCTGGCCGACGAGTTGACCGAGTCGGGCCGGTCGGCGTACGCGCGGATCTTCGCCGCCAGGCAGGGCAGGATCGCCGCGCTGCTCGACGGCTGGCACCCCCACCAGCACCCCAGAATGCTTGAGCTGCTCAGCGACATCACCCACGAACTCGCCGCGAGCCACGAGCGGCCGGGACCCGACCTCGATCGTGTCGGCTAGGGCGGGCCGGCCTGGGACGGCTCTGAATAACTCGCGAGCCACCGCCTGGCGGCCCCTCGTCGATGGTCCGGGCGGCGGCGCGGGGCGCGGGAGCATCTTCCCGTTTGACCTCTGGTCTGAACGGTAGCTCCCGCGGTCATACGATCGACCGGGTCGGCCTGTTCGGCCGGGTAGACGTGGACCTGTCCAGGCTGCCGAGCAGGTTCCCCTTCGTGCTCATCACGCCCCAGTACGAGACCGAGCGGCTGCTCGCCGAGCGGGCCAGAAATGCGGGCGCGCAGATCATCGAGGGCATGGAGGTGACCGGCTTGCACCCGACCAACGGTGGCGCGCACCTGCAGGCGGGCGGAGCCTCGGGGGAGGTCCGCACGTTCGCGCCGTCGTTCGTGGTAGGCGCCGACGGTGTCCATAGCACCGTCCGCGACGTGATGAGCATCCCCTTCCCCGGCCGGTCGGTGATGCGGTCGGTGATGCTCGCCGATGTCCGGCTGGCCGAGCCGCCGCCGGACATCCTGACGGTCAACGCGACACGGGCCGGTTTCGCGTTCATTGCCCCGTTCGGCGACGGCTGGTTCCGGGTCATCGCCTGGAACAGGCACCGCCAGGTGCCCGACAGCGAATCCGCCGACCTGGACGAGATCCGCCATATCACCCGCCAGGCGCTCGGCTCTGACTTCGGCATGCACGATGCCAGGTGGATGTCCAGGTTCCACAACGACGAGCGGCAGGTACCTCACTACCGGTCAGGGCCGGTGTTCCTGGCCGGCGACGCGGCGAATGTGCACTCGCCGGCCGGCGGGCAGGGCATGAACACGGGCCTGCAGGACGCGGCCAACCTGAGCTGGAAGCTCGCCGCCGTGGCGCGGCACGGCGCGCACCTGAGCCTGCTGGATACCTACCACGACGAGCGGTATCCGGTCGGCAGGTTCGTGGTGCGCATGTCACACAACTTGCTGCGCCTCACGCTGGTCAAATCCGACCCGGTCAGGCAGGCGCTCAGCGCGGTTGCCGGGCCGGTCACCGGGATCGGCCCGGTCACCAGCTACGTCGCACGCGCCATCTCCGGCATCGGCATCGGCTACCGCGGCGGGCCAGGCGCGCATCCGCTGGCTGGCCGCCGGGCTCCCGATACCCCGCTGGCCGGCGAGGGCGCCACCCGCCTGTACGAGCTACTGCGCGAGGGCAAGTTCGTGCTGCTCACCCACGTGCGGATCGCGATGCAAATGCTGCGCTCGCAGGGTCCGAGCACGGACACCATGGCGAGCGGCGGCCGGCACTGCCGGGGTCGCACGACCGGCTGGCGGTCGCGGTTCCGCTTGCCGCGCAGGCCCGCCTCGCGCTGATCCGCCCCGACGGCTATTTCGCTTGGGTCAGTGACGAGGCCAACGACGCCCGCCGCGACAGCGCCCTGCGCCTGGCGCTCGACCAGTGGTGCGGCAAGCCCGCAGCAGCGAAGGCGCCGGCCAGGCCCGGCTAGGCTTAGTTCTCTAAGAATTAGACATCAATGCATTGTGCTAGCCTGCTCGCATGCGTCCCACGCAGCCCCCGGTCGGCCTGGCGCTGACCCGGGCCGCCCGCACGATCGGCCGGGCGTTCGACGAAACCCTGGCCGAGGCGGGCGGATCGCTGCCGGCCTGGCTCGTGCTGCTCGCGATGAAGACGCGCAGCGGCAGCCAGCGCCAGCTAGCCGAGGCGGTGGGAATCAGGGAGGCGACGCTGACCCACCACCTCAACGCGATGGAGGTCGCTGGCCTGATCACCCGGCAGCGCGATCCGGCGAACCGCCGCATCCACGTCGTGGAGCTCACTCAGGCCGGCGAGGAGATGTTCGGCAGGCTCCGCGACGCCGCGGCGGCCTTCGACCAGCGGCTGCGGCGTGGCGTCAGCGAGGAGGAGGTCGCCGGCCTGCGCGGCCTGCTCGCCAGGCTCGCCGAGAACGCCGGCGCGGAGGTGTCCGGCTGGCCGCCCTGGGCCGGGACCTCGATGCCAGACAACTGACCCGAGCATGTCCCTGGCGGCCATCGCCAGCAGGTGCGGCACCAGGTCGGTCGACCTGCGCAGCACCCAGGAGGTCCCCCTGGTGGCCAGCCAGCCGAGCACGGCTAGCCTCGCCGGGTGGCCCGGGGGGATCTCACCCCCGGGCTCCCACAGAACGGAGCGTGACAGTCTCCCATCACTCCGCTCGTCTCATCCCTGATCTGGTCAGAACTCGTTCATCCAGGCCCAGTGGGCGAACATGCTTGATCCACGAGGCCAGGTCTTTCAGTTCCGTGGCGGTGCGCAGGTGGATGCGCCAGGAGCGGACTTCCTCGCTCATTCTCTTGAGGGCGTCCTTGCTGACCGCGGGCAGGAACCCGGTGAACATGCTGGTCCCGTCCCGGGTGGGTGCGTTCCTGGCGCGGAACGTGTACTCCAGGAAGGTGAACGACGTGTGCTCGCAGTCCGCATACCGCCGTCTCCCGTCCTTGCAGAACACGATCCTGGTCTTGCCCGGGTGCAGTTGCAGCCCGACCTCGGCCATCCTCTTTCCCAGCGCGGCAAGGACATCAATGCAGGAACAGGTTCGCCAGCACGGGGCTGACCGCAGACCCCTGGGGGGTCCCTTTGTCCCGTGCCTGCGTCCTGCCATCGGGCATCACGATCGGCGCTGCCAGCCACCGCCGCACATACAGCACGATCCACCGCTGCTCGTGCGTGGTGTTGGCCTGCACCGCCTTGACCATCAGGTCCCACGGCACCGAATCGAAGAACTTCCGGACGTCAAGATCAACGACCCAGTCCTTCTGCCAGCACCGCTGGCGGCACTTCGCCACCGCATCCAGCGCGCCCCGCTCCGGCCGGTAGCCGTAGGAGTCATCATGGAAGATGGCCTCCGTCCTGGGCTCCAGCGCCAGCGCGGCCACTGTCTGCGCCACCCTGTCGGCGACCGTTGGCACGCCCAGCATTCTCGTGCCCCCGGACGCCTTGGGTATCTCCACTGCCCTCACCGGCGGCGGGAAGTACGTGCCCGACGACATCCGGTTCCAATGGTCACGCCGTCCGCCCCGGCGGCACCGCCGTTCGCCTTCACGCGCTTCCACGCCTGCCACACCAGGCGCTTGGGTATGTCAAACGGCTTTCCTTCCGGACCCGACATGCTCACTCGTCTCCTCCCGGGCCACGCCCGGTTGCCCGCGCAAACAAGCCACAGATGAGCCGGCCCCTTCGCTCCGCCCCCATTACAGGGACCTCAGCGCTACTACGGGCCGGTCCGCCAGCGCGCGCCGCGACGGTACTCAGCGCCTTGCGGTTTCTGCCGCTTGGCGCGCTCCCTCTCGCCCCCGCCACCTCGCGGGGCACAGTGTCAGCACGCGCCTTCCCCACGTTCCGCACGCAAGCCGCAGACCGGGCTCGCGCCACCTGCACGCCGGGCACCACCTGGCCAGTAAACGGGTATCCGCCAGGCTCATCCCGCGGCCGGCATTAAGGCCCCGGTTCTGATGCCGTTTCACTCTCTCGACGCTTCAGCGGTGGTTCACTCGCGTTCGCCTTCCCGGTCCCCGCCTGACGACTCACAGGCCGCCTTTTCCGCATCGCTCACCACGACAGTCTTCAGCTAACGCAGCATGCGGTGGCTTGACGCCTCCCCCCGCAGGGCGGCGCCGAAGGGCCACGAAACCTTCATCTCGCGTGCAGCAAGCACATCCAGTCAGCCGTCTCCTACATGACGACTCCTTTCCGCGCACGGGGCGCAAAATGCC
>WNGH01006323.1_pt1 | contig 11256 bp, 10 predicted proteins | sample 5400631 | NCBI WGS metagenome assembly WNGH01 (sample SAMN13153373, study PRJNA577476) | soil metagenome | isolation source: 115 cm soil or saprolite under Garry oak tree replicate 1 | place: USA:California | collected 2016-06-15 | reverse complement strand
GTCTCGACCTCACTCCCCAGGAGGTGTCCCGTGGACGGCAACGGTCATGCGAGCCCAGCGCAGATTCGAGCCCGGCTGACCCATCCGGTGATCGACGCCGACGGCCACTGGCTGGAGTACGGGCCCGTCGTCAGCGAGCAACTCCGGCGCATCGGCGGCGACCGGGCCACGGAGGGTTTCTTGTCGATCGGGCGCCAGGTGCGTGAGTCGCTCTCGATGTCCGTGGCGGAGCGGCGCCGGCGCCGGATCTCCCAGGAGGCGTTCTGGTCGTCGCCCGAGAAGAACACGCGTGACCGCGCCACGGCGATGCTGCCGCGGCTCCTCTACGAGCGGCTCGGCGAGCTGGGCCTCGACTTCGCGGTCCTCTACCCCACGGTGGGGCTCCGCGTTCCTCGCATCGCCGACGACCAGACGCGCCGGGCCACCTGCCGCGCGTTCAACATCCTCACCGCCGACTATTTCCGCGACTTCACCGACCGCATCACACCGGCTGCCGTCATCCCCGTGCACACGCCCGATGAGGCTATCGAGGAGCTGACGTACTGCACCCAACAGCTCGGCTTCAAGGTGGCGATGTTCGGCAGCCTGGTCCAGCGGCCTGTGGACGCGGTCGCCACCCAGGACGCCGAGGCCGCCCGCTTCGCCGTCTGGTATGACACGCTCGGCCTCGACAGCGAGTACGACTACGATCCGCTCTGGGCGAAGTGCACGGAGCTCGGCATCGCGCCGACGTTCCACACCGGCTTCCGCCGGCAGAGCCCGCGCCTGTCGCCAACGAACTTCACCTACAACCACATCGGCCACTTCGCCACCGCCGGCGACGCCGTGTGCAAGGCACTGTTCCTCGGCGGGGTGACGCGCCGCTTTCCCGATCTCAGGTTCGCCTTCCTCGAGGGCGGCGTGGGGTGGGCCTGCATCCTGTACGCCGACCTCGTCGGCCACTGGGAGAAGCGAAACCGGAAGGCGCTCGAGCACACCGATCCTCGCGCCCTCGATCGCGGGCTACTCATGGAGCTGGCGCGGAAGTACGGCCGCGAGGACATCGTGGCGGCGCTTTCCCAGCGGGACGGCTGGCCCGACCCCGACGCCGTCACGCGCACCGGCGGCCTCGCAGACCTCGACGACTACTCCGCGTGCCGGATCGAGCGCGAGGAAGATCTGCGCGATCTGTTCGCGACACCCTTCTACTTCGGCTGTGAGGCCGACGACCCGATGAACACCTGGGCGTTCGACCGCCGCGTCAACCCGTTCGGCGCCCGGCTCAACGCGCTCTTCGGCTCCGACATCGGCCACTTCGACGTGCCGGACATGCTCGAGGTGCTGCCGGAGGCCTACGAGCTCGTCGAGGACGGTCACATCACCGCGGAGGGCTTCCGCGACTTCACCTTCGCCAACGCCGTGCGGATGTGGGGGGCGGGCAATCCGGGGTTCTTCAACGGAACGGTCGTCGAGAAGGCGGCCACGGCGGTGCTCGCGGAGAGGCCGATTCCGGCCGGTCCGGCCGCGGCTCGTGGATAAGAGCGGAAAGGCGGAGATCACCACCATGGCCTCGTCTGAAAAAGTCGCGATCGTCACCGGCGCGGGAACCGGGATCGGCAAGGCCGTTGCGCTTGCCCTGTTGGGGGAGGGCTACGCGGTCGTCCTCGCGGGACGCCGCAAGGAGCTGTTGGAGGCGGGGGCCCTGGAGGGCAAGTCATCCGGTTCGCGAACGTTGGTCGTGCCGACCGACGTGAGCGATCCCGCGTCCATCAGAGCCCTGTTCGCCAGGACGAAGGAGGCGTTCGGCCGGCTCGACCTCTTGTTCAACAACGCGGGGACCGGCGCGCCTGCCGTGCCCCTGGAAGAGTTGACGTACGAGCAATGGAAGACGGTCGTCGATACCAACCTGACCGGCGTATTCCTCTGCACCCAGGAAGCCTTCAAGATCATGAAGAGCCAGGAGCCGCGCGGCGGACGGATCATCAACAACGGGTCCATCTCGGCGCACGCCCCGAGGCCGAACTCGGCTCCCTATACCTCCACCAAGCACGCCATCACGGGCCTCACCAAATCGACGTCCCTCGACGGCCGGAAGTACGATATCGCGTGCGGCCAGATCGACATCGGCAATGCCGCGACCCCGATGACGGAACGAATGAAGAAGGGCGTGCCGCAGCCGAACGGGACCATCCAGGTCGAACCGACGATGGACGTCCAGCACGTCGCGCGCGCCGTGGTGTACATGGCGAGCCTCCCGCTGGACGCCAACGTGCAGTTCCTGACGGTCATGGCGACGAAGATGCCGTTCGTCGGGCGTGGGTGAGAATCCCGAGGGAATACGTCCGGCGCAACTGCTGGGCCGCGGTCGAGGGCAGCGAGCCCGAGATCGAAGCGACGGCCGTGGGCGCGGAGGCGCTATGGAGCCCCTGGAGCGCCCCTCGGGCCTCACGGCCGTGCGAGCGATCGGAGATAAACCACGATCTTGCGGATGTCTTCCGCGGAGATCTTGTCCCTGAAGGGCGTCATGGCCGTCCCGGCCCGACCGTTGGCGATCCTGGCCACGATCTCCTCGTCAGATTTCGTCGTGCGGGTTAGGTCCGGCCCGATGTTGCCCCGGCCGTCGAGGCCATGGCAGGTGTAGCAGCCGTTCTCCACGTATAGACGCTTACCCTCGGTGAGCACCTCTGCCCCGACCGCGCCCTGCCCACCCGCGGGGCCGACCCACACGAGAGCAGCGACGCCGACGAGCACGGCGAGCCACATCATTGCGCTTCGCTCACCGGCGCTGTCGGGCGCCAGCGGCGCCCCTCGAGGCTGGCCCGGGGCCTCAAGGGGCACCGCCCGGTGGAACGAGCGGCAGGTCACTCCTCGAACAGCCCGAACACGACCAGGGTGCTCCCCCGGGGGAAGTTCGCGGCTTCGGCGAAGACCCCGGGGAGCAGGTCAGCCGCGGGTCCGGCCCAGCCACTGGGCACGGCGACGTACTGCTTCCCGCCGACCGCGTACGTGATGGAGGAGGCCCGGTGGCCGGGGCCGGTCGAGAACTGCCACAGCAGCTCACCGGACTGAGCGTCGAAAGCGTAGAAGGCACCGGACGGATCGCCGGTGAAGACCAGCCCGCCGGCGGTGGTGAGGACCGACGAGTACAAGGGGTACTTCAGCCGGTGCTGCCATTTGGTCGTACCCGTCTTGATGTCCACCGCCTGTACCATGCCGTAGGCCCCATCCGGCACAAGTGCCAGCTCGCCACCCACATAGGGAACGCCCGGCTTGGGCTCGGCCCGGACGGTCGCGATCCTGGAGCACACATCGCTGGTCGGGATGTACACGTAGCCGGTCAGCGGATTGTAGGCGGCGTGGTTCCAGTTCTTGGCTCCGAGGAACGAAGGACAGAAGACCGCGCCCTCGGGCGTCGGAGCGATATTGGGCCGCGGGCGCCCTGCATCGTCCAGGCCCCGTGTCCAAGTGATGCGAGGCGCGTACGGCCGGGCGTAGAGGAGCCGGCCGCTCTCCCGGTCGAAGGCGTAGACGTAGCCGTTCTTGTGGGCCTGAATGACCGCGCTGACCGTTCGTCCCCCGTGCTCGAGGTCGACGAGCATCGGCTCTGCCTGGCTGTCGAGGTCCCACAGGTCGTGGGGAATGTGCTGGAAGTGCCACCGCAGCTTGCCGGTGTCGGCGTCGAGGGCGATCAGCGAATCGCTGTAGAGATTGTCGCCGGGCCGGACATCGCTATGGAGGAACATCGGGACCGGGTTCCCAGTCCCGAAGAAGACGACGTTGAGACGGGGATCATAGGTGCCCGGGATCCAGGGCGCGGCCCCTCCGTACTTCCACGAATCACCGCCCCACGTGTCGTGGCCAGGCTCGCCCGGCCCCGGGACCGTATAGAAGCGCCACACTGGCTCGCCCGTCTCGATGTTGTAGGCGACGACGAAGCCCCGCGAGCCGAACTCGAGCGGGGCCACGCCCACGATGGCCTTGTCCTTGACGATGATGGGCGGCGAGGTGATGCCTTCACCGATTGTGTAGTCACCGGCCTTCACCTTCCAGAGTGGCTTGCCTGTCCCCGCCTCTAGCGCGATGAGCTGGGCGTCCATCGTCCCGACGATGAGCTTGTTGCCGATGACCGACACGCCCCGGTTCCACCGCCCCCAGATGCGCGACGGCATGTTGTCAGGGAGCTCGTGCCGGTAGCGCCAGAGCAAAGCTCCGGTCGCCGCGTTCAGCGCCAGAACGTCACTGTTGGAGTTCGTAATGTACATGACCCCATCGACGACGATGGGGGTCAGCTGCATGCCAGCGCCTTCCGGGTTGAGAACCCACTTCGGCACCAACCGCTTGACGTTCGTGGTGTTCACCTGCTTCAGCGGGCTGTAGCGCCAGCCCCGGTAATCGCGGAAATAGGTGAGCCAATTACCCGCGTCCTTGTCAGCGTTCAGCAGTCGCTCGAAGGTAACTCCCTGACTTACCGCATCGCCCGGGCCCGCACCAACGAGAACCGCGAGCCCGAGTGCGATCATCAGCGCCTTTCTTGGCGTTCGCATCGCGGACCTCCTTTAGCAGTGCCGCGGTCGGCCGCTGCCCCGTTTGTGGCCATCGCGACGTGCGCGATGGGTCGACTCTGTGTAGGTGACCCGACGGCTCCCCAGGACGTTTGTGGTCGCGCCGATAGACGGTGGGCCGCGGCTTGTGCCTGGCCGAAGGCCGTGGCCGGGCTCGTGGACCGCAGGAGCTTGACGTTCGGGGTCCTGGAGCATCACGCCCCCCTGGGATTCAGTCTGCGCGGCGACAGTTTCCGCAGACCGCTCGAGCCTGTCAAGGTGCTGAACTTCTTCCGTCGGGCACGACCCGTGTCCTTCCGGAGTACCATGGCAACGGCCGGCGCATCGATTGGTCTGCTGCTGGGCGGGTACCTCGTGGATCTACGGGCGCGAGTGGTTCCGCGGCTTCTTCGACGACACGTATCTCGAGATCCTCAAGGCGCAAGGGGGCATGAAGCTTACGCGGCCGGAGGTCGACTTCCTCACGAAGGTTCTAGACACGCGGCATGGACCTGACTGACAGCGTGCAGCTGCTCGAGCGGTACAGTGCAGTCATCCTGCCGGTCTTGGTCATCGCCGAGCAGGTCGGGATCCCACTACCGGCGGTCCCGGCCCTCCTCGCGGTCGGCGCCCTCGCGGCGAAGGGACGCGTGAACCTCCTGCTCGTGACGGGCGCGATCGTCGCGGTGGCGCTGCCCGTCGATCTGGTCTGGCACGAGCTGGGCCGCCGGCGCGGGGCGCGCCTGCTCTCGCGTCTGTGCCGGCTGTCGCTCGAACCCGATGTGTGCGTGCGCCGGACCGGGAACCTCTTCCTTCGCCACGGTGTCCGGGCGCTGCTCGTGGCGAAGTTCCTTCCGGGTCTGACGACCGTCATGCCACCCCTGGCGGGGATCTTCGGCGTCCCACGCCTCCGGTTCGCCATCTACGACGTGGCCGGGGTCGTTCTGTGGGTGGCCCTGTGGGCTGGGACCGGCTACGTCTTCAGCGACACTATCGAGATGGTCGCCCTGCGCGTCAGTGCCCTGGGACGCATGGCGAGCCTCGTGGTGGTGGGGACCCTCGTCGGCTATGTCCTCCTCAAGGCCCTGCGTCGACGGCTGTTTCTCCGGCGTCTCCGGATCGCGCGGATCTCCCCGGAGGACCTCAAGCGCAAGCTCGAGGCCGGGGAGGACGTCGCGATCCTCGACCTCCGCACCGCGCTGGACGTGGCCGCCACTCCATATGCCATTCCCGACAGCCGCTGGATCGCGGTGGAGGCGCTCGACGAGCACCTGTCGGACATCCCCCGGGATCGCGAGCTGGTCCTCTACTGCTCCTGACCCAACGAAGCCACGAGCGCCCGGGTGGCGCTCCAGCTCAAGCGGCGGGGGATCACCCGCGTCCGTCCCCTCGAAGGGGGGGTGGCGGCATGGATGGCCCTGAGCTTCCCGGTCCGCGCGCTGGCCGCCCCTGCGATCCCTGCGCTCAAGAGTTCGCGGCGGTGAGCCTTGGGATGATCAGCCGCCCGAGATGTGGGGGTCCCACGTCGGCTGACTGACGCCCAGGTGCCGGACGCCGCCGCGAGGAGACGCTATACTTCCTCCGCCGTGGTCGTCACCAGCCCCGAGGACCTCGTCCCCGATGATCTGACCTCGCGCCTGCGCGCAAGCGGCGCGCTCCCGTGCGGGCGCGCGACGACCGTTGACATCGGTGAGCGTCGCACAACAATCCTTTCGACGATCGTGCCCCTCCGAGTGGAGTACTCTCCCGACACGCCGGCCGAGGCACCGAGGCATTTACTCTTGAAAGCCAAGCGCAGCGGGCTCGACGCCAGCCTCCAATCGGTCGGCGAGCGCGAGGTCGCGTTCTACCGCCGGGCGGCGCCGCTGATGCCCGGGGGGCCGTTCCCGCGCTGCTACGACGCCGAGTTCTCATCGGGACGCTTCCACCTCTTGCTCGAGGATCTTCCTGATACACACATGGTCCTCACCGAGTGGCCGTTGCCGCCGAGCGTCGACGCGTGCGAACGGATCGTAGATACGTGGTCGGCCTTTCACGCGTTCTGGTGGCGCCACCCGAGTCTCGGACGGGAGGTGGGCGCGTTCCTGGATGAGGCGGCGCTGGCGAAGATCGCATCGGAGTATCGCGCGCGCTACGCGCGCTTCGCAGAGACGCTCGGCGACCGGCTGTGGCCGGCGGCGCGGGCGATCTACGCCCGCGTGCTTGACGCGTGGGACCGCCTCTTCACGCCTGGGCGCCTCTACGCGACCTACACGCTCGCCCACGGCGACGCTCATGTGTGGAACCTCCTCTATCCCCGCGACAGCGCCTCTTCTGGCATCCGTCTGATCGACTGGGACGCTTGGCGCGTGGGGCGCGCCGCTTCCGACCTCGCCTACATGATGGCCCTCCACTGGTATCCCGAGCGTCGCGCTCGGCTCGAGGCGCCGCTCCTCGAGCGTTACCATGCCGGCCTGCTCGCCCACGGGGTCACCGACTACGGTCTCGATCGTCTATGGGAGGACTATCGGCTGTCCGTTATCGGCCAACTGGCGACACCCGTCTGGCAGCAGACACTTAGATTCCACACGGCCATCTGGTGGCCCCACCTCCACCGTATCCTCGCCGCCGTGGACGACCTCGGCTGCGCCGCGCTCCTCTCCTGAGGGCGCGCTCGCGACAAGAGCCTTGCCGACGGAGCCCCGGGCATCTAGCCTGGAGCGCACTCGAGGACACTGAACGTGGATGCCAGCGGCTACGATGGGGCTTCGTTTATTCCGGAGTTCTACGATCACGTCGTTCCGTATGCATCCCGCCAGGATGTGGCGTTCTACGTGGAGGCGGCATGCCAGTCAGGGAGGCCCGTCCTCGAGCTCGGCTGTGGGACGGGGCGCGTCCTCGTCCCCACCGCGCGCGCCGGCATCGAGATCGTGGGGCTCGACGCGTCCGAAGGGATGCTCGAGGCCTGCCGCCGTCGCCTGCGAGCCGAGCCGCTGGACGTGCAGCGGCGAGCGACCGTCCAGCGGGGAGACATGCGCGATTTCGAGCTCGGCCGCGCGTTCCGTCTCGTGACCATCCCGTTCCGGCCGTTTCAGCACCTCGTGACGGTGCCGGAACAACTCGCCTGCCTCTCCGCCGTCCGACGCCATCTGGAACGCGATGGACGGCTCGTGTTCGACATCTTCAACCCGTCCATCCATCGCCTCGCCAAACCGGCCGACGGTGATGAGACTGACGAGGAGCCGCCGTTCACCTTGCCGGACGGGCGCGCCGTCATCCGGCGGCACCGGTTCCTCGAGCGCGACCTGATCAAGCAGGTCAACACCAGTGAGCTTGTCTATTACGTGACGCATCCCGACGGCCGCCAGGAGCGCCTCGTCCACCGCCTCCAGATGCGGTGCATCTTCCGATTCGAGGCCGAGCACCTGCTGGCGCGCGCCGGCTTCACGGTCGAGCATGTCTACGCCGACTTCAGTCGCGCACCGTACGGATCGCAGTATCCCGGCGAGCTCATCTTCGTCGCGCGATTGGTCGCTCCAGTCCAGGAATTCGGGAGGTGACAGGGAAACCGTGGCGTCCTGGCCGTCATCGAGCAAGCGGACGTGGGTAGTGGAGATCCTCGCCGCGTCGGAGGAGACATGACCGAGCGCAAGCCACCGGGAGTCAGTTGGGAATCCTGGTTCGAGGAGCAGATTCGGCAGGCCCAGGAAGAGGGCGCCTTCGAAAACCTCCCTGGCGCCGGGAAACCTCTGCCCGACCTCGAGGAATCGTATGACCCCGACTGGTGGGTCAAGAAGCTCATTCGTCGAGAGAAAGTCTCGGTGCTACCGCCGGCGCTCGAGCTGCTCCGCCAGGTCGAGTCGGAGTTCGAGAAGATCTGGAAGGCGCGCGATGAAGCCGAGGTGCGGGCACGGGTCCACGCCCTCAATGCCGAGATCGCGAAGGTAAATGCGCGGACGGCTGAAGGCCCTCCCACCCGGCTGGGACTTCTGGACGTCGATAGCGTCGTCGAGGAATGGCGCACTCGCGCCTCACGCTCCTCCTAAAAGGAGGACCCACATGAGTGATGACCGGGCGAGCGAATCACTCGCGTACTACGCGAGTCACGGCCCCATCACCGACCCCGCCCTGCACGCGGCCGCATTCGCCGGCCTCCCGGCAGACATCCGCGCCCTCACGCGCGCGGTGCAAGGCCTCGTCTTCCACTACTTCGCCGACGAGAAGATCTTCGGCTGGCGCCCGCCGAAGGACCGCCTTCCCGAGATCGACACGCGCCGTGTGCGCGCGATGCTGGCGCGGCTGGCCGCGCTGGACCAGCGCCCGCTCGCCGAGGCAAGGCCGCCGGAGCGACGCCTGGTCGGTTGCTGTCGCGACTTCACCGTGTTGCTCTGCGCGATGGCGCGCCACCACGGGATCCCGATCCGGGCCCGGGTCGGCTTCGCCCGGTACTTCATCCCGGACTTCCACGTCGACCACGAGATCGTCGAGTGGTGGGACAGCGGCGAGCGGCGCTGGCGGCTCGTCGACCCCGAGCTCAGCGAGCGGCACGTCGCGCATTATCAGATCGGCTTCGATCCGTTCGACGTTCCTCGCAACCAGTTCATCGTCGGCGGCCGCGCCTGGCAGCTCTGCCGGACGGGCGCGGCTGATCCCAAGACGTTCGGGCTAGCGCCCGACCTGCCGGAGCCGCGAGGGATCAGGTTCGTGCGCGGTCACGTGATCCAGGACCTCGCCGCCCTGAACAAGATGGAGCTGCTGCTGTGGGACGTCTGGGGATTGATGCAGGCCGAGCCCGACGCTAGCCTGGCGCTGGTCGACGAGATCGCCGAGCGCACCCAGGCGGCCGACGGGTTCGCCGACGTGCAGCAGCTCTACGCGAGGTCGGGCCTCGCCGTGCCCGAGCGCATCCGGAGCCTCAGCCCGGTGGTGGGGCCGCACGAGGTCGCGCTCGGCGCCGAGTTGTAGGGTCTCAGCGCCAGGAGGACTCGGAAAGTGGGTCCATATCGGAGATCGTGGCGAAAGAGCCTGATCCCGTTCATGAGTGCCATCTTCACCCTGTCGGGCTGCGCCACCAGCGTCAGCTTCCAGAGCGCCGACCAGACCACGACGGTCGCTGGCACGCTGTTCAAGCCGGATGGATCGGGGCCGTTTCCCGCCGTGGTTCTGCTCCACGGTTGCGGTGGAATCCGGCCACACTTTGTGCAGTGGGCTGGAGCCATTCGGGACATGGGCTATGTCGCGCTCCTCGTAGACAGCTTTCGGCCTCGTGGGATCAGTAGCATTTGCGCGAACAGCCAGACGATGGCCTCGATGACGAGAGATCGAGTGGCTGATGCTTACGGGGCGCTACGGCACCTCAAGGGCCTGCCGTTCGTAGACGGTGACCGCGTGGTCCTTATGGGATGGTCCCACGGCGGCTGGACGACGTTGGAGGCGATCGCGTCTCGGCCCTACCGTAGCTCACCGGACCAGTTCCGCGCCGCTATCGCGTTCTACCCCTGGTGCCGCGACGCACTCACTGAACCGTTTCGCGTTCCGGTACTCGTGCTGATCGGTGGTAGTGACGACTGGACCCCGGCCAAGAAGTGCGAGGATATGCAGGCGAGACTGAGACTGGTGAACCCCGACGCCCCGCCACTGCGCGTGCAGGTCTATCAAGGTGCCCACCACGACTTTGATGACGTAGCTGCCAGAAACTGCTGCGGTCATACGCTCCAGTACAAGCGCGATGCGGCGAAGGACGCCGAGGATCAGGTTCGGCGCTTCCTGGCCGAGCACATGAAAGAAGGGGGAAGAGAGGGAGCGCGATGATCCTGCACCGAGCCGCAAGTCCGTGAAGGAGTTGGTGCCCCCGGGGTGACTCGAACACCCGGCACGCAGTTTAGGAAGCTCCTGTCCGTCGCCGAAGTTCTCGATATTTCAATCGCACCCTCGGGCCTGGCAGGGCCACGGCGTGCCTGGACCGCCGCAGCGGCGAGTGAAACTGGTGGGCGTTCCGCAGTGTGCGAGGGTAAGGGATTCGACGATCCCGACCCTCGATTCCTAGCCAATTTACGTGACGCGATCCTGCGGAATGCTGCAAAACGCGGTATGCCGCGTCCGACTGCGTCCCACATTTACAGTGACACTCTTTGTGCTCAGCCGGCGGAGGTTCCCGCCGAAGAAAAGATCCGGATTCTCTTGGAGGGATCCGCGCCAAGATTTCGGTGGTGGAGCTCTGCCGCCGCAGCCCCTCCGGACGCGAAGCGGCCCAGGCCGCGACTCGGCCCGGGCCGCAGGGAAGGCCGCCATCGGAGGGTTACCGGTCTGAGGGGATCTCCCTCCTCGCTAATACATGTCGCCGTGCGGCATCGCTGGCGCGGCCGCCGACTTCTCCTCCGGGATGTCCGTGATCAGCGCCTCGGTCGTCAGCAGCAGCGAGGCGATCTCCGCCGCGTTCTGCAGCGCCACGCGCTCGACCTTCGTCGGGTCGATGATGCCCACCTGCAGCATGTCCACGAACTCCATGCTCTCGGCGTCGAAGCCCCGGGTCGCGACCGTCTCGGCCTTCACCTTCTCGACCACGACGCTCCCCTCGAGGCCCGCGTTCTCGACGATCTGCCGGATCGGCTCCTCGAGCGCCCGCTTGACGATCTGGGCGCCCACCTTCTCGTCACCTTCGACCTTCAGCTTGTCGATAACGTTGGAAGCGCGCAGCAGCGCCACGCCGCCGCCCGGCACGATACCCTCCTCCACCGCCGCGCGGGTCGCGTTCAGC
>WNGH01021084.1_pt1 | contig 11257 bp, 10 predicted proteins | sample 5400631 | NCBI WGS metagenome assembly WNGH01 (sample SAMN13153373, study PRJNA577476) | soil metagenome | isolation source: 115 cm soil or saprolite under Garry oak tree replicate 1 | place: USA:California | collected 2016-06-15 | reverse complement strand
TTGGAATTCCGCGTTACCTGCCACATCGGCTTAATGGCCGACTTCACCTGGAACTTTGTCTTCGGTCAGGAAGACCACGGGGACAAAATTCACCTGATAACTGAGCAAGGCACGAGCACGACGACAACCACTGACCTAATTTTAGGAACGTCTACGACCAGCACCGTCGTCGTTAACCAGGCGCCTGAGCTCAGACCCGGCCATGGCAGCGACAATCAAGATTTCGGAATGGCGCGGTTCGGCGTCACCTTCTCTTACTAAAACGCCAGTTGTAATTTAAACGCCGGAACGCCTCGCGCATTCCGGCGTTTACTTTTTTGAACCGTGCGGTTGCGGCTAAGGTCTCTCAATCAGCGCTGGGGGCGCCGAGCGCGCCGCTTCGTGGTAAGGACGCCCCGCATCGAACAACGAGATTTCGCGGCGTAGCGCCCCGGTAAAAGAACTTTCGCCGTCTTGCAGCGATAATTCGAGGGCGCGCCGCGCCGTTTTAGCCGCCTGACCGGACTGCCCTAGCTCTGCGTGAGCAGCGGCGAGCGAGCGAAGAACTCTGGGATTTGCATCACCAGAGAATCGATCGGCGCGGCGATGGATCCGCGCAGGTCGCTAACATCCAAGCGAGATTACTAAGAATGCCGGCGGATTCGGGCCGAAGTTGGACTGCGCGCTCATATTCTGCGATCGCTTCTGCCAGACGGCCCTGGCGATGAAGAGCGCTGGCAATGCCGTTATAAGCCGGCCCGTAGCCAGGATCCAGTTTTAGCACGGTCTCGAATAGCTTGATCGCTTCCTCTTGTTGGCCTTTTCTTACTAACACACTGCCCAACCCGAAGTAAGCGCGCTTGCTAGCTTGGAGATAGTTCGGCTCCAGCTCGAGAACTTTACGGAATTCCGCCGCAGCCTCGTCGAGTTGCCCACGACCCAAAAGTTCCCCCGCGATGTTTTGGTGGGCGGTCCAGCTGTTTGGATTCCGCGCGACGACCATGCGATAGCATGTTTCGAGATCGCGATACATGTGACTTTGCATCCAGGACAGGATTGCGAGGGTGCTTAATAACAATGCCACGAGACCATGAAGCGGTAAGCGCCAACGACCGCCACGGTCTACCAGCCAGGTTGCACCGGCGGCCGCAGGCACAATGACCGCTAGACTGGGCAGATAGGCAAAATGGTCGGCGACAAACGAAAGACGGAAGAAACCGACATTAAAAAATCCGAGTAATGGCACCACCGTCGCAGCAAAGAAGAGGCTCGCGGCGAAAAACCAACGCCAACGCTTTCGCTGATTCCATGCCAACCAGAACAATCCAAGCGCGGCGACCGGAAAGAGATACTGCCACCAAATGCTGGAGTCGATTTTCCAGCGTGGGTAAATCAAAGACAGGTCGTTGGGGAAAAGAAGCTTGCCGATGTAGAACCAAAACGCGCGCCCGGCGATTAGAAACCGGTCCAGAACCGACAGTTGGAATTCTTCGCCTTCAGCCCCGCTGAATGCGCGTTCCATCCACGCCGTCAACAGCCCGGCGGCGATTGCCAACACGACAAATGGCAGCAGCGGTTTTACATCGCGCTGCCAATCGACCCGTCCCCGTTTCCACCAGATCAAGATGAGCACGACTGCGGGAACGGTCGCAACAATTGCTTTGGCCAGGATTCCGAGTGTGAATAAGAGCCCAACCAATAGATACGTTCGTAGCCTTCGGGTTTGATCGAAGTTCAAGTAGGCCAGAATGGCGGCGAAAAAGAAAAGACCGGACAGCGTGTTCTTAAGTTCCACCATCCACGCTACGGATTCGACGAGCACCGGATGCAGAGCAAAAATGGCCGCCGCCAGCCAAGCTCCGCGAATCTGCAATTTGCCTAAGATTTTGACCAGTAATAAAGCCGACGCCACGTGCAGGGCGATCGTGACGAGATGGTATCCAAACACCTCTTGACCCCAAAGTTTGGCCTCGACCCAATACATCGTGTCCACCAAAGGGTGGTATTGCCAAGTTGTGCGTGGCTGAATCCACAACCGGGCCAAGCCGTTCCAGGACTGCTGCTCCGGGGTCATCATGAAGCGACCGGCGTCATCGAGTAAGGGCTTACCATGCCAGGCCGGCTGGTAGACGAGGGCAGTGGTTGCGACTAGTGCGGCGCCAAGAACCCAGTCGCGGTAACGTCTCCATGCCGCCGACCCGCGAGCGGGTGAAATCGACTTAGATGACGAAACTAGCGGGGAAGTTTTGGTGCGGTGGCGCTTCATCCAGTTTGCTCCTACAAGATCGACAACTTAGTTATCTCTGTCTAAACGGCTGCCGTCTATTTGCCCACAAGTCTCGTGCGCGCGAGATTATAACCCTGATGTCATTCGCTCAAGCGCTCGATAATCTTGCCCTTAGAAAGTCGGATGTTGTTCGCCGATTCGAGCAGCTGATCACGCCAAAATCCGGCGCCGAACTGGAATCAATGGCGCAGACTTCACGCGCTCTTACGCTTCAAAATTTTGGTCGAACGATGCGTCTCTTCGCGCCGCTGTATTTGTCCAATGAGTGCATTAACAATTGTCGCTACTGCGGATTTTCCCGGGACAACCCCATTTTACGCGTGACTCTCAACGTGGAGGAAGTGTTGGCTGAAGCCCGCTATCTCCGCGACGCTGGCTTCCGACAGATCCTGTTGGTTGCCGGCGAGCATCCAAAGTTTGTCAGTGGCGATTATCTCGCCGAATGCGTTCGGGCGTTAGCGCCCGATTTTCCATCGATCGCTATCGAAGTCGGTCCAATGGCAAGCAGTGAGTACGTCCCCATCATTCGCGCGGGCGCGGAGGGTCTTGTTGTTTATCAGGAGACATACCAGCGTTCCGTCTACGCCGAACTGCACACCGCAGGTCCCAAGCGCGATTTTAATTATCGGCTCGATTGTCCTGAACGCGCATACAGCGCCGGATTTCGCCGGCTTGGAATCGGAGCGCTTTTCGGCTTATGGCGCTGGCAGGACGAAGCGGTCGCCCTGGCCGCGCATGTCGATTATTTGTTGCGGCGCTGTTGGCAAGCGCAAATCACTATCAGCTTGCCGCGGCTGCGGCCGGCCGCGGGCGGATTCCGGCCGCTCTTTTCGATAAGCGATCGCGAACTGGCACAACTTGTCTGCGCTCTGCGCATTAGTTTTCCTCAGGTCGGGATCGTCTTGAGCACGCGCGAACGGGCTGCCTTGCGCGATGCGCTGGTCTCGTTGGGCGTGACGATGATGAGCGCCGGCAGCCACACCGAACCCGGCGGGTACACCCGTCGCGGCACGGAGCATTTGCACCGGACCGTGCGCGGCCGAATCATGCCGCCTGAGTTTCAGGACGGCGAAGACCAGCTGGCTACCGGTCAATTTGAGATTAGCGACGATCGACCACCCGAGAGAATAGCAACCATTTTGCGGGAAAAGGGATTCGATCCGGTTTGGAAGGATTGGGAGCAGACGCTCTCTCACTAATGCGTATTTCACTCAACGGCCGGGAAGAAGACGCAAGTGGCGCGCAAACCGTGGCCGAACTCGTCGGACGCTTTGAATTGCCACCTGAGGCGATCCTAATCGAGCATAACGGCGTCGCCTTGCACCGGCGCGAATGGCCGCAAAAGCCGTTAACCGATGGCGACCGGATAGAAATTATTCGCGTTGTCGCCGGCGGCTAGCTGCGATTTTAACGCGCGGCTTTAACAACCACGCGCATTCCATCCCGCCGAACCACCGTGATCGAAGTGTTTGGCGGGATGAATTCGCCTTGCGTGATGACGTCAATAATCTGGTCGACAAAACGCGCCTTGCCGCTTGGACGCAAGATCGACAACGAGACACCTTCGGTGCCCGGTGAAATGTCAACCGCGGTCGCAAATTCGCGGGGCACGCCGGCCAATGAGGGGCCGGGCGGATTCGTGGTCAGGAGCGCGAAACGTCGATAGAAGCTGGTGCGCGGCAGATATTTCGCGAGCAGGGCAATCACGATCGCGGCTGCTACGAGCGCGATGAAGAGGTTGCGCAGCGGGACGGCAAGCATTTCCCCGGTCGGAAAAAATGGCTGCTCCGGATAACGATCGATCATTGCCCAAAGCATTGAGGCGAGCATGAGCAGAACGCCGAGCACCCCAAACACGATTGTGGAGTGGGCGAAAAAAAGGATCTCGATGATTACCAAGGACAATCCGAGAACAAAAAGCGCGACCACTTCCCAGCCGGCGAGACCAGCAAGGTAATGTCCGAGGAAAAAGAGCGCGAAGCAGATGGCGGAGATAATTCCCGGTAAGCTTGCCCCCGGGATTTTGAATTCAAGGTAAGCGCCCACAATTCCGGCAAGCAAGAGCAAAGGAGCGAGCGTGGTGAGCCACAGCGCGAGTTGCTCAAAGCCAGTGGGTTTGATCGAAACCACGTTGCCTTTGAGGCCCGCTTTTTTTGTAAGATCGATAATCGACTCAGCGACACCGTCGGCCAGCAAAGGCTTGCCATTTATTTTTTCCGTCGCTTCCTGCGTGTTGAGAGTGAGCAGAGTCCCTTTGGCGTGAATCACCCGATCGCCGATCTTCACTTCCTTATCCTTGTTCATGAACGCTTCGCCGATGTCCGGATTGTGTCCGTTCTTTAGGGCGGAGCCCCGGATCAATGCGGACCAGTAGGAAATGGTCTTCTCGCGCGCGGTCAGGGGAAGATCTTCGCCGGTTGGTAAGATCGGCGCGGCCGCGCCAATAGCGCTGACCGGTGCCATATAAATATGCTGCGTAGCCAGGGCAACGATAGCGCCGGCCGATCCGGCGTTCGAATTAATAAACGTGTACGTGGGAATGGTGGCGTGATTAAGCGCGCTCGTGATTTCTTCCGCGCTATCGAGCCGGCCGCCGTAAGTGTTCATTTCGAAAATGATCGCACTCGCGCCGCTGGTTTCGGCGGTCTTGAGGGCGCGCCGCAAAAAAGTGAGAAGCGAAGGTGAAATTTCACCGTTAATCGGCGCGACGACCACGTCGCCTTTATGAATGACTTCCCGGGCTTGCCCCATTTCCAGCGCGGACAAGACCGCGATCAAAACGAGGATCGATAATTTCTTCATTGTTTGGAAAGCGCCCCGACGCTGAGTAAATTTGGCATCGCTTCAGAAAGCAAACGAGCGAAAAATAAACAGCCCACGTGATTCCAGTAGAAACCATAGAGCAGATCGCCGCCGCCAACGACATCGTCGAGGTGATCGGCTCGTATTTTCCGTTGAAACGGGCCGGCGCAAATTTCAAGGCGCTCTGTCCATTCCATCAGGAAAAAACGCCGTCGTTTCACGTCAACCCGCAACGCCAGACATTTCACTGCTTTGGTTGCGGGGTCGGCGGGAGCGTTTTCCGGTTCGTGATGGAATACGAGCACCTCGATTTTCCAGCGGCCGTGCGAAAACTCGCCGCGCGCGTCGGTGTTCCAATTGTCGAAGAACGCGCGGCCGCGGACGAAGATCGACAACATGAAGCGCGCCGCACGCTGCTCAAACTCCATGCCGAGGCCGCAGAATGGTTCCAGGAAAATCTCTTGAAGAAGCCGTTCGCGGAAGTGGCCCGCGACTACTTGAAAAATCGTGGAATCGATCGCCGGGTCGCGAAGAATTGGCAGCTCGGTTTTGCGCCGGACAGTTGGGATTTGTTTTTGAAGTCGGCGCTGGATCGCGGCTATTCGCGCAGCCAGCTGTTGCAGAGCGGGCTGGTCAAGCCCCGGGATGAAGATCGCCCGGGCAACGAAGTCTACGACCGTTTCCGCGGCCGAATCATATTTCCGATCTGCAACGACGTCGGCGAGGTGATTGCCTTCAGCGGCCGGTTGCTCGAGACCGATCCGCAGGTTGCGAAATATTTGAATTCGCCGGAAACGCCGCTCTTCCAAAAAGGTCGCGTGCTGTTTGGACTGCACAAAACAAAGCGGGCGCTGATTGAAGCAAACTGCGCGATCGTGTGCGAAGGCCAGCTTGATTTGATCTCTTTGTTTGAAGCCGGCATCAAAAATGTGGTCGCGCCGCAAGGCACCGCCTTTACTGAGCATCAGGCTCGAATTCTGAAGCGCTTCGTTGACGAGGTCGTTCTTTGTTTCGATGCCGATCAAGCCGGACAAAAAGCGGCGGAACATTCGCTCGACGCGCTCCTTCAACATGATCTGATCGTCCGGGTAGCAGACATGCCACCGGGCGAGGATCCTGATTCGCTCATTCGACGGAATGGGAAAGAAGAATTTGAAAAGCGCGTAACATCTGCGCGCGACTTTTTTGATTACTGGATCGATCGGGAAGCAGCAGTTGTCGATCTAAGCTCGCTCGGGGCAAAAATGCAGCTGGCCCGGAAGCTCGCCGAAACTGTTTCGCAGGTCCGTGATCCGCTCATGCGCGGCCAGGTTTTGAACAAGATGAGTGCGCGTCTTGGCGTTCCAGCGTCTGAGTTCGAAAAACTTATGACCAGGCCAAGATCTGAACGCAGCGCCGAATCCGCTCACGAAGCAGCTCGCAAATTTCTTCTCGAACAAAACTGGCGCGAAGTCTTACCCCAAATATCCGGCACCGAATTGCTCGCCCGAATTCTGGAGAGCGAATTGCGTCCGGACGATCCCGTCTCTCTCAATTCCTTCATGTCCCAATTGACGGCGGAAGAGGAGGGCCTGGTTTCTGCTTGGCTGATGCAAAAGATGCCGGCAAACACGACAGAAGTGGCTGAGGGCTGGTGGAAAGGCCTAATCCAGGCGACCTTGCGCCGACAGCTTGAAATTGCCGAGACGCGAATTCGGCTTCCGCAATTGACCACCGGCGAGGTTGTGAATTTACAGAAAGAAATTGTTGACCTGCAGGAGCAACTCCACCAGATTTCCGGGCTTTCGTCTGTTCCCGAGGCCGACCGGTGATTGTCGATCTATGGGAACGCTGATCGAAGGCCGCAACTCTTAACCCACAGTCTTGGCCAGGCATTCGAAAGCACGGAGAGGCCTTCGCCGATCAACGGCGAAGCGCCCGAAATCTAAGCGAGCACGCCGGCGAGGAACGTCGAAAATCTCGGCGCCCGAGTTGAAAGACAAAGCGAGGATCGCGGCATTCAAGTCGAAGCGGGTCACATCATTGGTCCGCGCGCGAAGAAATGGAGCTGACGTATTACTCAAAACGAAAACGGAAACTGACGCGGCGAATGAAATTCAAGTCCGTCTTCGCGAGCTAATCAAACTGGCCAAGGAGCAGGGTTATCTCACCTTCGATGACCTGAACGAGGCGCTTCCAGATGGAATAACAGATGCGAACGAGCTGGACGCCATTCTTACCCGGCTCCGCCGGATGGAAATCGACGTCATCGAGGCATCCGACGTCGATCGACATAAAGAAGTAAAAAAAGATCTCGACGAGGAGGAGGAAGAAAAACCCGAGACGAAGCTGGATATTCTCGATGATCCGGTCCGGATGTATCTCAAACAGATGGGTCAGGTGCCGCTTCTGACGCGTGAGCAGGAAGTGGAAATATCCAAGCGGATCGAGGAAGCCGAAAATATAGTGCAAAAGCATATCAACCGTTTCGGCTTCACCGCGCGCGCCCATCTCGATCTTGCCCAAAAACTCACTGAAGGCCGGGAGCGATTCGACCGCGTCATTCTCGACAAGAAAATCGAGAGCCGGGAGCGTTACATGAAAATCCTGCCGCGATTGTGCAAGCAGGTCGAGAAATTAGGCGACACCATTACCCAGAATTACGCGAAGCTGTCGAGCAATTCGTCCAAAAAGGACACCAAGGGATTGAAGGCGTTTCAGCGAACGCTCGCTTCTCTGCAACAGCTTTATCCGAAATTTTATTTCAAGCAAAAGGTGACGGAAGAATTTGTTCACCTGGCGGACGAGCATTATCGGACGCTCCTGAATGTTCAGGGTGAAATAGCAAAACATCGCCGCTCTTCTGGAGCGCACTCACCAGTCGGGATCAAATCGCGCGAGCTCGAGAAATCCGTCTGGCTTTCTCTGGATGAGTACGCGGAGCAATATCAATCTCTGAAAAGCTGGCTGCGGAAAGCCTTACGAGCCAAGACTGAAATGGTCGAGGCCAATCTGCGACTCGTGATTTCGATTGCTAAAAAATACACCAACCGCGGCTTGTCCTTCCTGGATTTGATCCAGGAAGGCAACATGGGCTTGATGAAAGCGGTGGAGAAATTCGAATATCGTCGGGGCTATAAATTTTCCACCTACGCTACTTGGTGGATTCGCCAGGCCATTACCCGCTCGATTGCCGATCAGGCGCGCACGATCCGCATCCCCGTGCACATGATCGAGACGATCAACAAATTGATGCGGGTGCAAAAGCAATTGGTCCAGGAATATGGCCGCGAGCCGACGCCGGAGGAAGTGGCCGAGGAAATTTTGCTGCCGGTGGACCGAGTGCGGGCGGTTTTGAAGATGGCGCAGCAACCGATCTCGCTTCAATCGCCCGTCGGTGAAAGCGAAGAGACAAATTTCGGCGATTTCATCGAAGATAAGGGCGCTGAAAACCCCTGCGACATGACCGCAATCGTGTTGCTGAAGGAAAAAATCAAGGATGTGCTCGAGACCCTAACTGAGCGCGAACGCCAGGTTCTGGAACAGCGCTTCGGTTTGGTCGACGGATACAGTCGGACGTTAGAAGAAGTCGGCCGCCAATTTCGCGTGACCCGCGAACGTATTCGCCAGATCGAGGCGAAAGCGCTGCGCAAAATGCGCCATCCTACCCGCATTCGTCAGTTGGAAGGATTTTTGGAAGCGCCGGAAGTGTAAGACGTCGTCGCACGAAGCGTCGGCGCAACTTTCGGAGCTTGGGTTTGTTTAATCCGCGAAAGAAATGAAACGCGAAGACGATCAACAATTGTGGGATCTCCTCGGCCGGGCGCCGAAAGCCGAGCTTTCGCCTTTTTTCGCACGCAACGTCGTTCGGAGAATTCGGGGGCGCTCGGCCCGCTTCGAATGGCTCCGCGGTTGGCTTAGTCCGCGAAGGCTTGTTCTGGCGACGGGCGTGGCGATCGCAGTGATAGCGACAATCCTGGCCGTCCATCAGCCCGCCGGTCGGAATCCGGCCGACAGTCCGCCGGACGCGATCGTGAAAATCGATCCGCAGGATTATGACGTTGTCGCCGATCTGGACGAATTGTTGGCCACAGACGAGACCAGCTTGTGGGACGACGATACGCAAACATTGTAGGCGCAATCGCGACCGGCGCGATTTTGATCATCGGCTCCGAATCGATCCAAGCGCAGCCGCAAGGAGGGCAACGTCCGAATGTTCGGAGAATGCCTCCGCCACGACATGTTCCAAATTTGAACAATCCGCGCGATCGATGGATCGCGATGCCACCGGAAGATCGAAAAATATTCCAAAAGAATGCGGAGCGTTGGATGAAAATGGGTCCGGAGGAGCGAAAAGTGTTGCGCGAACGGGAACAAGCTTACCGCGCGCGGGTAAAACTGGAAGTGGATGCGGCCTTGCGTGATTCCGGCTTGCGCCTCGAGGGTGAAAAACGGGAACAGTTTGAGCAACGTTACCTGCAGGAAAGGCGTCGCATTGAGTACGAACTGCGACAGGAAACCGAAGCGAAGCGTCAGCAGCAGTTGCCGGCGCTACAGGAACGTTTAAAGAAGGAATTTCAAGAACCGTCGCCGTCAGTTACATCGCCATCCGCGCCCGCTGCTTCAACGTCGCCAAAAAAATAAAGCCGGCGGGACTTTTCACCCGCCGGCCTCAAAAATCTCTTCGTTTTTGGTTAGTACCAGTGCCGATAATGGTGTCGATGCCGCGAATAGTAGACGCGATGACCATGATACCAATAAAATGACGGCCCATAGTAGTACGGCCGGTAGTATCCGTATCCGTAATACGGATAAGGGTATCCGTATCCGTAATAAGGATATCCGTATCCCGGATATCCGACTCCGATGCCAATCGCGATACCAGCATTAGAACTCGGGGCTGCAGCGAATGCGAATCCACCCGCCACGAGCGCGATTAAAAGAAGCTTTTTCATGTTTTATGTTACCTCCCAAACTTCAGTTATTGAACCAGAAGTAGACGTAAAAGTTTTGCAATTTGTTCACCCTCTCTCGCCGCGATCGTATTTCGGGTAACCCGTCACGCAAATATCGGGTCCGATCTTTTCAAACTTTACCCGCTCAAGATGCGCGCCTTCGTGCGTCCGAGGCGCCCCCCGTCCACCAAAGGCCACGATTGGCCCTCCGCTCAAGATCGGAGCCACATAAATTTGCACCTTATCAATCAGTCGCTCATCTAAAGCGTGACCGAGGACGTTTCCGCCGCCTTCGATCACCGCGCTGGTTATATTTTTTTGTCCTAATTCAGCCAGAATCGCGCCCAGCGGCATATTCCGATAAACAAAACTATTTTTAGCAAAGCGGTCCGTGAAAAAACGAGCGCTACGAGGGAGTTTACCGGAACGAGTCATCACCACGCGCACCGGCTGGCGGACTTGGCGCCGACCGCGGACGGTTAAACGCGGATTGTCGGTCCGCAGCGTTTCCGCGCCGATCAAAATCGCGTCCGTTTCCCCGCGCAGCGTCTGCGCGTGCCGGCGCGCGGTCGGGCTTGTGATCCAGCGCGATCCCTTTTCAGGGCGGGTCAAGCGGCCGTCTAAGCTCATTCCGCATTTTGCAATTACGAACGGAATTCCGGTCGCGATCCATTTATTAAATGATTCGTTCAATGCAGCGCATTCTTCCGCGAGCACGCCCGCTCTCACTTCTATCCCGGCGCTACGCAAAATCTCGATCCCGCGGCCGCGATGGCGCGGATTGGGATCGGTGGCACCAATCACAACAGATTTCACGCCGGCGCGGATGATCTCGTCGGTGCAGGCCCCAGTCCGACCTCTCGTGGAGCACGGCTCCAACGTGACATAGAGCGTGGCGTTTTTTGGGACCTTGCGTCGAAAACTTCGGAGACACTCAATTTCGGCATGAGGAAATCCGGCCCGGCGATGGTGTCCGCGCGAGACGATTCGGTTCCCAATAACCAAAACAGCGCCGACCGCGGGATTCGGGCTCGTTTGCCCGATGGACTTTCTCGCTTCAGCCAGCGCGCTGCGCATGAACCGTTCATGCTTCTTCTCTGACGTCATGCGACGAATATTCGGCGGGGCCCAGTTTGAGCAACTGCTTTTCCGAAGGCATCGGCGTGCGCCCTAGCTTTTCTGCTTGGCGAATCTCTCGCGGCGGACTTACTTAGAGTGATCCCCCAAAAATATGGCCACGAAAACCGAAGAGAAA
>WNGH01007887.1_pt1 | contig 11259 bp, 9 predicted proteins | sample 5400631 | NCBI WGS metagenome assembly WNGH01 (sample SAMN13153373, study PRJNA577476) | soil metagenome | isolation source: 115 cm soil or saprolite under Garry oak tree replicate 1 | place: USA:California | collected 2016-06-15 | reverse complement strand
TCGGGTGGAGCGACGGGCGGTGTGTGCAAGGAGCAGGGACGTATTCACCGCGCGATGATGACACGCGGTTACTAGGGATTCCATGTTCACGAGGGCGGGTTGCAGCCCTCGATCCCAACTGAGGCTGGGTTTAGGGATTGCCTTCCCCTTTCGGGGTCGGAGCCCATTGTCCCAGCCATTGCAGCTCGCGTGTGGCCCAGGGGATCCGGGGCATACTGACCTGCCGTGGCCCGCTCCTTCCTCCCCCTTAGCGGAGGCAGTCCCCCTAGTGTGCCTGCATTCCCGAGGGAATGCCCTGGCAACTAAGGGCACGGGTCTCGTTCGTTTTCTCACTTAAGAGAACACCTCACGGCACGAACTGGCGACGGCCATGCACCTCCTCTCAGCTAGTCCGGTAAGACCTTTAATCTGACCTTCATCCAGCTGTCGCCCCTGGTAAGGTTCCCGGTGTTGACTCCAATTAAACCGCAAGCTTCACCCCTTGTGGTGCTCCCCCGCCAATTCCTTTAAGTGAACTGTCTCATCGGCACGATTTTTGCCGGACGAGAATTCAGCCTTGCGGCCGTACTCCCCAGGTGGCAGGCTTAATGGCTTCCCTGCGGCACTAGGACGGGCCGTACCCGTCCTTAGCCTGCATCGTTTACAGCTGGGACTACCGGGGTATCTAATCCCGTTCGCTCCCCCAGCTTTCGTCCCTCACCGTCGGGCGCGTTTTAGTCGGCCGCCTTCGCCACTGGTGGTCCTCCCGGGATTATAAGACTGCGAATGGAAACTTTTCGTTTCCTTTTTCGCCCCTACCCCGGGACTACCGCCGACCTCCCCCGCCCCCAAGCCGGAAAGTATTCCCCGCGATCCAACGATTGGATCGTTGGATTTTACGGAGAACTTTTCCAGCCGGCTACGGACGCTTTAGACCCAATAATCGTCCCAACCACTCGAGGAGCTGGTATTACCGCGGCGGCTGACACCAGACTTGCCCTCCCCTTATTCACCCGGCTGGTTAGACCAGGCAAAAGCCATCCTCAGCGGACGGCACTCGGGATGACCCTGTCACGCTTTCGCGCATTGCAAAGGTTTCGCGCCTGCTGCGCCCCGTAGGGCCTGGGCCCTTATCTCAGTGCCCATCTCCGGGCTCCCGCTCTCACGGCCCGTACCGGTTATAGGCTTGTGTCCCAGTCCTGAGGGTAGGTTAGCCACATGTTACTGAGCCGTACGCCACGCTCCCACCGTGGCTAGGAAGCGTGCGACTCGCATGGCTTAGTCTCATCCCGATAGCAGTTGGGTCCGCCAGGATCAAGCGGAGTCTAGAACGATTGGAGTTTCGGACGCCATAATATGTACAGGAATCGGCTGGAGTTTAGCAGGTGGCTACGAGCCTATCTTGGACCTAAACGTTCCAGGGTATTTTAATGCCCGGGTTTCTTTGGGTCCGCATGTTCTTTCGCCCACAGTGGAGGTCAATCGGTCATTCACAGGCGTAACGCCCTAAGCGTCGGATTGACGCCGCCGCCGGGACTATGGGCTTCTATTCGACCTGCTATGCTACCAAAGAAGCGTACGAGACGAGTAGCGGATTTAAACATTTACCCTCGGTGCAGAACCAAAAAACTCCTCTTCCAATTGCGAGAGTTCTGAAGATTTTGCCACTGCATATTTCTCCAAAGGGTCGTGGTTGAGCGAGAGAAAAGTTTCTCCCCACTTGAACAAAGACAGAATCACCCCTGCTGGTTCCCCAAATCCTGTCAGAATGAGCGCGGCAGCAAGAGCCTCGGCCGTGCTGAGTCTGCCAGCAATCCCATAGTTTGTCGGATTCCCAGCTAGAAGAATTGGAAGCCTCCTGTTATTACCCGGAACGTTTCGGTCGAAAACATCTTTCGAAAGGTTCCAGGAACAGTCTAGCGCGACGAGGCCGTCTCGTTGGACTAATTCGCGATCCTCATTCGAGAGCGTCCGGCTACTCGTCGGGTTCAAGACTATGGCAGAGGAAGGGACCCGCTTCATGCTCGGGAGACTCCGCACTAGCCGAAATTTCCTGAGTCTGGCCGAGGTGCACTTCTTGGGATCGTCCTGTCGGAATTCGTACACCATGAGGTTTGGTGCAGAAGATTCGCGCATAATTCGTGCAACGCCTGGTTCGGTGGATTTTTCATGCAAGATATCATCGCTCGGGGAATAATCACTAGCACGGTTTGGGCATGTGCTAGTTGGACTTTTCTTTTTGAAGATCAATCTTCTGCAAGGCCGTTAAGGAGAGCCGCGCAACATTTTCCCTAAGGCCACGTATTGAGTTGGGTTAGTTGTGCTCAAGAATTCCAAGTTTAGTTCAGCGATCTGCGTATCGCAATTCGTAATCTAATCTTGACTCTTTAATGCTAATCGGCCACTTGCACCTGGCACCGCAATTCAATAGATGTCGGATCGGACGTGACCTGAGTTACAGTTAGATAGGAGGGGCCGTGCTTATTACTATTCCCTGCGATGTCATCTCGTAGTAGTATCCTCTGGATGGAATCTGAGTCTTTCCCAACTTCACGAGTCTTAGTGTTCCGCCTCTGCTGATGCCCTCGGGGGTTTTCCTCCGCTCGAGCTCAAGGACAACATCGGCGAAGTTGACCATGGCGTTCTCAATTGATTCATCTAGCACTTTCGTGTGGAGGGTTGCGACTCCGATAGCCTTGGCGAAACGGGTTGCGTACTTTAGGACTTGACCGAACTGGAAGACCCTTTTTGCCTCAACCATAAGGAAGAACGGCGTGAGGGAGTCCATTATGACAAACTGCTTCTTTCCCAGATGCTTGAGCGTGAAACTTCTGCCTTGTGCGACGAGGTCGGAGAACTTGAAGGTGCTGTCGACGATTCTCTCCGGCTCTTCCACCGGATAGGCTTCTGCTAAGCGTTCGACGCCGAGGGCGAAGATATCGATGAAAGCGAGCCTTCCTTCCTCTTCGTACTTTGGGACGTTGATGCCATAGCTGGCGACTCCTTCTCTTACATCCTCTGCCGATTCGTCTATGGCGTAGTAGAGGACTCTGAAGTCCTTTTCGAGCATGTTGACCGCGAGCTGTCTGACTAGGGAGGATTTGCCGCTGCCTACTGCTCCTATCAAACCGACCGCTGAAGGTCTTGGGAGACCGCCAGCCAGGAGGTCGTCTAGGACCTTAATCCCAGTAGGCTCCATTGTCGTCACTTCATGGGGCCCTCCTTTGTGCTTGATTTAAGCGGATTGTACCTTTCATCTGTGATAAGGTTAACACTCGCTTCCCGTTGAAGCTGGAAACGAAAACAGGCTTTTCCGTCTTCTTGGACTGTGTCAATAGATTTTCACCGATCTATCGGGTCCTATGAGGAGCCGGAACCATTTGGTCTCATGCGCTCCTCTGTAGCTGTATATTCTAACGAAACGGCGAAGCTCACCATCCATCTCGTCCAGTTTCATATCGATTACCCCGTCGAAACTGGAGCGGACTTCGTTGTAGAATGAGTTGCTATGTATTCCAAGTTCTATGGCATAGGCGCCTATGTTGCCGTGTTTCTTCATCCGGGCTAGGTGTGATTTCATGAATCGTATGGAGAGATCTTCGGAATTATAAGAGAGGAGAGTTGATAGTGAGTCAAAGAGAACAAAGGACCGGTCACCCGCTGTCTCCGCCGCACTTGACAATACAACGCTGACCGATGCGACATCCGACGCATTGTCTATCTGGAATCTTTCCTGAGAGCGTTCTCCAAGAAGCCATGAGTACATGTCGACGTAGATTATCTGGTCAGCTCTTCCCGGCGCAAGTCCCATGGCACGAACTTGTTCTTTGATCAGTGAAATGGGGTTGTTTGTTATGACGTAGAGACATCTCAAGCCAGCTTCGATCGCTTCTTTGAGCAGGCTTTGGCAGATGGTGGTCTTTCCTGCGCCAGGCGGCGCCAAGAGCGCAAAGTTTAGACCGGTTGTGATAGGAGTGATGACTAGGCCTTTGAGAAGGTCGAAGGATAGCTCTTTGTTGGCGAGAGCGTTCTTCACGGCCTCTTCCTCTGTTTCTCCCAGTCTCTGGACTCGACCCTAGAGTGGACGCTGAGCTTCGCAACCGTCAGGGTCCAGAAGTAGGCCACGAGCACCATTACAAGTGATTGTATGGTCAGAGATGTCAGCACAAATGTGAAGAGTAAGAAGGAAATGGCGTAGAAGAAGCCAAAAGTATGAGCCTTCTCTAGGCCGGCGGTGTCCTTGGCCTTCAGCATTTCGGTGATGATGAAAGCGAATAGCGGGATTAGCGCAAGGTCCGCAATGTAAATTGGCTCTAGAAGTCCGAGTGACACGAACGCCACGAGAAGGATAAACGGCGTGGAAAGCAGTATACTACTGAACAGAACCGCCTTCTTCACGTTTTTGAAGATGGTGGCCGAGGTCCGGATGCCCGCCTTCATGTCTCCAAAATAGTCGGGCAAGTTCTTGACCGTCCCGTACGTGAACATGAACCACGTTAGGAGCCAAAGCATTGGGTTGAGAAGATCGAGAGACCCTCTAACGCCAAGGCCCCCGAGAAAGGGAAGACCCAGTGCACCGGAGAAAGAGGCGAGACTAGCGAGTGGTTTTGCCTTGAATCTCAGGGGAGGCAGCGAATAGAAGATGGAGTTTAGGATGCCAAAGCCTAGAACCAGTGTGAAAAGGGGTCCTAGGTAAATGGCAAGGGCGACTGCACTAGAATAGAGTACTACTAGAGAGGCGGTTATCTGTCTGAAGCCAATCTGCCCAAGCCAGAATAAGCGCTGGGGTTGATTTGTTGCATCTTCCTTCCTGTCGGCATAAGCGTTTATGATATTGGTTGCAGCGGTCACCAGAGATGCGACGGCTATGCCAATACCTATCTGAGACAGCTGTACTCCACCACCTACTGCATAACCTAGAACAAAGCTGAAAGAGGGGAAGACCCATGTTCTCGGACCGGAAAGTCGAAACAGTATCGAAAACGTGTGCGGAAGAATTGGAACGCTTCCCAGAACTGGGAGAATCGGGCCCTGCATTGTATCGTAATGTTTGTTTCGTGTTTTTCTGTGGGGCACGGTCTCCACCGAGCTAGTGCAGACTTGGACCGGAAGTTTGAGGCCTGATTGCACATGGTCTTCTCTATGGTGCTAAGGAGGGTGTAACCAAGATTTCAGCAGACCAGTAACGGATGGGTCCAAAATTCATCCTGGATCGCAAGGAGTTTCGGAAAGCGCCACAGAGAGTTTCAGTGGTTGCTTCCAGAGGAGGCTAATCTTATCGGTTGGACTCAAAGACTAGCAAAACAACCAAGCCTATCGGACAGAGTCCGTTTGCATTGACATTTGGTTAAACCACAGCCCGTAGCCCCATCCGATCAAACCAAGAGAGAAGAGTAGACCAGCAATACTGCCGATGACGAACAAGACGAAAAAGCCGAGCGCTAGCGGTACGGCGAGGATGACCATCCAGAGGGACAAGCGCGGAACAATGGCTGTACGCGGAAGAATAGCTGAACGAAGGGTGGCAATGGCAAGGAGGAAGAAGCCGAGGCCGTAGATAACTGTGATAAGCCCTACCGTCACCAACAAGGGACCGTAGAGGGAACCCCCGACATCGAGGAGTGATGGTGCCTGCGCTGCGATCAGAGGACCGATGACTGTGCCGACGACCAATAATTCGCCAGGCCTGTTAGCTCCACCAACGAAGGCCAGGAGGAAGCCGGCCGACCCCAAGCGGCCCAGCTTGCTGGAGTATTGGCTGTAGAACCCCACCGATCCTAGAAGAATGAACACCCAAGCAACCGCACCGACGAAATGCACCGGTGCCCAGATGCCGCTCAGAATGAATTGTGGGGTCTCTCCCAAGGGGTGGGTAAGGTAGTGTATGGCGAGAAGGAGCCCTCCAAGCATAAGTGCGGGTCCGCTCCAGCGAGCGAGGTTCTGAAGGGCCATTGCTGGCGTGAGCGCGTGGAATCTAACATAAGCTTTCGGTCATCGAGCGGAAACTTTCCCGATCACCGAGGCAGGCGAAAAATTGGACGAGTCGAACGGTATGGATCGATATGATCGTGTAGAAACGTTTCTTCTCGCAGCCTGGCACGACCGGTCGTCGTCTTGCCACTGCGCGGATTTAGATTGTGGCCTCAACTGGATGGAGTAACCTTCGCGATGAAGACCGGGTAACAATAGGGTTCAAGACAGGTTCTATGGGTGTTGAATCCGAAGCGATTTATACCATGTTGGAAATATCTGCTTCAAAGCGCGAATGTGAGTGTGAACAGTAGCAATGCCTATGGTTGATAGAACTCCTACTGGAATACCGGGCCTTGACGAGATTCTGACAGGCGGCTTTCCACGCGGACGAGTAATATTGCTGGTTGGCGGGCCTGGTACTGGTAAGACGATCCTGACTTCGCAGTTCTTGATGAACGGTATCAAGATGTACGGTGAGAATGGAGCTTTTGTCAGCTTGGATGAGACGAAGGCGCACTTCTATCGTGAGATGAGCTTGTTCGGCTGGAAGTTTGAGGATCTTGAGAAGGGAAAGAAGTTTGCCTTCATCAATGCGTCGCCTTTACGTCACATGCCGGGTGAGGTGAAGATTGGCCGGACATCGATCGGTCGGAAGGATTTCTCGATCCTGAGCCTTATCGAGGGGATCAAAACCCACACCGAACTGATCAACGCGAAGAGAATTGTTGTTGACCCTGTGACTTCGTTGATCTTCCAGTATCCGGAGATGGTTGAGCGGAGGACCGCGATTCTGGATCTTGTCGACGCTCTCGTAAAGACCGGCGCGACCTGTCTGATGACGACAGAGTTGCGGGCTATGGGACCGACGGTGGAGCGGGCGGTGCAGCTTGAAGAGTACTTGGCGCACGGGGTTATGATCCTGTCCAACGCGAAAGTGGGTAAGACGTACAACCGGGTCATGCAGGTTGAGAAGATGAGGGAGACAGCGATCGACATGCAACCTCGTCCCTACAAGATCTCGACCAGTGGGATCGAAGTGTTCCCGAAGGAAACAATATTCGTAGACTAGACAAACCGGCATAGTCTGCGTAAGGGTCCCTGAACGAGAAGGCACTTGTCCTCGGGCAACCATGCGACGCGAGACTCGGTCGCTAAGACCTCCTATTTTTCTAGAAGGCTCGCTGTCTGGCGGTGATAATGAGCGAGACAGGCTATTCAAGGCGCAATCTGGGCTTAGCTGGCTCGGCGAAAAACGCGATTAGCCCAACGAATCTAGCGGTGATCTTGCGGTAACCTCCCAGATTCAAGATCAGGGCGCGAAATGGGCGAATCTTTCTCCGGAGGAGCTTGTGTTTCATGTTTCAATCGGCTATTCGGCGCTCAGACCATGAGCAGAGCGTTCCTTTTTCCGTGGTAACGAAGAACGGCAAGCACCGATCTCGAGAACGATCGAGAAATATTCAGCAGCCGGCCGGAGAGGGAGATTACAATCTAGACCGTGCTAGCTTTCCAATGGCGGAGCCTAAGGAGGCTGTCTCATCCTGGAGAGATAGGAGCCACAACAAACGGTACCGATTTGGAATTTTGTAAACCGGTAGCCGTTTTTCATTCACGGTGTTCTGGGTAAGAACTATCAGAACTCTAAGCAGGTTTGACGAGCTTCTTACAAGAAGCAAGCGTAGTGCACGAAAGCCTCTAACGAACTAGACCGTGATCAATAGCTCGAAACCAGCGGATTCATCAGAAACATCTCCGACGATTCATCCTAAAAGGATGAAAAAATGCTGGACAGCACAAGAATATCTAGGGGAAGAAAAATCTGCCAGCGATCTCTAGGTTGGGCATTGAACCGGTCCACCCCCAAAAAAAACGCTCATGAAAAATCGATTTTCGAAAAAATAGGAGATTTCTTAAGCAGAGACCATTGTGAATATGGAGCCGGGTGAACAAGCCGACGAACGCTAAGAAGAAAAAGTCGAAGAAGAAAGGCGGCATGTAGGAACAAAATCGAAGCTCCTCACCCCAAGCCTTTCTTCTTTTTTTCTCCTTATCATGCGATGACCTGAACAAGCAGGGCGAGGGGAGTCTGCCTTCGCGGGAAGACGGTGGTCAACAGAACCTCAAGCAACGCTAAAGACTATCCAGATTCTATCGCAATAACCGTTCGTGTCTCTTCATCGCAAAATTGAGACTCAACTCGCTCAACAGAGCCAAGCAGTACAGCTTGACAAAATAGATTCAGGAATGTAAGTCTCTATCCTTGTACTCAGCAAGACAGTTGGGGCAAATACAGTCGGAAGTCCGCTTGGAGAGTTCGCCCAGCTGTTCGCGCGAGATGTCTATGGAGCGGCACCAACAGCCAAGGAGACCTTTACACTCGAAGGCTGAGTCGCACAGTTCACAATTCTTTGTCTTTGCCATTGGTTTCATCTCATGATGGTCAATTGACACATAAGAAAGCAACGCAAAGAAAGTCTTCTCAGAAGACTTGTTTTTCCGCGCTTTTCGTGATTAGAAGAATCTCTTGGGAGACGGGCTTGAGTTCGAGAAACGGGTTGGTTCCGAGCGATCTCTCTAGGGAACGTCTAAGCATCGGCAAAGTGCGATCAATTCTACTTTTTGTGAGAGAGAAAAAAGGGTAGGCTCATAAGGGAGGTCAGCACACAGAGGCGTTTGCGTACAGCGTACTACCGAAGTCTCGGGGGTGAACGAATGTCAGAAGAACCAAAGAAGACAGAGAGGGCTCCTACCCAAATGCGCAGAACTGATATCCCAGCGGACACTATACTGATCGGTAAGAAGCCGATCATGGCCTATGCTACGGCTGTAATGATGCACTATAACACGGGTGCCAAGAAGCTGACCCTAAAGGCTCGTGGACGAGCCATCAGCACTGCCGTCGACGTGGCCGAAGTGGTGAACAACCGCTTCTTCCAGGGCGGCTTAGCCAAGAATGTACACTTGGGCACGGAGATCGTCGGTGAAGGCCAGGATGCACGCAACGTCTCCACGATAGAGATCATCCTAGAGCGAACAAAGTAGCAAATGAACATCGCATCCTAACAGGCGTGAAACTCCCACTTTTTCGAAGCACTTTTTGCTTCCATTCACGAAGGGCAGGACCCGGGAAAATCGACCACCCCCGGGGGTCGAGAAAAGCATGCTTATTTTTCGATCAGGATTCACGCTTGAGACGAAACCCTTGTGCTGCCTCAGTTATGCATCTGGCAGAAATGGCAACAGTGGCCAGGGCATCGCCTGGGGCTCTCTAGAGAACGGTATAGACTTCGGACTTCCAGTTGTAAACCAGCAGAGTAGCTCAAGCATTTATCAAAGCAGATTCCTGTCTCTCGCTCGCGCGGGGGTTGCCAAGACAGGTCAAAGGCGCAGGGCTCAGGACCCTGTCCCGTAGGGGTTCGTGGGTTCAAATCCCACCACCCGCACTCACAACTCGCGGAGCGCCTTGTCCAGCATGATCTCTGCCCATTCCGGTACGGGGGGAATTCTCTTGTAAAGGTCGTGTCGCGCCCGGTGAAGATATTCGGCTCCCTTGTAGAAGGCAAAATAACGCTGAGCGTCCCTGCTGCCTTCCTTATAGTAGGTGTCTAGGAACGGTCCTGTCAGGCGTTGGTAGTCCGGCGCTCTCTCATACTTCAACCCCAGCCGTTCAACAGAGATAAGGAACCAAGCGAGGTCGCGCGCGGGGTCGACAAGTTCGAGTTCATCGAAGTCGATTGTCACCGTCCGTCCACTTCCCAAGAGGACGTGGCTAGGGATGTAGCTACCATGGCCGGGACAATATTCGAAAGTTCCTTCAACCGGGACCTCAGCTCCCAGTTTCTTCATCAACGATTCGCACTTTGCGGCGAAGGACCCTCCGAACGCGCTGACCATGTTCGCCCACTCGCGGACGTGTTCGAGGAAAGCGTTGGGCTTGACCTGATTGCCGAATCTTGGAGCCCTAGTGTGGAATCTGGCCAGCCAGGCCGCGCATCTTCGGACGGCCTCGACCTGCTCGGACTGATCACTAGCAAGCAAAATGCCCTTAACCTGCCTCCCTTCGACCTTCTCTTCGATGAGAATCCTCATCGAGGGCAGATACGCGATTGGTCTTGGGACAGCGAACTCCGCTCCTAGGCCAAAGCCAGCTTGGTGTATCCTCTGCATCGCGACGAAGGCGTCTCTCCGGTCGACCGTGAACAGCTTCGCGATGACGCTCTGCCACCCGCCATCGGTCTTCATGCTGACATCGAAGACGCAGCGATTGCGGTGGAATCTCAGCATCTCGAAACGGACTTCGTCGAGCGCCCTCCGGCCTGCCCTTGTCGGGAAGAGATGCTCGAGCTCGGTCCTGAACTCCTCAGTGGCAAGGACCGCGGCGAACTGAGAGCCGTCCCTAGGGGCGGTGTTTTGCTCAATCAGGCTACGTTCACCAAGTATTGTAGCGCCGTGTTGGAGAAATGCACTTGCCCTGTATTATGCGCTTCGGGCGTCCATCGGCTTCGAAAGACAGCCAAAGCTTTGGCGCCCGCAGTTTTGTCCGCGTAGACTGGTCGGAAGTTCTCTGATACATCTTCGGCTCGGATGGGCCTTTATCAAAGGGGGAGCCGTGGAGGAAAGATTCTAAGCGAAAAAGCAATGATCATCCTTTCAGCATTGGCGGGAGAGCGAGTAAACCGGCTACCGCAAGACAATCTCTCGACCTGTGCCTTCTTCCCCTCTCGACCAATACAGGCGTGATTCCGGCGTTTCGAGCGCCGACAACATCTTCATGGTACCTATTGCCTACATACCATAATTCACTATTCTTCAACCTCAGCATGTTTGACCCTATTTCAAAAAATCTTGGGTCTGGCTTATCGTATCCAATGTCCTCCGAAGTCAGGACGGCTGAGAAATATCCTGCGATGAGGTGGGTTTCGAGGTCTTCTTTGAGCTGGCTCCCGGTCATTCTGTTCTGACTTAGGACGCCTAGCTTAAGCCCCATCTTATCTAGAATCCTCAAAGCCGGTTTCACGTCTTCGTAGGGTCCCTGCCGCTCGTGGGAAGCCCATCGCTGACCGATTTCTCTCGAAAGCGTGTCGAGGTCCCTTCCGAAGCCAATCGCTCGCAGGGTAGCCTTGTAACAATCAATCCTGATCTCTTCCGTCCACCGCTTCCCTCTTGGAAATCCGGCGTAGCAATCGTGCCAACGTTGTCCGAATGCCTCCATTCCCTTCGAGGCATCGCCGTCGTCTATTTCATGGCCAAGAACGGCGAGAATCTCTCTGAGGACGGTCCCCCCATCTCTTACACGCACGAGGGTGT
>WNGH01006313.1_pt1 | contig 11259 bp, 8 predicted proteins | sample 5400631 | NCBI WGS metagenome assembly WNGH01 (sample SAMN13153373, study PRJNA577476) | soil metagenome | isolation source: 115 cm soil or saprolite under Garry oak tree replicate 1 | place: USA:California | collected 2016-06-15 | reverse complement strand
ATGATGCATTTGGCCTGGTGGTTCCCGTGGTCGATCGCGCTGTTGCCGGGCCTGATTTTTGCCTGGCGTCGCGTGATGCGGCCACGTGAGATCGAATTTCCCGATGCGCTGCCCATCTGTTGGATGGGGGTGATCTTCGTTCCGCTGCTCTTTCTGGGGCAGCGCCAGGACTATTATTCGATGAGCATGTGGGGCGCGCTTGCGCTTTGGGCGGCGGTCGCCTGGGACCGGATCCCCGGTGGTTTCCGCGCCGCCGGTGCGATCGCGGTCGGTTTTATCGGAGTGCTGGGCTGCGGGCTGGCATTGTTGGTTTCAAAAGCCCCGCGCCCACTGAACGGGCACTGGGGCGCCATGGACGCGCGCTGGACAGCATGGAAAGCCTTCCAGGACATGCCGGTTTCGACCTGGCTTTTTTTTCGTCCCATCCTCACCATCAGCGGCGTCTCGCTTATCTGTCTCTCGCTGGTCGCGCTTTATCTTATCTTCAACCAACGCGAGAAACTGGCCGCCGTCGCCTTAGCTGCGGCGATGATTCCCGGAGGACTCAGCATGATGGAGGGAGTCGCCCGAACAGCGCCTTATTTCTCGCTCGCTGATGTGGCCCGATTTTTAAATCCCCGGTTGGATGGAAGCGGCGAGGCGGTCTTTGAAGGACCGCTCGACGACGGCAGCAGCCTCATTTTTTACCTGAACCGAAAATTTTTCCTTGTTAACCAAAACCGTCGAAAAGAGGCTCCGATAGGCACATCCTCCAGCGACCTTTTCCTGACCGAGGACGCTGTTTTGCAAAAATGGCGCGGGACTGACGCTGTTTACCTAATTATCGAGCAAGGGCGCGTCGGTTACTGGAAAACGTTACTGACCGAACACTTCCACGTTTATCATCAGGTCGCGGCGTCGGGGACGTACGTCGTGCTGAGCAATCAATTATAGCGGGCGAACCATCGAATTTTCACGCGAGTGAAACCGGCGGCGCGCAACGCTAGCACGTCCACAGGTCAGGAGGACACCGAGACGCGCGTGGGATGTGCGCGATCTCAGGGAACGGACTAATGTAATCCAGTTGAAAAAGTCGGGTCGCGGCTTAATGTGCCGGCTCCTTTTCGCGCCGGAGCAAATTTATGTCGCAACATCGCAGTTTAAAAGGGGCCAGTACCATCGCCGCCAAACGCAATGTGCTGAAGCGTTTCGAGCGCGTCGAACTACTGAAAAAGCGTGGCCAATGGAAGGAAGGCCAAAGAGTCGTCGGCCTTCCGAAAACGCGGCCCGAGGCGTAGCGCGCTGTGCGCGAAAGTGGACCGTTAAAAGAGTTACAAAAGTTACAAAGTTATTACGGCTGTACGTTGTAACGATGCAACTCTTTTAACCTCGCAACTTCCACCTTGCGCCTCAACCGCTTCCTCGCCGCGGCCGGTGTCGGCTCGCGCCGCCGTTGCGATGAATTAATTGCCGCTGGCCGCGTCAGCATCAACGGCCAAGTCTGCACGAACTTCAGCGCACAGCCGGCTCCGCGCGATCACGTGAAAGTGGATGGCAAACTTGTTCATGCCGATCCACCGCTCACCATCATGTTGCACAAACCGCCGGGTTTTGTTTCGACACGAAAAGATGTTCACGCTCGCGATACCATCTTCGATCTTCTACCCAAAAATTTTTCGCGGCTCTCTAATGTGGGGCGGCTCGACGCGCAGACCGAAGGCCTCATCCTTCTCACAAACGACGGGGCTCTCGCCCAACGGGTCACCCACCCCCGCTACAAGATCGACAAGGAGTACGAAGTGACGCTTGATCGCCCGTGGGATCCGGCGCTAGTGACAAAATTATCGAAAGGAATTTTTCTCGATGGAAAATGCGCGCGCATCGAGCGGCTTCATTCAATTAAGCCAACGCATTTGCGCGTCATCCTGCGCCAGGGAATTAATCGGCAAATTCGTCGCATGTTTCACGAAATCGGTTACGAAGTAAAACGCCTCGTCCGTATTCGCATCGGTAATATTCGTCTCGGCGATTTGCCGCGCGGTCATTGGCGCGCACTCACAAAACGGGACCTGGAATCTGTAGAGGCAGCCGTGTCGGCTGCAAATCGCGAACCTCCGCGGGCGGCACGCCCGCCACTACAGCGAAAAAAAGATGAAACTCGACGGTTGTAGTGCGCTGATCACTGGCGCTTCGGCTGGGATCGGCCGCGAATTTGCTCGGCAACTCGCCGGCCGTGCGCGATCGCTCATTTTGGTAGCGCGCCGCGAGGAAAGGTTAAATCAGCTGCGCGATGAATTAAGGCAGCAGCATCCAAATCTCACTGTTCACGTTCGCAAAGCGGATCTCGCCGATCTCGCGCAGCTGAAGGAATTGGAAGGGTGGTTTGAGCATGAAAAGATTGATGTCGATCTTCTGGTCAACAACGCGGGTCTCGGCGATAGCGGTCCGTTCGCGACTAGCGATTCCAGACGCAACGAGCAAATGATGCTGGTAAATATGGTCGCGCTTACTTCGCTCACTCGCCACTTGCTTCCGCAAATGATCGCTAGAAAACGCGGCGGCATTTTGAACGTCAGCTCGTGCGCTGGTTTTCTTCCGATCTCCGACTTTGCTGTTTACGCCGCGACAAAAGCGTATGTCACCAGCTTCTCCGAAGCGCTCCGTGCCGAACTTCGCGGAACCGGTGTGAGGGTCTGCACCCTTTGTCCCGGCCCGGTGCACACGGAATTCCAAGAAGTCGCGAGTCGCCCTGGTCGTAAAGTGAAACCTGGCCCCGGTCCTGAATTTCTTCAGGTCACAGTCGAACAAGTCGTGCGCGATGCGCTTGCGGCACTGGAAGCAGACCGCCCGCTCGTCATCCCCGGTCTCGCCATGAAACTCGGTATGTTTCTCGTGCGAATAACGCCGATGCCGATCTTGCGATGGGCTTCACGCTTTTCGGTAAGACGTTTTTGATTTTCAGATTGCTGAGGAGAGGGCCCGCTACAGCTTATGAGGATTTGTATTTCACCGAGCACCCGTACGGTTTGGTCTGTGAAGTCGAGACCGGTTTTCCGGTGAGCGATTCGTCCAGCGCGGCTTTGACGTAGTTGGTCGAGTTTGGGATATCGGCCGGGTTCGGTGTCGCCTTGCTGTCGATCGCGCCCTCATAAGAGATTTTTCCTTCCGGATTAATTATGACCATGTTGGGTGTATTCTTCGCTCCATAAGCGCGGCCAGCTTTGCCTTCCGGATCAAGAAGGAGCGCGGTTTGATGCGTCTTCCATGCTGTCACGATTTTTTCTGCTTGCTCGGCCGTTAGATTGCCCTCGGTGCCGGGCGCATTGGAATCGATCGTCAGCCATACGACGCCTTTGCCGGTGTATTCCTGCTGCAATTTTTGCATGTTACCGCTGCCGTAATGTTTTTTCACGAACGGGCATTCCGGATTAAACCATTCGAGCACGACAGTTTTGCCTTTGTATTGCGAAAGCGAATGGGTGTTGCCCTTTGCGTCCGTGAGCGAAAAATCCGGAGCCGCGCTTCCAACTGAAGGCGGATCAACTGCGAAAACCACACCGGCAATAAATGATGTGAGACTGACTAGGATCGTTTTTGTGTTCATAAATTGGTTAGAAATGACAGGGTTTAAGATAGTTCAAATTTCTTAAGGCAATACTCTGGCAAGGATCTAGCGGAATACAATTTGTTCTCCACATTTTCAACGCGGACCACGCGATCGCCCAAACCTCCTCCGCCGGCGCGTCTAGCACGCTGCTGACAAAAATCCGTGGCATTTCCTAAGATGATTATTGCGCAGCGACCGCGCGGGACGTGGTTTCGAGCTTCTCCAGGATGACGCTCTTGGTAAGCAATTCCGGGAACACGATCGGCTCTTCGGATTTTCCCGGATAAAGCACGTACAGTGGCACGCCGGGCCGGCCAAATTGCTGCAATAGTTTCGTGATCACCGGATCGCCGTTAGTCCAATCAGCTTTCAATTTTACAATGGCATGACGCTGAAACGCCTCTCGCACAGCGCTGCTCTCGAGCACATTGGCCTCATTGAATTTGCAAGTGAGACACCACGCGGCCGTAAAATCGACAAATACAGAACGGCCTTGCTCCAGTTCTGCCTGCAGGCGCTCCGGCGTGAACGCCTGCCAGTCGCCTCGGAGCCGTGAATCGGCGGGAGCAATGTTAGCAGAGTAAAATTTCCCGCCGATGAAATAAACGCCACTCGCGAGCACGAGCCCGAGCATGAGCACGCGCACTACTGTGCGCTTTGCGACTGATGCTGTTGGCAAAATGAACGCGCCTTTCATCCAGCAGGCGACGCTAACGATCAGCAAAAAGCAGCTCGCCCAAATCGCTCCTTCCAAGCCGCGCTGAGCGCCAAGCACGTACAGAAGAAACAGCAACGTCGCCAGCAGCAGAAATCCCATGAATTGCTTCACATGCAGCATCCATGGCCCCGGCTTTGGCAGGAAGCGCAGCCAGGCTGGATGTGCGCAGAGCAGCAGATAGGGGGCGCTCATCCCAGCGGCAATCGCAACGAACATCGACAATATAATTACCGGTGGTTGGGAAAAGGCGAAGCCGAGTGCCGTCCCCAGAAAAGGCGCTGTGCACGGCGTCGCGAGGACGGTTGCGAAAAGCCCCTGGAAAAACGAGCCGGCGTCGCCTGCAAGGCCCGTCCAGCCAAGCAATCCGCGCGCGACAGGCTGGGGCAATGCAATTTCAAACGCACCGAACAAATCGAGCGCAAAGACGAGAACGATCACGCTCAAAGAGAGAACAAAATAAGGATTCGTGAACTGAAAGCCGCCCCACGTTACCTGGTGGCCGGCAGCTTTCAGCACGATTAAGAGCACCGCCAAACCGATGAACCACGCAAAGATACCTCCGGTAAAAGCGATCCCGCTACGCAAAATTTTCTGCCGGCTTTGCCCCGCGTGCTGAATGAATCCGAAAATTTTGAGCGAAATGACCGGCAAAACGCACGGCATCAAATTCAAAATGATTCCCCCCAGAAAGCCGAAGAAGAGAAAAGTAAAAACCCCGCGCGCCGGAGCAGATCTAGCGGATGCAATCGTGGACGGGGGAATTTGCCACGCCCCGCGATCGTTCCCGTTGGGGCGCTGGGAAAAGACGACAAGACCCTGCATCGAGGATAAATTTTTGCCCGACGATTCAATCGGCACCCGAAAAACGATTTCGTTTGTGCTGCGTGATTCGACCCTTGGGTGTCCAACCACTGTTTCACCTTGGGGCAACGGATAAAAATCAGCGCTCGGATAATTCGGGAGGGTTGCGCTCTTCACGCCGAGCCGAAGATCGGAACCCGTTCGCGTCCAATTTGCCGTTGCAATTTTCGGTTCCGGCCAGCTTTGCGGAAGCAAACGGCGAAAGCGGGCAAAAAGGTCGCTATTTTTCGGCTCGCTCGCTGTCGATGTTGGCAGCTCTAACTGCAGGGTCGCACTGCCGGGAATGCAAATCCTTTCGCACACCAGCCAGTTTGCGTCGGCTGCAAGTGCCACTGAGGAATTGTCGATCTTCGCCGGCGGGGTAATTTCCTGCATCAGCAGGACTTCATTTTCGTAGCCATAGGTCTGAATGTCGCCAGGATCGATCGTTTTCAGCGGAATCGGCCATTGGATTTCGCCGACTTTCCAGCCCGCTGGCAATTTCCATTTCAATTCTGTGGGAAGGCCAGCATCGCCGGAAAATTTCCAATAGGTGTGCCAACCTGGAGCCATTCGGAGCAGCAACCCGACAGTAAAAGGCTTCCCAGGAACAACCGCGTTTGTATCGGCTAGCAGCTCCGCTTTGACGAGTTCTTTTCCCTGGTACGTTTGGCCTTGTCCCTGCGGCGCAACAGCGAAGAGCGACAAGCAAACGATCGAGTACGCAGCAAGTCGGAACGCAGTTAACATTCTACTAGGTAGCACTCGGCGATGTTCGCGGCAATCAGCGCCGGCAGGGCGCAGCTCGGGCGAACTGGAGCGCCACAACTTATGGAACAATGAATATCTTATCGGTCCAAGGATCCTTTACTTTGCTGCCGGATACGTAGCCGCTTACATCGACATATCTCCCACTCGAATCGAACGGGCTCACGACGTACCCCGGTTTGCCAGGAACCGATTTGGCTGTTGGAAATTCTCCTTGTGGAGAGGAAGCGTGCGACGACGCCGACGGTTTCGGTTTTGCCTGCGTGGTTTCCTTGCGACTCACACGTGGAGCAGGGGTCGATGACGGGCTTGAGACTTCGTTGCTTTCAGGCCGTGGCTGCTGTCGCGACGCCGAAGCCAACTCTGGCGATGGAACGAGTTGACCAGGGTTCGTAACATCAGATGATGCCGTCGTAGTCGCTGATGATTGGTCGCCGCGCCGCCGCATCACATAATGCGCCGGCGCGGTGGCAACCCGGTATGAACCCACTGCGACATCGCGAGTCACATGATACGACGTAACAGCGACATCGCGGGTCGTTCCGCAACCGGCAACCAAAATCGCCGCAAATATGAAAGTTCGCGCAGGCACATTCATTCTGCTTCCCATACAGATGCGTCGCGATCGCTATCCGTTCAATGATTTCGTGGTATCAGCAACGAAATCGGAGATGTCCTGGTCGGTCGTAGACCAAGAACACATCAGGCGGCAAACATCGGGCTCCACGAATTTGTAAAAATGCCAGCCGCGCGTGTGGAGATCGCGCACGAGTTGCTCATCCATCCGCACAAAAACTGCATTTGTGTCCACCGGAAATACGATGTCCATCTTTGCCTCGACTTCTAGACGCTTTGCAAGATGACGTGCCGCGCGATTGGCGCGTTGGGCGTTCCGTAGCCACACGCCATCTGTTAGAAGTCCAAGCCACGGCGCAGCTAGAAAACGCATTTTGGAGCCGAGCTGCCCCGCTTGTTTCACTCGATAATCGAACTCGCGCGAAAGCTCCTTCTTAAAAAAGATGACAAGTTCGCCAGCAGCCGTGCCATTTTTTGTGCCGCCAAAACAGAGAACGTCAACCCCAACTTCCCATGTGATCGCTTTAGGCGGGCAATTGAGCGATGCGATTGCATTGGCAAAGCGCGCGCCGTCCATGTGAAGAAACATTTTACGAACACGCGCAACTTCGGCGATCGCCGCGATTTCGTCGCGCGTGTAAACCGTTCCGAACTCCGTCGCCTGGGCAATGCTGATCGCGCGAGGCTTGTGCGAATGCAACTCGTTCTGGCGTGCAATTATCTTTTCTGCATGGCCGATGGCGATCTTGCCATTTGCGCCCCCAACTAGGAGCAGCTTCGATCCTTTCGTGAAAAATTCCGGCGCACCACATTCGTCGGTCTGAATATGGGAATACTCGTGACAGATAATGCTGTGGAACGATTGGCAAAGCTGCGCAAGCGCCAACGCGTTCGCTGCCGTGCCGTTGAACACGAAATAGACGTTGCAATCGGTCTCGAAGATTTCGCGAATGCGCTCACACACGCGTGCCGTCCAGCGATCCTCGCCGTACGATGCTGCAGTGTCTGCGTTCGCCTCTTCCAAGGCTGCCCAAGCCTCTGGACAAATCGCCGCGGTGTTGTCACTAGCAAATTCGTAGCGGCCTTCATCAGGAGTCATCTGGTTTGTTTGCTACGCGAGTTTTTGTTCGCGATCAATCGGCAACAGGCTCAACGCTGCCAAGCAAGCCGACCGCTCCAGAAAAGAGATTGCCTGACAGACCCGAGCCCTGGGCCTCCGGAGTCCGCCAGGCAAATCCCCTCCACTTGTTCCCAAATCATGTGCAACCGTCTCACTTATTACTTCGAATACGGATGGGAAAGTGAGCGTGCCCAACAGCAAAATTATTTGAAGCCTAGGCGATAATCTCCTTCCGCTTTGCCTAACGCATAACGGCAGACTAGTTTTCGCCGATGACGTCGCTCCAAAGCGAGATTGAGCAGCGCGGCTCGCGCATTTTTGAGCTCGTTGATCAACACCCTGAATCGCTTTTTAGTAAGGCTGGCTTTTATCAGCGGATGATGGCGCTCTCGATGCGTGACGAGCAGTTCAAAGGGCAGCTGTTTCGCCTTGTCGATGTCCTCCCGTCGCTTCGCAGATCGAGCGACATTGTCGAGCACCTCGAGGAATATTTCACCGATATGCGGGACGGCTTCACGCCGTTTATCCACACTGGTGTTCGTCTGGCGCGCATGGTTCCGTGGATAAGCGGCCCCGTCCTGCGCTGGAATGTTTCTGGAATGGCTAGCCAATTCATCGCCGGAAAAAATCCCAATGATTTGATGAAAGCCTTGCGCAAGCGCCGCGCACAGAAAATCGGCTTCACTGTCGATCTTTTAGGAGAAGCCGTCGTCAGCGAAGCGGAGACCGACGAATACGCGGCGCGTTGTCTTGATTTGTTGGAGACCCTCGCGCGCGACACACGAGGCTGGAGCGATCCGCTCGGCAAGAATTCAGAGCTTTTCCCGGTTGTAAATGTTTCTGTAAAGATTTCCGCGCTTTATTCGCAAATGAATCCGGCCGATCCCGCCGGCGCGATTGCGCACCTTGCGCCGAAGCTGCGACCGATTTTGCGCCGTGCGCGCGAACTCGGCGCCTTCATCAATTTCGACATGGAAAGTTACGCGCACAAAAATACGACGCTCGAACTTTTCAAAACCATCTTCAGTGAAAAGGAGTTCAAAGATTGGCCGCATGCCGGCATCGTCATCCAGGCGTATTTGCGGGACTCCGAAGTCGATTTGCGCGATTTGATCGAATGGGGTCGCGCGCGCGGCACGCGTTTCGCCGTGCGGTTGGTGAAAGGCGCGTACTGGGATTACGAGACAATAAAATCGCGCCAGAACGGCTGGGATTGTCCGGTTTATTTCCAGAAGCAGGAGAGCGACGTGAACTTCGAAGCCCTCACGCAGTTGCTCCTCGAAAACGAATCGATCGTTACCGCCGCGTTCGGATCGCACAATGTTCGCAGCATCGCTTATGCACAGGCGCTGGCGGGTGAACTTGGGATCGATCGCAGCCGCTTTGAGTTTCAACTCCTCTATGGCATGGCTGGACCGATCAAGCGGGCGCTCGTGGAAATGGGTTATCGCGTCCGCGAATATTGCCCGGTGGGCGAACTGCTTCCAGGAATGTCCTATCTCGTCCGCCGTTTGCTCGAAAATACTTCAAACGAAGGATTTCTGCGCGCAAAATTTGCCGAGAACGTTTCCGCGGAAGAATTGCTGCGCGATCCAAGGGAGCTGCTCAGGCGAAATGGGCCCGGATCGACGGCCTCGGCCGCAAATGGGGATTCACATCACAAAAATGACGCTTCCCTTGACACCGCGTCCGGCGATATTTACCAAAACTCGCCACTCGTGAACTTCGTTTACAAAGAGAGCCAGGACAAAATGCGCGCGGCGCTACGTGAAGTGCGCAGCCGCTTCGGTGAAAAATATCCTCTCGTTCTTGGCGGCGAAAAAGTTTGGACTGATAAACTGACGCCATCGGTTAATCCCAGCGCGCCGAAAGAGATTGTCGGGTACGTCCCGGAAGGGGGAATTCCGGAAGCGGAGCGCGCCGTCAAAACTGCGCGCGCGGCATTTGGAAAATGGAGCCGGACGCCTTTTGAAGAGCGTGCGCGCTTGCTTGAACGCGCCGCGGGGATTCTGGAACGCAGGCGCTACGAACTCTCCGCAGTCGAAGTCTTTGAGGTCGGCAAACCGTGGGCTGAAGCCGACGGCGACATCCGGGAAGCGATGGATTTTTGCCGCTTTTACGCAGCGCAAATGCGGCGCCTCGGGCGTCCGCGACTCACACAGCACGTTCCCGGCGAGGAAAGTTTTCATCATTACTGGCCACGCGGTGTCGCGCTGGTCATCGCGCCGTGGAATTTTCCGATCGCGATCCTGTGCGGAATGGTTTCGGCCGCACTGGTCACGGGCAACACCGTGATCATGAAGCCATCCGAGCAATGCATCATCTGCGGCGCGATGCTGATGCAGATTTTCGAGGAAGCAGGCGTGCCGCCTGGCGTTCTGAATTTTCTATCAGGTCACGGCTCGGTGATTGGGGCGCACCTGGTAGACCATAAAGATGTCGATCTTATCGCGTTCACTGGCTCGCGCGAAGTCGGATTAAAGATTTGGGAGTCCGCCGGTATTACCCGTTCCGGTCAGCGCGAGCTGAAGCGCGTCGTCTGCGAAATGGGTGGCAAAAACGCGATGATTGTCGATTCCGATGCGGATCTCGACGAAGCGATTGGTTATTCGATTTATTCGGCGTTTGGTTACCAGGGACAGAAGTGTTCGGCCCTTTCACGCCTCATTCTCTTGGAAGAAAATTACGATCGCGTGATGGAGCGGTTGATCCCGGCCGCGGCAAGTCTGCGCGTTGGTAACCCCGAAGAGCCGGGCATCATGGTCGGGCCAGTGATCGATGAAGCCGCTTACCGGCGCATTTTAGATTACATCGAAACCGGCAAGGGCGAGGCCACGCTCGCCTATCAAGCGAAGGAAGTGCCGCCGCACGGTTATTTTATTCCGCCGACAATTTTCGCCGACGTAAAGCCGACCGTGCGCATCGCGTGCGAAGAGATTTTCGGACCGGTGCTTAGCGTCCTGAAAGTGCGCGACCTCGATGAAGCGATTGAAGTGGCAAACGACACAGAGTATGCGCTGACTGGCGGCTTTTTCTCACGCAGCCCGGCCAACATCGAGCGCGTAAAAGCGCAATTGGAAGCCGGCAATGTTTACATCAATCGCTCCTGCACAGGGGCCATTGTGGGACGACATCCTTTTGGCGGATTCAAGATGAGCGGGGGCGGCACCAAAGCCGGCGGCGAAGATTATCTCCTGCAATTTCTATTGCCGCGCGTCGTTACCGAAAACATCACGCGCCACGGTTTCGCCCCTGAGGAAACGCCACAATATCGCGACGAGTTTCTCTGGCCCAAACGATAAGGGCGCAGAAATCGACAATTCGTCTGTGAGTGATCTGGGTAGTATTTCCGAGATCTTTTTTCCGGCAGTTCTGCGGCAGGCAAAACCACAACGCACCGGTGCAATTACTGCAACGGCCGTCCCTTGCTTAGCAATTTAACGACCGTCACTGCCATGTAGATCACCGGCCACGCTGAGGCCAGGACGATCAGAGCAAACACTGCCATCTCCCTGGCGCGTTCCCGCGCCGCTTCAATCCGGAATTCACGCCCCAAATTATAAAAATTCCGGAATTCGGATCTGTCCTCTCCGTCGTAAGGCGAGGAATAGCCGTGCCATTCGCCGAAGCCCGAATGAAAGAAGTAATCCG
>WNGH01026049.1_pt1 | contig 11262 bp, 9 predicted proteins | sample 5400631 | NCBI WGS metagenome assembly WNGH01 (sample SAMN13153373, study PRJNA577476) | soil metagenome | isolation source: 115 cm soil or saprolite under Garry oak tree replicate 1 | place: USA:California | collected 2016-06-15 | reverse complement strand
CGCTTGCCATCGTAGAAGGTGTAGGCGCTCACGCCTGCGAATACATGACGGCCGGGATGGTCGTCGTGCTTGGTGAAACAGGCCAGAACTTTGGCGCTGGCATGTCTGCCGGGGTTGCTTATGTTCTGGATATGACAGGTGTTTTCCCTATGCACTGCAATACCGAGCTGGTGGAGTTGCAACGTATCGGCAACCCGGATGAAATAGAGGCATTACGCACCGTTATAAGCTGGTATCGCAGAAAGACCCGCAGTTGGCGCGCCGCTCAGCTTCTAGCGGAGTGGAGTCGCATGCAGCGGGCTTTCTGGCGTGTCTCAGCACGTAATACTACAGAGCTGGTCTCTCCTGAACAGGATAATACTCCTACAGCACGTGACTATCTAGACATGCACATATATAATACTGAGCTAGTTGAAGCATCTCACTCATGAGACACAAAGCGGGGTTCCAAGGGGCGGCAGCCCCTTGGCGGGGTACTGGGACCCTGCCTGGGGGTAGGTAATCCCCGAACCCCCTTTTTCCCTTTTTGCTCGCCACCGAAGATGGCCCAAAGCGGGGTTCCAAGGGGCGGCAGCCCCTTAGCGGGGGCGCGGGGGTGTCCCCCGACAGCTTCTTCCTCCCTTCTCGCCGCCACAGGCGGCCCAAAAAAACACGCACATATTGTTTGTTATCGCAACAAGGAAGATATCATGAGCAAAGAACAAGTAGGAACATATACCATTACCATTTTGCCAGGAGATGGCATCGGCCCAGAAGTCACTGAACAGGCGGTGCGCGTCTTGCAAGCTGTAGCCAGCCGGTATGGGCATACATTCAACATGACCTGGGCTCTCGTAGGCCTCTCTGCAATCGAGGCCGAAGGCGCAGCCATCTCCGACGCTACAATGCAACTTTGCCAGCGAAGTGATGCCATACTATTTGGCGCAATCGGAGATCCTCTTGGCGCAATCGGAGATCCTCCCCGCGGCGCAGGACTAAATTCAAATCTACAGCCCGCAAAGGCTCTTCTCCGCTTACGCAAAGAGCTAGAACTTTTTGCCAATTTACGCCCGGTACGACCATTTCAAGCGCTACTCAACGCCTCCAGCATCAAAGCGGAAGTCTTACAGGGAACAGACCTGCTCGTTGTACGCGAACTAGCATCAAAGCGGAAGTCTTACAGGGAACAGACCTGCTCGTTGTACGCGAACTTACCGGCGGACTGTACTACGGTAAACCCAGCGAAATTCGTGAGACACCAAGGGGCGATGAGGCCATCGACACCCTGCTTTATACGGAAGCGGAGATCGAGCGTATTGTACGCACAGCATTCGCATTGGCAAAGGATAGGCGTAAGAAGGTAACATCCGTCGATAAAGCAAACGTCCTCAGTTCATCACGACTGTGGCGACGCACCGCCGAGCGCATTGCGGCAGATTATCCTGATGTCACCTTAGAACATCTCCTGGTGGATTCCTGTGCCATGCATCTTATTCGACACCCCGCGAGCTTCGATGTGATAGTGACCGAGAACATGTTCGGGGATATTCTCAGCGATGAGGCTTCAATGCTGGCAGGCTCGCTAGGCATGCTCCCTTCGGCCAGCTTTGGAACACGACGCACAGCATATGGCCTGTTTGGCCTCTATGAGCCAATTCACGGCTCAGCTCCCGATATCGCAGGGCAGCGCAAAGCAAACCCCATTGCTGCGATCTTGTCCGCTGCCATGCTGCTACGCTACTCGTTCGGTCTGAAAGAGGAAGCCGCTGTAGTCGAGGCAGCTGTAGAGCGCGTTATCGATGCAGGATACCGCACGGAAGATTTGCGTGAGGCGGGTAAAGAGATTATAAGTACGCAAGAGATAGGCAGGCTGATAGCAGAAGCGATCTAGAAAAGCCCTCAATTGTTCCCGTAGAATACAGGTGTGCTATACTAATTCTGTCGAAGAGCGCGTGTGCTGGCAATGTGGCCCTGCACAGCATAAAATGGCAAATCATGCAAGAGGCTTAGACAGAATTATGAGTGATAAGACAGAACCCGGCATAGGTGAGATGCATTATGATAAATCCATACTCGAACTGATAGGTGAAACTCCCCTGGTGCGACTCAACCGCATTGCAAGCGGCGTATCGCCGCTGCTCCTGGCGAAAATGGAGATGCTCAACCCTGGTGGTAGTGTCAAAGATCGCATTGGGCCCGCCATGATCGAGTATTGTGAGAAACGCGGATTATTGCGTCCGGGTGGCACTATTGTTGAACCTACAAGCGGTAATACGGGCCATGGACTGGCCATTGCTGCCGCTATTAAAGGCTATCACTGTATATTTGTCATGACCGACAAAGTCAGCGAGGAGAAGCGCAGCCTCTTGCGAGCTTATGGCGCCGAAGTGGTTATCTGTCCGAGTAGCGTTACACATGATTCACCGGAACACTATAAAAATGTCGCTCACCGGCTGGCCCAGGAAATCCCAGGAGCATATTGCCCGGACCAGTACTCGAATCCTGCTAACCCGGCCACCCACTATGCTACCACTGGCCCGGAAATATGGCGCGATACAGCTGGACGTATCACGGTATTCGTGGCCGGTATCGGCACTGGAGGCACGATCTCCGGTACGGCCCGCTTCCTTAAAGAAAAGAATCCACAGGTCAAAATCATCGGGGCCGATCCCCCAGGCTCTGTCTACTCCGGCGATACTCCAGGACCTTACAAAGTTGAAGGTATTGGCATGGAGATTTTCCCGCCTAATTATGATGCTTCGGTAGTAGATGAGGTGATCCGTATCGATGATCGCACCTCGTTTTACTGGGCTCGCAGGCTGGCGCGTGAAGAGGGTATTCTGGCAGGCGGTTCAACTGGCACCGCTATAGCAGCGGCGCTCGCCTACTCGCGCCGTCTCAGTGCCAACGATGTTGTGGTCGTTCTACTGCCGGATACCGGGCGTGGTTATCTAAGCAAGCAGTTCAACGACACCTGGATGCGTGAGAATGATTTGCTTGTACAGACTGAGACCGAGCAACCGACTTTACGTGATGTTCTGACCTATCGCCGCAGTCACTCACGTACCATGCCGCTTGTGGTGAGCGTCACCCCAACCGACTCAATTGCTGATGCCGTTGAATTACTGCGCCGTTATGGTATCAGCCAGACGCCCGTCATGGAGAATGGCTACATGATGGGAAGCCTCACCGAGAACTTGCTGCTGCGCCATCTCGCCAGCGGTGAACCTCTGGCTGAAGCAGTTGTCCATGATTTACAGGGCCCGCCCTTTCCACAATTAGAGGCGGATGCGCTGGCTCAGGAGGCCTACACGCTTTTCAGCAGTGGGCAATCGGCGGTGGCTGTAATGAATGGTGATAACCTGGAAGGTATTGTGACCAAGAGTGACCTGTTGGAGTTCTGGGCACATAACCGCAATGTGTAGCTCCAACTACGTCTCCACACAGTCTCACGCGCTCAATCCACCTGTCACCGTGTATATAGCTTCGTTGAGATGTCCTCCATTTGGGGCAGAGCCTATTGGAAACACCGGGAAAGCTTTTCCACCGCAGAAGGATAGGGCAATATAATCACCCACCTTATTGTTACCTGATGCTATCCAGGTATCGTACATAGGGCCAGCCAGCTGCTTTTTTGTGCTCCAGGTGCTGCCTCCATTGGTTGATGACACAAACCCAACGTAAAGCTGGCAGTTATTAAAACAACCGGACGAATAATAGTAGAAAACAAGCCCGAGATGAGCAAGGCTGCCGGAAGTCGACATATCAACGCCAAGACCAGTGACATAGTAATATATGCCGCTGGCGATAGGGGCAAGCGGGATGCGCTGTACAGGCGCCCACTGGACGCCGTCTATTGAGGTGGTCATTGCCAGGTCATTGCCATGGCAAAGCGGCTCAAAACGGCAGTCTACCCAGACGAGATACACTTTGCCAGAACCGTCAATACCGGCGCTGAGGAAAATGTAACCACTATAATAAGCATTTTTAGCATAAGAAATAACGCCGGTGATGAATAACGTACTGCTCCAACTTATACCGCCATCGCTAGAGGTGAAAGCCATTATAGCATTTTCATTGCCTCTGCTTATGGGAACGATAACCTTGCCGCCCGGTTGTACAAGTGGTAGTCCACCAATACCAGAGACTCTGTCCGCGGTAGTTTTAGCGCCTCCCCAGGTTCGCCCACCGTCCGTGGATGTACTCATCTCAACCAGGTCGTTTTTAGTGAAGTCATCCCATTCGATATAACAATGGCCGTAGAACCGGCTGCTGGTCGTGTTATCGCAGACCAACCAGTCTTTGTCGAGTATTCCAGAATTGCCAGCGTACGCAACCGTAATAGGCCTGCTCCAGCTAATTCCCCCATCAGTAGAGAGGTTGACTAACACTGCGGGAGCTGTAAGATTGCCAGAAACCAGCAGGCGAGCAACAGAACTGATCATCCAGGTATTGTGAGCGGCATCGTAGGTAACTACGGGGTCTGTAATACGATCATACGCACCTCCAACCAATTTTGTTGTACCTGGCAGGAAGCCATTTACCCAGCTAGACCCTCCATCCACGGAGGTTGCCCAACCAATATTATCGCTGCCGATATCGCGATACCGGCCTGCCTGGAAGGTTGCGACGATGGTTGAACCATACGAGTATGTATCAGGCTCGACTTCGGTCTGATATTGCCCCATGCCATTACTATAAGGATCACTACTAAGCTGGAGGGGTGTCATTTGACCGTTAGGTGCCCGGGTCGGGGTGGGAGCAGGTGTGTGGTGTAGAGTTGGAGTGAGCTGTGTGCCAGGTATGCTTTGCGAGGTTGGTGTTGCCTGCCTACTGGACGTAGTGCTGCTGTTGCATGAGATGACGAACAAGAGGAGTAGGGTGAGAATGATATAAGCACTGGCAAATGGACCAGACCGAGAATTGTGCCGCATACTAACCTCTCAAGTTTTTGTAACTATTCAGGACTTCTCGTCGCCTGCGGCGACTCGCCCATACATCGTTCCTGCGTTAGAATATAGTTCCTAAAAGACTAGCGTTCTATTGACCGCTTGCTTTTTTCGGCTTCGCGAGGGTAATCCTCACCGGATGGACTACAGAGGGGGTTGCCCTACCATCCTCTACACCCTTTGCAAAAGCTCCAGGTGCTACTTTTCGTACAATGTTGTATGCGCCATTCACATCGGCATGAATGTACCTTTTGCCCGATGCACGGTATAACCCACGTTCGACCTGTGTTCCACTAAACGTGTGCTTCGTCTTATCATTCGGACTCCACACCGGAAGAGGATCACGGTCAAGAAAACTGGCCTTTGATGTGTAGGACTCTTCTGTGATCAGAACGGTGATGCCGACCAGTTCAGCCTTGTAGGTCAACATCTGGATAAAGCGAGCATGAGGGATTTGCACAAAGTTCTGATTGTTCTGCTTGCTCATCTCGCTCCCTTGTTTCCACCCGTCATTCTTGCCAATGACTAGTGTCCCGATGCCCTCTGCAACCAGCAGATCAACGATCCACTTGCTTGTGGTGTGCATATAATGATTAATCCGCCGGTTGCGTTTCGTGGTGATACGCTCCATGCGTTTTGTGGTGCCTGTCGTCCCAAGCTTCTTCTGAAGTTCTGCTTTGCGCTTGTTGTAGAATTGGTTCACGCTTTTCACTGGACGCCCGTTAACGACTACTGGCACAAAGCCAGGTTTGTTTGAAGTTAGCGCTACCAGATTATCCATACCAATGTCTATGCCAGCGTACAGTGCAGGGTTCACGGCTGTCTGAATCTGTTCTTGCTCGTACACCACCTCAATCACGGCAAAGCGTGGGTCTTTCCGATCAATGCGGTAGGTACGCACCTGTGCCCGGTAAGCACGCAGCGCCTCAATATGCGGGAAGTGCGCACGGTATAAGCCGTAAGGGGGCCAGGACAGTGCATCCAGCGAAAGGAACGGCAGCAGGAAACACAGATGCGCCACTCCAACGAGTGCCAGCGTCCGCTCCGTTTCCGCCAGCCGTGCCAAGCTGCCCAGCATCCATCCGACAATCCAGGCGGAAACGTGAGGGCCGAGTTCTTCCCACGTGTCCTCATCCCACAGTTCGTCATGGAGGGCGTAATACGTCCAGTTGACGATGCGGGGAACAGTCCACTCCTCATCAAGCTCCCCTTCGAGGTAGCCCCACTCGTATCCCTCCTTGAACAGCGAGTCAGTGAGGAGAGAGAGTGGCAGGTGAACGGGAACCAGGAGAGCGCACTCCTCACCGGTAGCAAGATGGGCATGCAGAGTTGTGATCTGCGAGGGGTCTATCAGGCCAATCGCATACAAGGATGGAGAAGAGGGTATTACCTGCGTCTGGTCGAGTTGGTCTAACATCGGTTGCGCCTCCTTTGCGCTTGACAGGTGGCTCTCGTACAGGTATTATCCCGCTTGAGAGTCTAGGGCAGAGTTAACTGTGACTAGGCTCTTTACGCTGGCTTATATGCTATAATCATGTAAGCCAGCGTCTAATACGCAATACACTAACAGCACTCTTCTGTTTATCGCTAAGAAGTTTATGGCATCAAAGACTCCAATGAAATATTAGCATATAAGGATAGGACAGTCAATACCTAAAGCCATCAAATTATCTTATGCCAACCGAGCCGTTACAATATTCAAAGAATATAGGGCCTACAAAGTCTGCGGTACGACAACAAGACACTGTAGTGTAACAAGGGAGAAAATTGTAGATGGTAAAACGAGCGAAGGCACCAAGAGGTTTCTATACAGCATCGGACGTTATGCGCATCCTCGGTATAGGAAATTCAACGTTGTACCACTATGTCGAAATCGGTAAAATCAAAAAGATAACACCTCCGGACAGAAAAGAAGGCTACTATCTCAAGGTAGAAATAGATAAAATGGCTAGAGCCAGAGAGCTTTTCATGCTGCAGTATGCAACCGAAGAATCCGAATTCGAAAAAGCCCACGAGGAAGACATTGCAGGTATTGCTAACCTCTATAGGGAACTATTTGGAGGAAATTACTCAACACGTCAAAACATGATTGCGGAGTGGTACCAGAGCAATCCCGACATGATCTATGTTACGAAACAGGACGAGGTCATTGTCGGCTATGTGATCATCATGCCACTCAAACATGAGGCCATCGAGAAAGTCATGGCAGGGCTAGAAGAAACAAGGTTCCGAACGGAACTGCTTACTCAGGAAAATATCATTCTCTTCAAACCAGGAGAAACAGAGGAGGCTTTCATGCTCATAGGTGTCAAGCAAGAGCTCAAACGAAGCCGTCACTATGGGGCCAGGACCATCTCAGGAGCCATCGAAGCCATGGAATTCCTTGCACGAAGGGGAATGATTTTAAAAAAGCTCTATGCCACCAGTAGAACGCGTGATGGAATAAGAATTGCTAAGGGGTTAGGCTTCAAACAGATTATCCCTGCCTATGAAGAAGATGACCTGCAGCGGTTCGTACTCGATCTAGAAACAACAACATCCCCACTCTTCAGAAACTACCAACGTATTGTCAGGCGAGTCGCTGGTAAGGGTAACAGGTCTCTTAAGGGCTTGGAAAATCTGTCATAAAACACTATATTATTTAAAACTAGTTCATATACCATAGGAAGCACGCTTTGGGGTAAAAAGAAAAACGAATCTCATCAGGGAAAGGAAGGTGGACATGAATCTAACATCTCAATACTCCTTGCATTTCGCTGGAACTACACCTCAAGCAAAATAGTGATGACACCAGGATCAACAGACGCTTTGGAACCACGGAGACCATATGAAGTATTCGAGCACACTGCCGATGTTGGCCTGCACGCCTTCGGAAGGACAATATCAGAGCTTTTTATCCACGCGGCACAGGGTATGGAAAGTCTGATGGTAGCTCCAGAGCAGGTACGTGTCCAGGTCAGTCGAGAGATTGCGGTAACGGGCCACGATGAAGTTTCACTTCTCATCGCCTGGCTCAACGAACTGATTGTTCTGTTCGACACCGAATATCTCCTCTTGCGACAATTTGAGATCGACGAGATCAGCGGGACATACTTGAAGGGCCGGGCTTCCGGCGAACCTTACGATGCACAACGTCATGATATCGGCAGCGCTATCAAAGCAGTAACCTGGCACGAGGCTGCTGTAGAACTCACGGATGAGGGGTATAAGGCGCGTATCATCTTTGACATTTGAAGACCAGTTCGGACAAACCTTTTTAGACGGTTACCCTCTATGAAAAGGCCAGGATTGACGAATGTATCCCTTTTGATTACAGACAAGCTGTTACGCAATAATTTGAGGAGGAATTCCATGGGCAATTCAAAGGAGAGGATTCCTTTGCAGCGGGTAGATACTAACCGCTGGTGTATTCCAAAGCAGTACAACGCAGAAATGCATGTGCCGGGGATGATCTATGCTGATGATGAACTGATAGCGCAGATCCAGGAAGACAATGCGCTGCAGCAGGTAGCGAATGTAGCAACCTTACCGGGCATTGTCGGCTACTCACTGGCCATGCCGGACATTCACTGGGGCTACGGCTTTCCTGTGGGAGGAGTGGCGGCGACCTCCGCTGAAAACGGCGTTGTCTCTCCTGGCGGCATTGGATTTGATATCAACTGCGGCGTCCGTTTGCTAGCGACCGACCTGTTGCACGAGCAGATTCGGGGAAAAGTCGATAAGTTTGCCGACGAACTGTTCAGCAACCTGCCATCGGGCGTTGGCGGCTCAGGCATGCGTGATCTGAGCGTCGATGAGATGCGAGCTGTGATGGTGCGTGGCTCCGCCTGGGCAATCGAGGAAGGCTATGGCTTTGCCGAGGACCTGGAAGTCACCGAAGAATATGGATGCCTGGCCGGGGCCAATCCTGACGCGGTATCGGACACTGCTGTGCGGCGTGGCATGAAGCAACTCGGTAGCCTGGGTTCGGGGAACCACTTCTGCGAAGTCCAGAAAGTTGACTACATCTATGATGAAGAAGCCGCTACTGCTTTAGGTATCGGTCAAATTGGTCAAATCGTTGCCATGATACACTGTGGTTCACGAGGGTTCGGGCACCAGATCGCTGAGGATTACGTGAAGCTGGCTGAGTCCAGGCAGAAGGACTTCGGTTTTCACCTGGTAGATCGTCAACTGGCTTGTTTGCCTTTACAGTCTGACGAGGGGAAGGCGTATCTTGCAGCCATGGCCTGTGCAGCAAACTTTGCCTGGGCCAACCGCCAGTTTTTGATGTATGGAGTGCGCCAGGCCTTCTCCAGCGTCTTTGGCCGCAAGGCCCGCGCTAAGGACGTGCCGATGGTCTACGATGTCTGTCACAATATCGCCAAGATGGAAGAGTACGAAATCGATGGGCAGTTGCAGCGCGTCTGTGTCCACCGCAAGGGAGCGACTCGCGCCTTTCCTGCCGGTCATCCTGCTGTACCAGAACAGTATCGTGCAGTGGGTCAGCCCGTGCTCATACCAGGCGATATGGGCCGTTATTCGTTCGTACTTGTTGGGGCGCAAGGTTCCATGGAGCAGACTTTCGGCACAACCTGCCACGGTGCCGGACGCCGCCAGAGTCGTACCGCCGCCAAGAAGTCGCTGAGCAGCAAGGACCTGCTCAACCAGCTGAATGCCAGGGGTGTCACAGTGCGCGTACACAGCAAGAACCTCCTGACCGAGGAGGCTCCCCAGGCTTACAAGGACGCGCAGCAGGTGGTGAATGTGGTGCATAATGCAGGGTTGGCGAAGCTGGTGGCACGGTTGAAGCCGGTGATTGTGGTGAAGGGATAGGTGATTGGTTATCATTACTGTAAGAGAACAAGAGATCTCTTTGATGGGCTGGCATGCAGGATTTTGTGTTGATGAGGTCATCAGGTTCTGAGCCAGTCAGGGCTTGATGTTGTCCAAACTAGATAGAAAGGAGCATCGCATGACGCGCATTGCAGGCGTCTCCGCCCGCAAAGCCGGGCCGCTCGTGAAGCTCGCCTATTTCTTCACGCGCCGCCACATCGCGCGGCTCACTGGGCGCGAGACCGAGCGCATGATCGAGCCGCTCGAGATGTACGCGCACGTGCCTGGGCTGCTGCGCGGCTACGCCAGGCTTGAGCAGGCCACAGCCAAGCTGCATCGCTTCGACGAGCGCCTCAAGAATCTGGCCGAGCTAAAGGCGGCCACGCTCACGCAATGTGAGTACTGCATCGACTTTGGCTCGCAGGTCGCGCGCCGCTCGGGCCTGAGTGACGAGCAACTGCTGGCGCTGCCTTCCTATCGGACTAGCGCGCTCTTCACCGACCTTGAGAAGCTCGTGCTCGACTACGCGGTTGGCATGAGCTGCACGCCTGTGGAAGTGTCTGACACGCTCTTCGCCAAGCTGCGGGAGCACTTCGACGACGCCCAGCTCGTGGAGCTCACGCACGTGATCGCGTTGGAGAACCTGCGCGGTCGCTTCAACCTGGCGCTCGGCGTCGGCGCTGCGGGCTTCAGCGAAGGCATGGTGTGCGCGGTGCCCGCAACCACCTCCCAATCGGCACCGAATGGTCTCTCTGGAGGGGCCGAGGAGGGGTAATGGGTATGTGTCGGGATTCATTGGGAAACTGTTGACGAAGATATTTCTGTGGCTGGTCTCCTGGGATTGCCCAATGATTAGCCTGCTTTCTAGCCTCCCATGGCTGACCACATAAGTTCCGGTACTTTCAAGGGAGAGGGCGCTGCTTCGAATTCAGTGAGTTTCGGGAAAAGCTTGCGCGCCATTTTGCCACGGGTCACGAACCAGGGTGGAGTGGGTATGCTGCGGAAAGGCCCACGCAGCACTGATTTTTGCGGACGCGAGAACATCAAGCTGTTGTGCACGACGCCAGTCCCGGACTGAATGTTGGCGATATCGTGCCCGGGGAAGGCTCCCCAGGTGGTTACAGACAGGGCGAAGCCTGCTCCCGCCCAGTAATTGACGCCTACTGTGCCATAGCGGAGATCGGCAACCGCGCGCTCGACTGCCGCCGTTATCGCCGGGTCTTTGAGCGTTTTGGGATGGACGATGATGGTGGCGTTCAGCGTACCCCACAGGTGCTCATTGGCGAAGGCAACGGCGCGGTCAATGTACTCGGGGACATTTGCCGCTTCGATGGGTGTCTCGGCGAAGAGACTGCAGAAGACCTCGGTAGTGAAACACATATCCTCAGCGTTGCCGGGGTCAACACCGGCAATCAATGTCCAGGGAAGCTGCCCATTGGTGGGCGTTCCAAATTGCTCTGCCTCGGGATGCTCTGTGACAAAGGTCTGGTGGCGCTCTTGCGCTCCAGGATAGTAGGCG
>WNGH01015970.1_pt1 | contig 11262 bp, 10 predicted proteins | sample 5400631 | NCBI WGS metagenome assembly WNGH01 (sample SAMN13153373, study PRJNA577476) | soil metagenome | isolation source: 115 cm soil or saprolite under Garry oak tree replicate 1 | place: USA:California | collected 2016-06-15 | reverse complement strand
CGTACATGCCGCCCTCGCCGAACAACAGCTTCTACGATGTGTCTCCCGACGGCCAGCGTTTCCTGATGCTCAAGCCCACCGAGCAGGGGCAGGCCGCCACGCAAATCGTAGTGGTGCAGAACTGGTTTGAAGAGTTGAAGCGCCGCGTGCCGACAGCGACGAAGTGAACAAGTTCCTTCAATCGTCATTCTGTATCCCACATGGTAGTCCGTTTTTGCAAAACTGGCCCGCAAATGGCAGTGGGTTAATTTTATCCTACGAGTGGCTGTGCAAGTGTGGGGGCGCGCATTCGGCGCGCCGGGCGGTGGAGGGTCCGCCCGGCGGCATTCCGAACAAGGCGTAACCTTTTAGAGAGTAATGGGCTTGGTCTTCTCGATTCGCAATTCCACTTTCTGAGCGTCCGCTTTGCGTCCTTCCTGGCGAAGCATCGCGGCGTAAATTTCCCGAGTCCGGACTACATCCGGGTGGTGCAGGCCCAGGTTTTTTTCACGAATCTGCACCGCTCTCAAGTAGAGGGGTTCGGCCTCGGCATACTTTTCTTCACAATTGTAGAGCAGCGCCAAGTCGTTTGCGCTTGCAGCAACGTCGAGGTGGTCTGGCCCGAGGGCCTTTTCCTTGAGCGCCAGCACTTTCGAAAGGAGCGGTTCAGCCTCGGCGTATCGGCCCTGCGACCGGTAAATATCGCCTAAATTGCTAAGAGTGGAGATCGCCTGGGGGCCCTCAAGATGGCCAGTATTTTCCAAAATCGCCAATGCCTGTTTGTAGAGGGGTTCGGCCTCGCCGTACTTGCTCTGGGAGTGGTAGATATCACCTAAGCTGGTGAGCGTGGTGATCGCCTCGGCGCTTTCCATTCGCCGAGTCTTTTCCCAAACCGCCAACGCACGGTTGTAGAGAGGTTCGGCTTCGCCAAACTTGCCTTGGGTGCCGTAAATATTGGCTAAGCTGGTTACCGTGGTCATTGCTTCAGGGCTTTCCAGATGACCAGTCTTTTTCCAGATCGCGAGCGCTCGATTGTAGAGAGGTTCGGCGTCGGCATCCTTGCGTTCGTCGTGATAAAGGGCCGCGAGATTGACCAGGCTCGTGGCCACCTGCGTGGACGCGCCGGGGTATTTCTGCCAAATCGCGAGTGAGCGTCGATAGAGAGGTTCGGCTTCAGCGTCCCTGGACTCATTCTGGTAAACAACTGCAAGATTGCTCAGGCTCGTGGCCACCTCTGGGCCGTCTGGCCCCAAGGTCGTCTCTTGAATTTCCAAGGCTTGCTTGTACAGCCTCGCTGCCTCAGGGTAATTCCCGCGCTGGCTTGCGGCTTTGGCATCAGCCGTCAGGCTGCCCCAATCCAGCTGCTGTGAATGCGCTGGCAAAGCAGTAAGGAACAGAAACAGACCACCTAGAATCATCGAAGCCGCCCGAGCAATCTTCATTTCGTCCGATCCTTCCGTAAAGCTGGGGATTTGCTAACCCAACTTTCTCAAGAAGAACTGTGTGCCACAATGAACAGGTGGAGCCATATTTTTTGTTACCCGGGTTCTAGTACCCTCCCATTGTTGCCATCTCGTTGAGAAATATACATGTTATCGTCTGAGGGGTAGGCGTCAACAATCAGCCCTTACAGCGTTCGTGTCTCCCTTTCTCGATCGCGGCGTCCTTCGGGCGGCATCGGGCTCAGGTGACCGAACACCCGATAAATCAGGCTATCTGAAACCGCGCGCCAAACCGCCAATTGCCCGCTTTCTTGCGACGACGTATAATTTTAGGTTTAGACCGGTGCCGCCAGGGGCGCCGGGGAGTGGGGTTGCGTGGCCGCAAGAGAATACGGCGCCTCAGAGCAAGCGGTTGCGAGAGCGGTGATGGGTGTCCCGGATCAGGAGCTGATCCGCGTGCGTGGGGCGCGCGTCCACAACCTGAAGAACATCAGCTTTGATATTCCGCACAATGCTATCACGTTGGTGACGGGAGTTTCCGGGTCGGGCAAGTCGAGCCTCGCGTTTGACACGATTTATGCGGAAGGCCAGCGGCGCTACATCGAATCGCTTTCGGCCTATGCGCGCCAGTTCCTCGAACGCATCGAAAAACCGGACGTGGATGAAATCACGGGCATCGCTCCGGCCATCGCCATCAAGCAGAAAAATTCGACCCGCAACCCGCGGTCGACCGTCGCCACCGCGACGGAAATCTACGATTACCTCCGCCTGCTCTACGCGCGTGCCGGGCGAACGTTTTGCACGAATTGCGGGCAGCAAGTCCGCAAGGACACCATGGATGAAATCGCCGCGCGCGTACTGGCGCTCGCAGAGGGCCGGCGATTCTATGTTCTCTACGCGCTTGAAATCGCGACGCCCCCTGCCGGAACAACGCGCCGCGTCACCGCAAAGAAGCCAGCCAAGGTTTCCCCGGAAGCGATCCGGCTGGCGCTCGCGGCTTTGCAGCGGCGCGGTTTTCAGCGGCTGTACCAGGCAGGCCGCATGCACGAATTCTCTTCCCCGGAAACACTGCTCGACATTGATTTCTCGCAGGCTGTCTACGTTGTCGTCGACCGCCTGGCGATCGGTCCCGACATGCGCTCGCGGCTGGTCGACTCCGTCGAGATCTGCTACCGCGAGGGGCGGGGAGAAGCGATCCTGGAATTCGTTCCCGATGGCGCCGGCGGCGAGGCGGAGCGCCTGATCTTCAACGAGCGATTTGAGTGCAAGACATGCGGCGCCGTATACCAGGAGCCTGAACCGCGGCTGTTTTCGTTCAACAGCCCTTATGGGGCGTGCCCTCGCTGCCAGGGTTTTGGCAATACCGTTGATTTCGACATCAATCTGGTGATCCCCGACCGCGGCAAATCTCTCAACGAAGGCGCGATCCAGCCGTGGACGACGCCACGGTATCGCGTCCTGCTGAACGAGCTGAAGAAATTTGCACGCGCTAAAAATATCCCGCTCGACGTTCCCTTCCGCGATCTTACGGCCGCACAGCGGGATCTGGTGATCGAAGGCGAACCCAAATCCGGGTACCACGGCATCAATGGTTTCTTCAAATGGCTGGAAAGGAAGAAATACAGGCTTCATGTGCGGGTCTTTCTCAGCCGCTATCGCGGCTACGCAATCTGCCCTGATTGCCATGGCACGCGGCTCCGCGTGGAGGCGCGCGCCGTTCGCCTCTCGGGTAAGTCCATCACGGAAGTCTGTGCGATGACCGTTACCGAGGCGCGGCAATTTGTAGACAGCCTCGAATTAAGTTCGGAGCAAGCGGCCATCGCCGAGAAGATACTCGAAGAGATCCGCCAGCGCCTGCGATTCCTCGACGAAGTGGGTCTGGAGTATTTGTCGCTCGATCGACTCTCCTCGACTCTTTCGGGGGGCGAGGCCCAGCGCATTCAGCTGGCGACCTCGCTCGGCTCCCATCTGGTCGGCGCGCTGTACGTTCTGGATGAGCCTTCGATTGGGCTTCACCCCCGCGACACGCATCGTCTGATTGGCATCCTGAAAAGCCTGCGTGACTTGGGCAACACGATTCTCGTGGTCGAACATGACCCGGACGCCATTGCCGCCGCTGATTACGTGATAGACCTGGGCCCTGGCGCCGGCGAAAACGGAGGGAAACTGCTTTTTGCCGGGCCGCGCAGCGAGCTTGCGCAAAGCCGCGAATCGCTGACCGCGCGATATCTCAACGGCGAACTGCGAATTCCTGTGCCATCGCATCGGCGCAAACCAAGCGGCCGCTTTTTGCGCATCTTCGGAGCCCGCGCGCACAATCTCCAGAATATCGACTTGATGATTCCGCTGCGGATGCTTGTCGCGGTCACCGGAGTCTCAGGCTCCGGCAAGTCCACCGTCGTACACGATGTTCTGTACAAGGCCCTCGAAGAGCGCCGCACCGGCGGAACTTTCAAGGAATTGTGCGATCGGATCGAAGGCGACAGTGTGCTTCAGGGGGTCGTTTTGGTGGACCAATCGCCGATCGGCCGCACGCCGCGGTCGAATCCCTCGACCTATCTGAAAGCGTTTGACTCGATCCGCGAACTGTTCGCCGTCACTCCGGACGCGAAAAAACGCGGCTATATGCCGGGCCATTTTTCGTTCAACATTCCCGGCGGCCGCTGCGAAGCCTGCCAGGGCGAAGGGATAGTGACGGTCGAGATGCAGTTTCTGGCCGACGTTGAACTGATCTGCGAAGAATGCCGCGGGACGCGGTTCAAGAGCGGCGTGCTCGAAGTTCGCTACCGGGAAAAGAACGTTCATGAAGTGCTGCAACTCACGGTTCGCGAGGCTCTCGCGTTTTTTTCGGGAGTTCCCAAAGTCACCTCGAAGCTGAGAATTCTAGAGGAGGTAGGCTTGGGCTACCTGCGCCTGGGGCAGTCCGCGACGACACTTTCCGGCGGCGAGGCGCAACGCTTGAAGCTTGCCGCGCATCTCACCACGCAGGCAAACGAGGGTATCTTGTATATCTTCGACGAACCCACAACCGGTCTTCACTTCGACGACATTCAGAAGCTCCTCACCGCGTTCCGCAAGCTGATTGACGGCGGGGCATCGATTCTGGTCATCGAGCACAACCTCGACATCATTAAGTCCGCCGACTGGATCATCGACCTCGGTCCGGAAGGCGGGGCGCAGGGCGGGCGGGTCGTCGCCACGGGAACGCCGGAGCAGGTCGCGCGAAACGCGCACTCGCACACGGGGAATTTCCTCGCGCGCGTGCTCAACAATCATCACTCAAATCACAACCACGGCGCACAGAAGCAGGGTACGCGGCAAAAATCATAGCGATGAATTGCGTACTACACTCCACGGCGCGCTGGTTTCGATTAGCGGCAATCCTCGCCGCGCTGGCAGCCATAGGAGTGCGTTCGTCCGCGCAGTCCGCGCGCAAACCTCCCGCAAAACCGCCGGCACAATCCTCTTCCCAGCCAAAGGGAGATCCTCTTGCGCCTCTTCTCCAACAGGCGAAAGACGCCATCGACAGGAATGACTTCTCCGCGGCCCTGGAGCCGCTTCAAAAATACATCGCGCAACGCCCCGATGATCCCTACACGCATTTTCAGCTCGGTTATGCGTATGCCGGACTAAAGCGCTGGGAGGAGGCCAAGGCTGAATTCTCCCGCGCCATCGCGCTCGATCCGAAAATGGCGCCGGCCCACCTCAACCTCGGCCTGGTGCTGATGGACGCCAGCCCCGGAGAAGCGGCACAGGCATTCCTTCAAACGGCCGATCTGGAGCCCACCGAAAGCCGCCCGCGGTTTCTGGCCGGGGTCGCGCTCGAGCATTCCGGAACATTCGTGGAGGCGATCGAGCAATATCGCGCGGCGCTGGCGATTTCTCCCAAAGATTACGACTGCCACTTCGCGCTGGGCCGCGTGCTGCTTCGCACCAACGACGCCGCCGGCGCCGAAGAGCATTTCCGCGAAGCAGTAGCGGCGCGCGGCGATTCCGCACCCGCGCACCTGGGTCTCGGCAGCGCTTTGCTGGCGCAAAAAAAATACGAAGCCGGAACCGATGCCTTGGCCGAGTACTTGAAACTCAACCCAGGAGACCGGGCCGAGCATTTCGAGCGCGCCTCCGCGCTCATGGAGATGGATCGCTTCGATGACGCGCTTACCGAACTCGATCGCGCCGAAACCGGCTCCGCGCCCACTGCCGAAGGTCTCAAGATGCGCGGCGACATCTATTTGCACCAGAAAAAATGGAAAGAAGCCAGTGTGACTCTCGCCCAAGCGATACAGCAATCTCCAGAGGACCAGCAACTGCTCACATGGCTGGGCCACGTCGAAATCGAACTGCACGAGTACCCAACGGCGATCAATATCCTGGGCAAGGTAGCCGCGAATAATTCACAAGACGTTGATGCCTTGCGTGAGTTGGTGAATGCATTTTTCCTGAATGGAGATTACGCCGCAACGATTGGCGGGATGGACCGCCTTTCCAGGCTGGAAACACCGAAGCCGGTCTCCTGGTTTGTCCGCGCCATCTGTTACGATAAACTTTCAAGGAAGACCGAAGCCATCGAGGCCTATCAGAAATTTCTCGACCTCGACAACGGCCAGAACGACACACAGGATTTTCAGGCGCGCCGCCGCGTGTATACCCTACAAAGCGAACTGGGACTGGCGCCCAAGAAGCAGAAACACTAAGAGGTTATCTCTTTCAGCGATGTTGAGAATGTGCACTGCGACAATTGCCGCCCTGGCGCTTATCACGCCCATTGCCGCGCAGGACCGCCTGGCTGGGGAACTGGCGCGATACGAACAGGAGACCGATCCGGTGCGCAAGGCCCGGGCATTGGCCAAGCTTGGCGACGATCAGATCGACCAGGCTCGTAAGGAACTCAAGGCCGATGACGATGTCGCGTCGCTACATACGCTCGAGAGATATCGGGACGAAATTCAGCACATGGCCGAGGCGCTTAAAGCCACCGGCGTCGACGCGGAAAAAAAACCGGCAGGGTTTAAGGAACTCCAGATCAGCCTCCGCGAGAGCGTTAGGCGTATCGACGATTTGATTCTCTCGCTTCCTGTGGACAAACGCCCATTCTTCCGCGAAGTCCGCACGGATCTGGTGAAAACGCAGAATGAGCTCATCGACGCGCTTTTCCCTCGCCAGCCGGACCGGAATTCGAAGAAGCCGAATCCGTGAGGTGCCCCATGCGAGCGATCACCACACCGGGAACTGTTCTGCTGCTGGCCGCAGTCCTGTCCAATGTGTCTGCGGCGCGCGCTGCCATCCCACAGAAGAAGGAATACCTGAGCGAGGCCGAGGCCGACAAGATTCGCGACGCCGGCATGACCGGCCCGCGCATCGTGCTCTACGCGAAATTTGCGGGGGACCGCATCAAGAAACTGCAATATGAGTTCGCGCACATGGATCTGCCCTATCTGCAGGACCTCGCGGCCAAAGGGCCCGAGCGAGAAACGTACAAGGACAATCTCGACGATGCGATCGAGGCTACGCAAGACGCCGCCAAGGACGTTGAGAAGGCCTCGAAAGAAATGGCGCCGCCTCCCGTGCGGCGCAAACCGTCGTGAAAGGATCCGGGCGCATGAGAGGAAAACGCCCACTTCCCGCAACGTTCACCGGCGCCGACCGCATTTTTCATCGAATTTTCACTCGCCTGGGCTGCCAAGGCCGGCCGCCGCGCTTCGTGGTGGAGTTGTACCCCTACGCCAATCTCGCTCATACGATGCGCCTGCGGCAGGAAACAGCGCACGTGCGGCTTTCCGATATTTTGCGTGACGCGCCCGTACCGGTGATCGAGGCCGCTGCGGCCATTTTGTTGGCGCAAATGTATCGCCGGCGGCTGCCCGCTGAGCTGCGCGATCTCTACCGCCAGTTTGCACTCGCGCATTCAACCCGCCGCCATATCGCGCGAATCCGGCGTAAACGCGCGCGGCGCATCGCCCACAATCCGCGTGGCGCGTCCCACGACCTTGAGCCCATGTTCGCGGCGCTCAATCTCGAATATTTCGACGGAAGCCTCCGCTGCCCCCGCCTGGGCTGGAGCGCCCGCCCTTGGCGCTCGCAATTCGGCTGCTTCGATCCTTCACTCGATCAAATCGTCATGAACAATCGACTCGATCGCGAAGACGTGCCCTCCTACGCCGTCGAATTGATTCTCTATCACGAGATGCTCCACGTGAAGCATCCCCTGCGTGCCGCCGCATGTGGACTCCAGGCGCATTCCGCCGAATTCCGCGCCGAAGAAAAGCGCTTCAAGCAGTACGAGCGCGCGCGGAAATTCCTCGAACACGTCCGCTAACTTGCAGTTCTCAGATCTTCGTGGCGTCTCGCCGGCCGCTTCGCGATGAAGGCGACTGCCATCAAAATCGCCGGCGGGACGCCGCCACGAAAGGCCTTTGTGCTCCGTTGAACTTAATGAGTGGGATGTTTGGATGCCTGCTGTCCAACTTTTTCCTCAAGTGCGGCGATGCGCTTTTTCACCTTCGCTGCGTCCTCGGCGCCGGGCAACACCTCGAGGTACTTCTTGTAGGATCCGATCGCGCTGCCATTGTCATGCTTTTTCTCGTATGCTTCGCCGAGCAATTTCCAGGGCCTCGCCAGCGCGGGCTGGAAATGCGTTGCGTCCATGAACCGGTCGATCGCCGCATCGTAATTGCCCTTTTTCATATAGAACGTTCCGATCTCGATGCTCTTCTCCGCGTGAAACGGATCGAATACGGGCTTGGCTGGCGAGGTTGGCGTCTCTGCCGGCGGCGGTGGCGGAGGCGTGGACGGCGAAATCTGTTGCGCCCTCAGGGATCGGGCGTTCGTCAACAACAGGACAACGAAAAATGTGGCAGCCGGGAATCTCATGTTCTGCGCAGATAGGATTCACTTTGCTATCATGAATGTTGCCCAAGCGCTGGCCGCCGCGCACCATAAATCTGGCGGGCTCCAAGTTGAGCCCGCACCCATTCTACTCCCGCGATGGAACTCGCACAAAAAGCCGCGAATCTACCCACGGATGCCGGCGTCTATCTATTCAAGGACGTCCTGGGGAATATTCTCTATGTCGGGAAGTCGCGCTCGCTACGGAACCGCGTAAGGTCGTACTTCCTCGAATCCAGGTGGTCGGACGCAAAGACCGGCTCCCTCGTCCGCGAAATCGCCGACCTCGATTACATCGTCGTGGATAACGACCGTGAGGCCTTGGCGCTCGAAAACAACCTCATCAAGCAGCATAAGCCAAAATTCAACGTGCTGCTGCGCGACGATAAGACCTACCCGTACATCCGTTTTACGGCGTTCGAAAAATTTCCGCGCGTGTATGTCACGCGCCGGTTGGTGAAAGACGGCTCGTTCTACTTCGGTCCGTATTTTCCGCACAGCCTCGCGCACCGGATCGTCCGTTTCATTCACAAGACCTTCCGCGTGCCCTCCTGCACGGTAGACCTGACGCGAGCGCATCCGAGGCCCTGCCTGCAATATTACATTCGCCGCTGCCACGGTCCATGCGTCCCGGGGCTTGCCTCCGATGAACGCTACACGGAAGCCGCTCGGGACACGAAAATGTTTCTCGAAGGCCGCCGCCACGACCTGATGAAAAGTCTCGAGTCTCGCATGCGGGAAGCTTCGGATTCCGAGCGCTTCGAACAAGCTGCCTCCTACCGGGACCTCCTCCGCACACTCACCGAAATCGAGGAGCGGCAAAAAATCGCCTCTGCCGCGGGTGATGATACCGACGTTCTCGCGTGGCATGCCGAGCCTCCGCTGGTGGCCGTCAATCTTTTCCACCTGCGCGGGGGCCGCGTTGTGGACCGGCGCGATTTCTACTGGGAGGACCTCGAAACATTCGAACCCGCCGAATTTCTTTCCTCGTTGCTCAAACAGCTCTATCTCGACGCCGCGTATCTGCCGCGCGCCATCCACGTGCCAATGGATTTCGAGGACCGCGCAATTCTCGAGGAAATTCTCAGCGAGCGGGCGGAAGATCTCGAGCCGCCGCGCAGCCGCGTCGAAATTCTGATGCCGCAGCGAGGCGCGAAGCACGCCTTCCTGGAGCTGGTTGAGAAAAACGCGCGCCACTCTTTCGAGCAGCGTTTTCGCGTCCTGAAGCCCAATTCGAAGGCGATCGTCGAGGCGCTCGAGCAGGCGCTCGGGCTGCCAGAGCCGCCGCGCCGCATCGAGAGCTTCGATATCTCCCACCTGCAAGGCTCCGACACGGTTGCTTCGATGGTTGTGTGGGAAGACGGGCGGATGAAAAAATCCGCCTATCGCAAGTTCATCGTTCGCGGTGAATGGGGCAATGACGATTTTGCGAGCATGCAGGAAGTCATCGAACGCCGCTACCGCCGGCTCCAGGAGGAAAAGAAGCCCTTCCCCGGCCTCATCCTGATCGATGGGGGACTCGGCCAGCTCCACGCGGCCGCCGCGGCGCTGGAAAAACTCGAAGTCATCAACCAGGCTGTCGCCAGTATTGCCAAGCAGGAGGAAATCATCTTCGTCCTCGGGCAGGAGGATCAGCCGGTTCGCCTGGAACGCCATTCACCAATCCTCCATTTGGTCCAGCAGATCCGCGATGAAACCCACCGCTTCGCCGTGGGATTCCATCGCCAGCGCCGGGCAAAGCGCACGATTCAGACGGGTCTTGAAGACATTCCCGGGGTGGGCCCGCGCACCGCGCAGAAGCTGCTGCGACGGTTCGGCAGCATCGCACAACTGCGGTCTGCCAGTATCGAGCAGATCGCGCGAGTCGTGCCTCCGACGCTCGCCGAGCGTGTGTCCGCACACCTGGCAAATGCACCTTCCTCTGCCCTTCCGGAACAGTAACTCCCGGGATTTCTTGCTTCTGCTACTACCCTGTGCTACTTTCGGAATCCGAGGGGGCAAGCCATGCCGGACAATGTTGGATCAAAAATTAGCTTTTTCCTGGTGGGTCTTGGGATTGGCGCGTTAGTGGGAATTTTGTTCGCGCCAAAATCTGGCGAAGAAACGCGCGAATTCCTCGCGCAGAAGGCCGATGAGGGCCGCGAATACGCGCAACGCAAAGCGCGGGAACTGCGCGAGCGCGCCGAGGATTTGGTTGAGAGGAGCAAGCAGGCAGCGTCGCGCCAGAAGGAAACTCTTTCCGCGGCGGTGGATGCGGGCCGCGAAGCCTACCAGAGGGAGAAAGCCAAAGCGCAGTAATCGCGCCGAGGCAGCCGCATGGAAAGTTGGATGCCGTATTTCGTGGTTGTGACGGCGGTTGCCGTTGTTTTGCAAGCGATCGTTCTGGTCGCGCTGTTTCTCCAGCTTCGCCGCACAGCCGCGCGTGTTCAGCAAACCATCGAGGATCTGAACGCGCGACTGACCCCAATTCTTTCCCGAGTCCAGATTCTGGTGGAGGATGTCTCCCCCCGCGTTTCAGGCATCGTTGCGGATGCCGCTGAACTCACTCGTCTGGCGCGCGGCCAAGCGCAGAAGGTCGATCGAATCCTCACGGAGACAATGGAGCGTCTGCGTCTGCAACTCATCCATGTCGATCAGATTCTGACCGGCGCCATGGAAGCCGTCGAAGAAGCGGGATCGCGCCTGCGCGATACGGTCTGGGGACCTGTTGTAAAAGCTTCCGCGATCATTCGCGGCATTCAGACCGGCCTTGAATTCTTCCGGGCCACCCGGCACGGACACCAATCCGCGGAACAGCCCGCCGAGCAGCAGGACGAAGGAATGTTTATTTAACCTGCGACAGCAATTCCCGTCGGAACGCTACCGAATCCATCCCCCGCCAAGAACAAGGTCCCCCGAATAAAATACCGCGGCCTGCCCCGGAGTAATCGCGCGCTGCGGCGCATCGAACTTTACG
>WNGH01014287.1_pt1 | contig 11263 bp, 13 predicted proteins | sample 5400631 | NCBI WGS metagenome assembly WNGH01 (sample SAMN13153373, study PRJNA577476) | soil metagenome | isolation source: 115 cm soil or saprolite under Garry oak tree replicate 1 | place: USA:California | collected 2016-06-15 | reverse complement strand
GTGCTGGTGGACGGCAGGATTGTGAAATCCGGCGGGCCGGAATTGGCACTCGAGTTGGAGGAGAAGGGCTACGGCTGGGCCGAGCCCGCCTCTGCGTCAGCGCGGTAGACAAACAGGACAAACGAGATGGCAACCGCGGCAACAGAACGATTTCGGACTTACCTAGAGGCGTTCAGCGCGTTAGGTGCTGACTTCGCGCAGCAGCCTGCGTGGCTGCGCGCCTTGCGTGAGCGCGCATTTGCGCGTTTCTGCGAGACGGGTTTTCCAACGACAAAGCACGAGGATTGGCGCTTCACGAACGTGCATGCCATCGCGCAGACGCCTTTTCAGCTGGCGCGCGAGGCGCGGCGATCCGGCGCCATCTATGGGGACACTCTGGAAGCTTGTCGCATTCCGGGCGCGGCGTGCCAACTTGTCTTCCTCAACGGCCGATTCGCTCCGGAGTTATCGGATTTGGGAAGCTTGCCGCAGGGCGTGCGGGCCGGAAGCCTGGCAGAGGCGCTTACGCAAAATGGAGAATTCCTCGAAGCGCATCTGGGCCGCTACCTCAATATCGATCGCGATGCCTTCTGCGCCCTCAATACGGCATTCATCGAAATACGGCATTCATCGAAGACGGCGCCTATGTCTATTTGCCGCGCCGAACGGTGCTGGAAGCGCCGATCTGCTTTTTGTTTATCTCCATTCCCGGCGACGATCCGGAGATGAGCAATCCGCGGAACCTGATTGTGGCGGAAGACGCCACCGAAGCCAGCATCGTGGAAGATTACGTTTCGCTGGGCAGCGGAGTTTTCTTTTCCAACGTCGTGACGGAACTGGCAGCGGGCGAGGATGCGGTGATTTCGCACTACCTGATCGAGCGTGACGACCGGCGGGCCTTTAACGTCTCGACCCTGCGTACACAACAAGCGCGCGCCGCCAATGTCAGTTCGCATTCGGTGCTTCTGGGCGGGGGGCTCGTCCGTAACAACGTTCATCCGGTGCTGGGTGGCGAGGGCGGTGAGTGTCTGATTAACGGGCTATTCATCGGCAACGATAGCCAGCATATGGATAACTACATGCTGGTCGAGCACGCCAGCCCGCATTGCAGCAGCCGCCAGTTCTATAACGGCATCCTTGACGGCCATTCTCATGGCGTCTTCCACGGGCGCATCATCGTTCACAAGGATGCGCAAAAGACCGACGCGAAACAAACCAACCGCAACATGCTGCTCTCCGACGATGCGCAAATTGATACCAAACCGCAGCTGGAGATCTACGCCGACGACGTGAAATGTACACACGGCGCCACCATCGGCCAAGTGGACGAGAATGCATTCTTCTATCTGCGCTCCCGCGGCATCGACGAAGCTTCCGCTCGCCGGCTGCTGCTCCTTGCTTTTGCCAACGAATGTCTGGATCGCATGAAGTGCCGGCCCGTACGCGATTATCTCCAGGACCTGGTGCAGGGCTGGCTTCCTGGAATTTCCACTCCAGCCGCGTGTACTGGGGAAGTCGCGAGACGCTGGGAGGAAGTGGGATGACGACTTCCGCAAATACAGCGCTCCGGCCGCAAGCGGTCACGCAGGCGGACTTCGATGTGTACAAAGTGCGCGCCGATTTCCCGATCCTAGCGCGCAAGATTCAAGGCAAGCCGCTCGTGTATCTCGATAACGCCGCGACCACGCAGAAGCCGCAGGCGGTCATTGACGCCCTGGTGCGCTACTACACGGCAGAGAACGCCAATATCCATCGCGGCGTGCACACCCTTTCCGAGCTGGCTACGGAGAGTTATGAGCAAGCACGCGCGACCGTGCAGCGATTTCTGAACGCGGCGGAGTCGCGAGAAATCATCTTCGTGCGCGGCGCGACCGAGGGAATCAATCTCGTGGCGCAGACCTGGGGGCGAACCCACGTCGGGCGAGGGGATGAAATTGTCATCTCGGCCATGGAGCATCACTCGAATATCGTGCCGTGGCAGATTCTTTGCGGGCAGCAGGGAGCAAATCTGCGCGTCGCTCCGGTAAATGACGCTGGCGAGCTTTTGCTGGACGAATTTGAAAAGCTGCTCGGACCGAAGACGAAACTAGTGGCCATGGCCCACGTCTCGAACGCCTTGGGCACAGTGAATCCGGTGCGCAAGATAACGGAAGCCGCGCGCCGGTGGAACGCTTGCGTGCTGCTGGACGGCGCTCAGGCGGCCCCGCACATGTCCTTAGACGTGCGCGCCATGGATTGCGATTTCTACGTCTTCTCCGGCCACAAGGTGTATGCGCCTACGGGCATCGGCATTTTGTATGGCAAGGAGGAACTGCTGGAGGCCATGCCGCCCTATCAGGGCGGCGGTGACATGATCAGCTCCGTCACGTTCGAAAAGACTCTATACAATCGCCTGCCCTACAAATTCGAGGCGGGTACGCCACACATCTCTGGGGCCATCGGACTGGGCGCGGCACTCGAGTATGTGAACTCCATAGGCATCGACCGCATTGCCAGGCACGAGAAGCAAGTTCTCGCCTATGGCACCAAGCGTTTGCTGGAGATTCCCGGGCTGCGCCTGATCGGAACAGCCAGGGAGAAGGAAGGTATCCTTTCCTTCGTGCTCGAGGGCATTCATCCCCACGACGTGGGCACGATTCTGGATCAGGAAGGCATCGCCATTCGCACCGGACATCACTGCGCGCAGCCGCTGATGGAGCGCTTCGGCGTGCCGGCTACGGCACGCGCCTCTCTGGCGCTCTACAACACGATCGAGGAGATGGGCGCGCTTGCGAATGGGCTGCAAAAGGTCAGGGAGGTTTTCGCCTGATGCCGGACCTGCGCGATTTATATCAAGACATCATCCTGGAACACAGCAAGCGTCCCCGGAACTACCGCACGCTGGAAGCCGCTAATCGCACGGCTGAGGGGTTTAATCCGCTGTGCGGCGATCATTTTACGATCTATGTGCAGGTCGGAGACGGCCAGATCCGCGATATCTCATTCCAAGGTTCCGGTTGCGCCATCTCCAAGGCTTCCGCCTCGATGATGACGCAAGCCGTCAAGGGCAAGCGCACCGAGGAGGCCGAGGAGCTCTTCCAAAAATTCCACCACGTTGTTACGGGGAAAAACGGGGTGGAGTCAAATGAACTTGGCAAACTGGCGGCGTTTGCGGGAGTTTCGGAATATCCGGTCCGCGTGAAGTGCGCCACCCTGGCATGGCACGCCTTGCGCGCAGCCCTGCAGGGAGAGCAGCACGCCGTCTCCACGGAGTAAGCGGCCATCCGACCAGGATGGCCGTCCCGAGCGAACAACGTGAGCGAGGGATCTCTCTGAAGTTGTGCCGCTCAAGAAGGAACCAGCGATGTCGAGCCATGTGATTGTTCTGAGTCGCGACTGTGAAGCCACCGAAGTGCCCTACGGCGGCGTGCAGGTATTGCCGGCGGGAACGCGGGTGAGAATCATGCAGTCGCTTGGCGGCACGTATACGGTCGCCACTGAACAGGGCTCCATGATGCGCATCGAGGCCAAGAATGCCGACGCGCTGGGAGTCGCTGTGGAGTCAAAAGAGGCACAGGCCGCGCCCGGCCAATTCAGCGAGAAGCTCGTTTGGGACCAGTTGAAGACCGTTTACGATCCAGAAATCCCCGTCAACGTCGTTGATCTTGGCCTCATCTACTCCTGCCAGATCACGCCCGCCGAGGGCGGCGGCCACAAAATCGAGATCAAAATGGCCATGACTGCGCCCGGGTGCGGCATGGGAGACGTGCTCCGGGCCGATATCGAACGCAAGCTCGCGCAGTTGCCGGAGGTAAAAGAAGTGCACGCCGAGATCGTCTTCGATCCGCCGTGGAATCCCGGCCGAATGTCCGATGCCGCAAAGCTGCAACTGGGATTGGATCTCGACTCCGGCTCGCAGCTTCCGATGTACCGCTCCTGAGGATTGCGCCCAGAGCGGCGCGAGTTCTTAAAGGGTTTCTTCCGCCATGGACCGCATGGAATTATCCGCAGGCAAAAGAGTCAGCACCGCCTCTTGAAGTTCATGAGCGCTCGCGGCGTTCGCGGGCCAGTTCACCACACTAATCTTGTACGTAAATCGATTGGTGGCGCCGGCGGCGTCGGATAGGCCGTCCGCCACGCGCTTTGCTATGCGCTCCGCGACCGGCCGGCTGACGGTGGGCAGGATGGTCCCAAAACAATGCGGCCGGAGGACATAAAGGGAATCTTCCCCGCGCAGCTTGCGGGAAATTGCTTTGGCAGCATCGCTCAGCAGAGATATGGCAAAAGGCGTCGAAGAGACTTCTTCCGGCAACGTCACGGTGACCACTAGTACGGATAAAACCTGGCCGGCAGCCGCCGCCCGGCGATACTCCATGGCCAGACGATCTTTGAACGAATTCAGATTCGGTATGGCGTTCAAGAGTTCTGCGCTCGCTTCTATTTTGGTTTCCGCGGCGCGCCTGCCGGCCTCCGCGACCTGGCGCCGCAGGTGCAGGATGGTGATTTGGCGGTCCACGAGGTACAGCGCCAGCAGCGCCGAGAGCCCGCAAAAGCCGTAAAACGCATTCCGCAGTATGGAACTCGAGTAAGAAAACACTACCGGATACATCAGCAGCGCCAGTCCGGCGCCTAAGACCAGAATCGTGCAGCAGGCCAGCAGGGTTAGCTGCAGCTCGCGACGGTCCAACTGATCTGGATGGATTGTGTCGAAAAGGCGCACGAGCGATCCTAATATTGGCCGTTCCTTGCCCCTCGAGTTTGCGTTGCTTGGCTTTAAGCACACGGCCTACCACTAGGCGCGCTTGCAGATACGTGGAATGAGCCAGTTACAGCCCAGCGCGTGCCGCACAGAAGACGACTCGTCTCAATCTAGGCCGGGGTGTTCCAAAACGGATAAAGGCATCGCGGGGCGATCTTTCGCTCTGCACAATAGCCGGGGCCGAATGACGTAGAGGATCGCGTTCGCGATCCATGGTGGCAAGCTGCTCGAGATGGCGACTTACTGGTGCGTTCCGCCCAATTCGCGGACGATATCGCCCACAAATGCTTTGGCATCCCCGAAAAGCATCAAAGTGCGATCGAGGTAGTAGAGCGGGTTATCGATGCCCGCAAAGCCCGGGCTCATGCTGCGCTTGACGACCATGACGGTGCGGGCCTTATCGACATCGAGTATCGGCATTCCGTAAATGGGACTGCCGGTTTCGTTGCGCGCCGCCGGATTGGTGACGTCGTTGGCGCCGATCACCAGCGCCACGTCGGTTTGCGGGAATTCGCCGTTCACGACATCCATATCCAGCAGCTTGTCATAGGGAATATCCGCTTCCGCCAGCAAGACATTCATGTGTCCGGGCATTCGTCCGGCGACGGGGTGGATCCCGAACTTGACGTCGATGCCGCGCTTCGTCAGGGCATCGTAAAGCTCGCGGACCTTGTGTTGTGCCTGCGCCACGGCCATTCCGTACCCGGGCACAATGACCACCTTGTTAGCCGCACCGAGAATGGCGGCGGCCTCCTCGGCGGTCGCGCTGTGCACCGGCCGTGCCTCGGCGTGGCCGGCGGCGGTGACCTGTTCCTGGCCGAAGGCGCCAAAGAGCACATTGGTGAACGAGCGGTTCATGGCTTTGCACATGATGACGGAAAGGATGAAGCCTGACGAACCGTCGAGCGCGCCCGCCACCACCAGCACTTTGCTGTTGAGCACGAATCCCAGCAGCGCGGCGGAGAGTCCTGCGTAAGAGTTCAGCAGTGAAATCACCGTGGGCATATCCGCGCCGCCGATCGGTGTCACCAGCAGCACGCCGAAGAAAAGCGCAACTCCTACCATCGCCGGAAAGAGTTTCATGTACTCCGGATGAATCACGAGGATTAACGCGAGCACGACGGCCGTGCCCAGCGCCAAAAGACTCACGATATTCTGCCCGCGGTAGGTGATCGGCCGCTGCGGCAGAATTTCCTGCAGCTTCCCGGCCGCGATCAGGCTGCCCGTAAACGTCAGCGAACCAATGATCACTTCGAGGCCAATCTCCACCATCCCGAACTTCGTAACCTGCGGCGCCCGCACGTAATATTCCGCGATTCCGATCATGGTTGCGGACAGGGCGCCAAACGCATGGCTCAACGCCGTCCGCTGTGGCACTGCCGTCATGTGAACCATGCCGAGCGGAATGCCAATGCCCGCGCCGACAATCAGCGCAATGACGATCCACCGGTATTGGACCAGTTCGGGATTGAAGAGCGTAGCGCCCACCGCGAGCGCGGCTCCGATCTCGCCCGCCAAGACCCCATGCGGCGCAGTAACGGGTGAGCTGAGCCACTTCAGCGAAAGGATGAACAGAACGGCCGCGACAATATAGGTGAGGTCGATGAGCTGCTGGGGAGAGAATCCGGTCATGATTTTTTCGATTTGCCGGTCTTAAACATGCGCAGCATCCGGTCCGTGATCAGGAATCCGCCCACCATGTTGCTGAATGAAGCGGCCACCGCGATGATCCCCAGCACCGTGGAGAGCATCGTTTCGTGCCGGCCCGCGATGATGATGGCCGCCACAACCACAATGGCGTCCAGCGCGTTCGTCAGTGACATCAGCGGCGTGTGCAGCAACGGCGAAACGCGCTTGATCACCTCAAATCCCACGAACCCCGCGAGAATGAACACAAAAAGATTGGAGATGAAATCCGAAGGCATTCCTTCCTCCTAAGATTGCGCTGGCAGGGCCGGCAAGGAGAAAAATTCCCGCACCCTTTTGTTCACCACTTCGCCGCCCTGAGTCAATAACGTTTCGCGGATGATTTCATCGTTGGTGTCCAGCCGAAGCTGGCCATCTTTTACCAGGTGCAGAAGGAAAGCGGTGATATTGCGCGCGTACATCTGGCTTGCGTGATACGGCACCGCACTGGCGAGGTTGAACCAGCCGATAATGGTGACGCCATGCTCCACCACCGCTTCGCCCGGCCGGGTGAGTTCGCAATTTCCTCCGCGTTCGGCTGCTAAATCGACGATTACCGAACCGGACGCCATGCCCTTGACCATATCTGCCGTCACCAGCAGAGGCGATTTCTTCCCCGGAATAACGGCCGCGGTAATGACCACGTCATTTTCCGCCACCACTTTGCCCAGCAGCTCGCGTTGCCGTGTGTAAAAGTTTTCGTCCTGCGCTTTGGCATATCCACGGGCATCCTCGGCGTCCTTCGCTTCGATGGGCAGCTCGACGAAGCGCCCTCCCAGGCTTTGCACTTGCTCCTTCGCCGCAGGACGCAAGTCATATGCCGAAGTGACCGCTCCCAGACGCCGGGCCGTGGCGATGGCCTGCAAACCGGCAACGCCGGCACCGATTACCAAAACGCGTCCGGGAGTAATCGTGCCTGCCGCGGTCGTAAGCATGGGGAAGATCCGCGGCAGCGTGTCCGCGGCGATCAGCACGGCTTTGTATCCGCAAATTGTGCCCATCGAAGACAGCGCGTCCATGCTCTGCGCGCGCGTGCTGCGGGGCATCAGTTCCACGGCGAAGGAGGTTACGCCCCTCGCCGCAATCTCCTGCAGGGGCCCCACCGCGCCGAGCGGCCGAAGGAATCCGATGAGTACCTGGCCGCTATGAAATAGAGGCAGGTCTGCTTGGCCGGTTCTATCGTTTGAGCCGTAACTGAGCACCTGAACCACGATTTCAGCGGCGGCGAAGAGGTCGCGGCGCTCCGGAATGATTTTTGCGCCTTTGGCAACGTACTCTGCATCGGGATATCCGGCCTGAGCGCCAGCGCCCGCTTCTACGAGGACTTCCAGCCCGCCCTTTGCGAGCGTCGGAATCGAACTGGGCACCAGAGCCACGCGCCGTTCCCCGGGAAAAGTTTCCCGGGGGACTCCCACAATCATGCGGTCCCTCCGCTCCATGAAGTGAATTACGGTGGTACAGGACAACTCTCGGCGGAGGATCTCCGAACGTTTCCGAGAGATCGCCGTAATCAAGAGCCGAACGAATCGATTCATCTGGCCGGCTGCCGTTGAGCAGGTGAAAAGTCGATTCGTTCGGCTCAAGACGAAAGACGATTTGCTCAAACAAGTTGGAACGGCACTAGGTTCGCCGCGCCAGGCGATCCGCCTGCGAACTTGCAAGCATACACTCGTGGAGGCCAATTTAGACAATCGAGGATTGAATCCGGGGCTCCTCTCGTTCGGGCAGCGGCGGGTGGCCGCAAACGCGGTACCGGCCGGGTATACCGGTGCCTAAATCGAGGGTACTGCACCTTGGTACAGTAGGCAGAGGGTTCTCTGCAGCGTAGTCTGGGTCCACGTTTTGGAGGGAGGGGAACCCATGCTCAACAAGAGACTGGCTACTGGTTTGCTCCTGAGTGGATTGATCTGTGCTGCGCCCGCTATGGCGCAGTCGGCCCTTGCTCAACGAAGTGGGGCCCAGCAAAGCTCGAAGACGTCGACGGCAAAATCGGCTACGGCGAAACCGGCCCCAGCGAAATCAGCCGCGGCGGCCAAGAAGAGTGCGCCAAAGCCGCTCGTGTACGTAGAGGACAACCGTAAGACCGCCGATAGTTCAACGACAACGGCCGGCGGTACTTCAGCGAAAAAGCCGTCGGGTGCTTCGGCGAGCCAGAAGACGCTGAGTTCAGATATTGCCAAAGCCTTTCAGCAGAACTGTCCGGACGTCGCGCTCACCGAAAGCAAGGCAAGAGCAGCATACGATGTAACGTTTGAGCGAGAGCCGGGCAGCAAAGGCGTGAAGGGCGGTTTCGGGCTGACGAACGCGGTGCACAAGACGAGCAAGATCGAAGTCATGAACAAGAGTGGCAAAGAGCTCTTTTCTGAAACCGGACACTCCACGGGTCAACTGGTAAAGGATGCCTGCACGGCCATCGGAACGCCGGGCACGAAGGTCGCCAAGAATTAGTCTGCGGCCATAGCTTCAGGCGCCGAAAACTCGCCGAGGGCGCGGGCACGCTCGCGCCCTCGGCCAGACCCTAATCCCACCCTGCGCGGCTTCTCGCAACGCGGAAGCCCGCTCCCGCTTGAGTTGCGCTTGGCTCGCACCCCAGCACACGCAAATGCGCGGAGAGATCCCTCACTCGTCCGCCCCCAGGGCGGATAGTCACTTTGAATAGACGAGAAAATAGCGATCGGAAAACATTTTGACGTCTTCGGATGGCTTCAGACCCGCAGCCTTGGCCCACGCGCCGAGTTGTTCCCTGCTGACCTCGAGTTCGGGCGTGGCCTTGTGCGGCCCCTGGCCTTGTTCGTAGTCGATGACCACGACGCGCCCCGAGGGCTTCAGATACCCAGTGACTGCCTTCAGATATCCGGCGCGGTCCTGAATGTGGTGCAGGACGTCATGGAAAAAGACCAGGTCGATATTTTTCGCGGGGAGATTCGGATCGGTATACTTGCCCAGCACCGTCTGAACATTCGTGGCATGCGCCTCGTCGGCTTTCCTTTTGATTTGCGGGAAAAATCCCGCATCGATATCCACCGCATACACCTTGCCGCCGGGCGAAACGGCCTTCGCCAGCGGCACCTCGAATAGACCGGAGCCAGCCCCAATATCCGCAACCGTGTCGCCGGGCTTGAGTCCAAGCTTCGCGACGATCTCGTCCATCTTGAGGTTTGCAACGCGATCATGCGATTCAAGTGTCTTGGTCCAGTCTTCCGCGGGACGCGCGGCCAACTGGGCCGCAGCTACATGAGAGAGGCTAAAGGTGAATGCGAAGAGGCCGAGAAAGATCAACATTCGTCTATTTCGCATAGAAGGCTCCTGGCTCATTATTCTGCAGGCCGAAAGAACATGCAACGTTCTTATAGGCCGCGAGAGCGGGCGCTGGTATGCTGTCGCGTTCTGTAGCCGGTTTAAGAGCTTCCCGTTGCCTTCCAGCCTACTTATGTCCGCGCATTCTTCCTCCGGCAGGAAATGACCGCACCCCTTCGCCGTGTCCTCACGGTAACGAGCTGCGCTGCCCTGGTTGTATCGAACATGATCGGCACGGGCATCTTCACCACCACCGGATTTCTGGCGGGAGATTTGGGCCGGCCGCTGTTGGTCCTTGGCATCTGGGTGGTGGGCGGGGTCGTTGCCCTGGCCGGCTGCTTTGCGTACGCAGAGTTGGGCATGAACATTCCCCGAGCGGGCGGAGAATACGCATACTTGAGGGAGGCGTGGGGTCCGGGCTGGGCCTTCCTGAGCGGCTGGATTTCGTTCTTTGCGGGATTTTCGGCTCCCATTGCGGCGACGGCTCTTGCTTTTTCAGAATATCTGGGACATTACTTCCCGTCGCTTGCCGCAAGTTCCGCTCAAAACCCACATTTGCGCTGGTTGCACGCGGGGAATGCCAAATGGGTGAGCATCGGCGTGATCTTCTTTTTTGCAGCGATCAATATCCTCGGATTGCCTTTGGCGTCGAGGCTGCAGAATTTTTTGACCGCTCTCAAGCTTGGCGTGATCGCGGTGTTCCTGATATCGGCGTTTGCCGTCGGCCATGGAAACTGGGCGCATTTCCAGATGGCGACGGCGCGGACTTCGAGTCATGGCCTGGGCTCGCAGTTCGCGGTTTCGCTGATTTTTGTGATGTTCGCATACAGCGGGTGGAATGCGGCGAGCTACGTGGCGGAGGAAATCAAAGACCCGCAACGATCGCTGCCGCTGGCGCTGGGGCTGGGCACCGGGCTCGTCGCGCTGCTCTACGTGGCGCTGAATGTGGCTTTCGTGTACGCCTTGCCTCTCGGAGCAATGAAAGGGGTGGTCGCGGTGGGAGCGGCGTCATCGGACGCGCTTTTTGGCCGCCGCATCGGAGATTTTTTCAGTGCGGCCATGGCGGGAGCGTTGCTTTGAAAGCGATCACATACCAGGCGATGGCTTCGGCGCTCATGGTGCTCACCGGAACTTTCGAGGCGCTCATTTACTATATAGGCTTTTCGCTGATCTTGTTTGCGGCGCTGGCTGTCGCCGGATTATTGCGGCTGCGTAAGGGGCGGGGCTTCCGGCGGCTGCGCGTGGTGAATTGGGGCTATCCGGCGATCCCGCTTCTTTTTGTGGTCGTCAGCCTGTGGATGCTGATCTGGACGTTTGTCCTGCGCCCGCACGAGAGCATTCTGGGGCTGGTGACGATTCTCTGCGGCGCGATTTTCTATCGCTGGCGGCTTCGCGGCTCGGTCGGACGGTTAGCTGGGGAGAACCAGTAAGCCGCGCGGTGAAGAAACATGCAAGCGAGAAAACGGCGGCCCGCGACGTTGTATCGCGGCACCCCGAGCTACGAATACGGCGCTCTAGGCGCGGGCGGCGGTTTTCTGCAGCACGCGGTCGGCTATGGCTTTG
>WNGH01006306.1_pt1 | contig 11266 bp, 12 predicted proteins | sample 5400631 | NCBI WGS metagenome assembly WNGH01 (sample SAMN13153373, study PRJNA577476) | soil metagenome | isolation source: 115 cm soil or saprolite under Garry oak tree replicate 1 | place: USA:California | collected 2016-06-15 | reverse complement strand
CCTCCAACGGCAAGGTAGCAGCGGGATCGCCGACGGCAGAAGAGTGCCTGCAAACCATCTCATAAAATAGTTCGAGCGTTTTTTCTGAGGGCGTGATTGCTGTGGCGGCGTTGCCCCACGACCAGTAGCCCAGCACATTTTCCCCCTCGCGCACTGGAAGTGCGGGAAAGTTGTTGGCGCTATTTTCGGTGATAAAGTACGCTAAGACCGAAGCCCCAGCTTGGGTCAAAGCCCGTTCGACCGTGTTCGTAAAAAACTCAACAAACCCGGCCTCCCCCGGCGCAGTCAACGCGCTCGTAAGTGGCTCGCTTAGACAACCGTTTCAACATCGTTCGCTCGGTTGGGACAAACGTTCTCATTTTTGCAGGTAATTTTACCTCTTTCAACATCTCAGCGGATTCGGACAATGAGCTCGCGGACAGACAGATTCATCGACGGTTGGTATTTATTGTCTGTCGTCTTCCATAAGCTTTTCGTCCTTTGTAATAAGCATCAGTAATGTAGACAACCGGCAATCCGATACAAAGCATCAGCAGCGCCATGGCGATAAACGCTGAGCTCCATTGAAATGGGGGGATGAGTAATTTCGTCCTTGGCAGCACAATCCGATTCATGACCAACCAGACAAACAGGCCATACAGTAAGCCACTTGCCAGTCTATGTTTTTTAAGAAAAGAGAGATACGGGTACAGCGAAACATAGGCGGTAGTAAAACAAAAGGCTATGATGTAATGGAATCCCAGACCACATATAGCCATTGCCCACCCACCTTTAAAAGCTACCTGGCCAAGTGCCGCGCTTGCGATGCGTTGCAGAATCAGCATGATCGGGCCCTTGTGCAATATCAAAGAATAAACGGTAAGTGCGCCAAGGATGTCCAGCGTGCCCGCTACCAGACCCGCAAGGAGGATTAGTTTCATGGAAGGCGTGCGCATAAAAGATATGTGCAGTGCTTATCGATCTTCTATTTACCGCCTTCCAGTTATTTCGCGGGCCAGCGGGCGCTTTTACTTTTGCAGCGTGCGGAACCAGCGCAAGGCAATGGAAGTTTGCGCGTCATTGACTTCATGGCCGCCGCGGAAAGTCCCGATTCGAACTCTGTTAAAGCCGGTTCGTTTGATTGAACCGACGACGGCGTATTGCTGTTCTAAGGTTGCGATTCTATCATCGTGCCCAGCACTAACGTAAATTGGCGTACTGAGAAAATCCGCACCGGGCTGGGCCCTCGCATATCCCTCACTCAGGCGATCTTCGTTCGCGCCGGTTAGGTAAATTCCAGTGATGCGACAACCGCTTCTCGAGAGTAAAGGCGCAATGAAACCAGCACCCTTCCCTCCCCCGGAGAACCCTGCGCAGGCCATCGGCCACTTCTCCGAACCGACAAAGGTGTGGTGAAGCGCGTCGATGGCAGCGAGTGTCATGGCAGCGCGCCATGCCGCCGTGTCGTTCCGCGCATGTTGCAGGCCGTCCCCCGCCAGCAGCACCCAGCCTTCAGCAAGTCCAACCCTGCGATAAAAATCGACGAGGTCATCTCGATTCTGACGTTTCAAATCGCTCGTGGAACAGGGTACCAAAACAGGCCAGCTCTTTCTCGGATCAAAATTTGCCGGCGTTGCCAGCACGGCGACTGCGCTTTGCGGCACGGGATTGCCGCCTTGGGCTGCCAATGATTTTTCCTGCGCGCTCAGAGGAACATTGGCCCGGAAAGTTGAGCCTGGTGAAAAGGCAACGCCCGCGAACTTAAAAGAAGGTTCCGCTGCCTTCGCAGCAAACGTTGAGCAAACGTTCAGCGCGACGACTACCTGGCCAATTAAGAGTAACCTGTTCAGGGAAACTGCTGCGTGAAAGAACACACCGGGAATCGCCATGAGTTCGCAGCCGGGAGCGAACGCTAACGCCGCTTACTTGCCGATTTCTGGTCTCCGCTTTCCGCTCCCGAAAACAAGGGCAGATAGTCACCTAAGCCTTCTTCCTGTAATTTTCCGACTGGAATGAAACGTAGGGCAGCGGAGTTGATGGAATAACGTTCGCCCGTTGGCGGTGGTCCATCCTCGAAGACGTGACCAAGATGTGAGTCGCTTTTGCTTGAGCGAACTTCCGTCCGCTCCATTCCAAAGGAGGAATCCCTTTTTTCCATTACTTTGTCCTTCGAAATCGGTTTAGTGAAACTGGGCCAGCCTGTGCCGCTGTCGAACTTATCAAGGGAGCTGAAGAGCGCCTCGCCGGTGATAATGTCGACGTAAATTCCTGCCTGGTGATTATCCCAGTAGGCATTTTGAAACGGGGTCTCCGTGCCACCTTCGCGCGTCACGCGGTACTGTTCCTTGCTAAGCCGGGTTCGCAACTCGGTGTCATTTGGAACGCTCTTTTTGGGATTCGCCTTCATAGCAAGTTTTCTTTGTCCTTGACTGTGACTCCAGAACACGAGTCCGATAATCACGATGACCGCTGCGAAGAATGCAAACCAGAGAGACTTGCGTGACCCGCGCCGGTGCGATACGCGAAGGATATTCATCGGTGGAGATTTTTTGGTCAAATTCCGGTCGCCCTGTGGAAGCGGTTTGATTCCCCAGTACTCGCGCGCGTAGGGGTTGCCGTGCAGGCTCACTCTTGAACGACCACGTGATCAACCACACGCGAACCGCCTGTGTTTACGTAATAAACGCGCACGCGAGCGCCGGCTTTGATCGCGGTTCGGACGACTTCACCCTTCTTGTTCACAATGTGACCCGGTCCGTTGAGGACATAACGGCCAGGATTATTCGAGGCGTCCTCGCGAATAACGAGAGTTCTGGCAGGCTGATAACTGGCGGCCGCGCCTTCCTCACTCGTCTCTGTGACCATCGTTCCCGTTATCGTTATGGTTTCTGCAGTAGTTGTCCCTTGTCGTGTACCTTTCGAACTCGTCTGCGCAAATGCCAGCGGCGCAATCAGCGCCCAGGCGAGAGTGACAATTGTTTTCTTCATTATAATGCCTCCGTCTTGATGTTAATAAATGTTTTACTGAACAAATTTCTGGCGTTGGTTTGGATTGAACAAGATCCACTTCGTGTTTTTGCCATAGACCAGTTCCACCTCGCCCGCAGCGCGATCGGGTTCCCAGCGGTTTATTCGAAGCAACGTCAAATTCGAATAACCAGGGTTCCTTGTTATCCTCAGACGACGTAGTCCCCGAACGGTCGTCTGCGCGAATCGAGCCAAAACACATCGCCAATAACCATGCGAGACGACAACGCTTCGACGCAACACAGCGTTAAAAAATGAACTTACGGCTCGTCGACGTTCTGCATTACGTAGTTCTCGGCCGGGTAATGACTGCGACCGTGCCGGGCACACGCTGAGACGTAAAAATGGGACTGTTTCCCCCGTGGAACCATCACTTACGGTGTGAAGCGATTTTGGACACGGAAAACCTCAGGCCAGGATGGATAAGTGAACGATCACGACCAAGGCCAATTTTCAACGTATCCACACGGTGAGACGTATAAATAGGACTGTTTCCCTACCGCATATATTTTCCGCTTTGCCTTGAGTGCCGACGCGAGCTTGGTCAAGCCATATCGAATTTGTGCCGCGGACCAGGCCGCAAAACCAAAAACGAACGCAGGCTTTGGTTCCGCTTCGATGCAATAAAACGATAGCGGCACGGGCCTGATCCCAGTCTCGAGGCCGAACCGCACGATCACCGGGAAATCTGCTTCGTGGCGCAGCCAGGCGACGAAGTGCAACCCAGCTTTCGAAATCTGCAGAGTAAAGTGCTCACCGAGTAAATTGTTGAATTGTTCGATGAAGAACTCTCTTCGATCAGAATACAGTTTCCGCATCCGCTTAATGTGGCTCAGGAAAAATCCCTCTGCCACGAATCGCGCAAGCGTCGCCTGATCAATCGCAGATGAGTGCTGATCCATCACAGCCCGAATCTTGATCATCGAATCCACCAATTGCTCTGGCACCAAGAGATAACCTAAGCGCAAAGAGGGATAGAGAATTTTACTCATCGTCCCCGCGTAGATCACCCGGCCGGAATTGTCGAGTCCTTGCAAACATGGCAGCGGGGGACCAGTAAAACGGAACTCCGAGTTGTAATCGTCCTCGAAAATAAAAGCATCGCGCTCGCGTGCAAAATCGAGCAAGGCGGCTCTTCTTTCGAGACTCATCGTCATCCCGAGCGGAAATTGATGGGAAGGCGTCACGAAAATGATTTTTGGCGAGGGCTCTTTCGACGATCGCGTGATCACGATCCCCTCCCGGTCGACGGGTCTCGGAACCACGGTGGCTCCGGCAAAACCAAAACCCCTGCGGGCCTGATGAAATCCTGGATCTTCGATCCACGCGGCATCGCCGGGATTTACCAAGGCCATCGCGCTGATCAGCATCGCCTGCTGCATTCCGGCCACCACAACGATTTGGTCCGGATGGCAACGCGCGCCTCTGAAATCGCACAAGTAAGCTGCGATTGCCTTACGTAGATCGGCGTCGCCACGACTCGATGCATACCGCAGCAAATGAGCTCCCTTTTTTGCGAGTACTTCTGCTCTGAGTCGTTCCCACACTGCGATTGGAAATTCGTCGACCGCCGGGATGCCAGGTACCAGCGAGACACCGGGCCCACCGTCGGCTGGGACGTCAAACTGTTTTCCAATACGCTTATCCGGAATGTTCCTGACGCGCTCAGAAATGTTAGGCTGGCGCCGTATTTGGCGCCCGGCTCCGGGCTTGCGTACGCTCAAAAAAGTTTCGGGAAGAGCGCCTGCAACGAATGTCCCCGATCCGGTTCTGGATCGCAGATATCCTTCAGCATGAAGTTTCGAGAAGGCGAGCCTTACGGTGGGCCTTGAAATTCCCAGGCCGGCCGCGAGCTCTCGAGAGGAGGGAAGTCGAGAAAAGTTGCCGTTAAAGTTTCCCGATGCTAATTCATCACGAATTTGGCGGTAAAGTTGTTGGTAGAGCGGTTCGCGAGCAGTCGGATCGAGCCGAATCATTTCGAATGCCATGACCGAACGGCGACGTCGTGTCTTGCCGAGCGATTTGTCCACTAATCGTGAATTGGCTAAACTGGTATGCACGTTCCTGTCTTGCGTCTTCTCGACCATTTCTCCATCAATCGTAGTTAACTCCGCCGCGTTTCACGGAAAAATCACAAACTGGTCAGCCCCTCCTGCTCCCAGTGTTGCGAGAACCAGCTCTGGACAATGGTCGGATGCGGATCAGTTGAAAGATTTGAGTGACGTCGCGAGTCTCACCAAGCTTTCCCGAATTTGTGCCGGGGTCCAGGCCGCGAAACCGAAAACAAGCGCTGGCTTTAGCCTGGCCTGGATGCAATGAGATGATAGCGATGATGGTTTGATTCCGATCTCGGCGCAGACACGCGCGACCCCCGCGAAATCGGCTTCGCGCCGTAGCCAGGCGACGAAGTGCAATCCGGCCTCCGGAATCTGAAGAATAAAACGATCACCGAGTAACTTGTTAAATTGTTCGATAAAGAAATCTCTTCGTTCCGAATACAGTTTCCGCATCCGTTTGACGTGGCTCAGGAAAAACCCTTCGGTGATGAATCGTGCCAGCGTTGCCTGATCGATCGCGGGCGAATGCTGATCTATCGCGCTTCGGATTTTGGCCATCGAATCGACCAACTGTTCTGGCGCAACGATGTAGCCGAGGTGCAGGGAGGGATAAAGAATTTTACCCATCGTCCCGGCGTAAATCACCCGGTCGGAGCTATCGAGTCCCTGCAAACTGGGCAGCGGCGGACCAGTAAAGCGGAACTCCTTATTGTAATCATACTCGAGTACAAAAGCATCGCTGGCACGCGCAAAATCGAGCAAAGCAGTCCTGCGCTCGACACTCATTGTCACGCCCATTGGAAATTGATTCGAAGGCGTTACAAAAATGATCCTCGGCAGCAGTGCTTTGGGCGATCGCGCGATCACGATTCCCTCTTGGTCGATTGGTCTTGGAACTACTGTTGCGCCGGCGAAAGCAAAGGCCGTTCGGGCTTGGTAACAGCCTGGATCTTCGATCCACGCGATTTCACCCGGATTTAGCAAAGCCATTGCGCTCATCACCATCGCCTGCTGCATTCCGGCCACGATCACGATCTGACCGGGATGACAGCGCGCTGCTCTAGAATCGCATAAGTAGGCCGCAATCGCCTTGCGCAGATCGGCGTCGCCACGATTCGACGCATGACGTAACAGGTGGGCTCCCTTTTTGGCGAGAACCTGCGCCCTGAGCCGTTCCCAAATATCAATGGGAAATTCATCGACCGCGGGAGTGCCGGGGAACAGGGAGACGCCTGCTCCGGCGTCCGCCCCGCGATAAAAATGCTTTCCGATGCGCTGATCTGGAATTGCTCTCACGCGGCCGGAAATGTGAGATGGTCGCCCGATTGCTCGTTTGTCCGCGCTCAAAAAAGTCTCGGGAAGAGCGCTTGCAACGAATGTCCCCGATCCCATTCTGGATCGCAGATAGCCTTCAGCATGAAGTTTCGAGAAGGCGAGCCTTACGGTGGGCCTTGAAATTCTCAGGTCAGCCGCGAGCTCTCGAGAGGAGGGAAGTCGAGAAGAGTTGTCGCTAAAGTTTCCCGATACCAATTCATCACGAATTTGGCGGTAGAGTTGTTGGTGGAGCGGTTCGCGAGCAGCCCGATCGAGCCGAATCATTTCGAATGCCATGATCGAACGGCGGCGGCGTCTCTTGCCGAGCGATTTGTCCACTAATCGTGAATTGGCTAAACTGGTATGCACGTTCCTGTCTTGCGTCTTCTCGACCATTTCTCCATCAATCATAGTTAATTCACGCCGCGTTTCACGGGAAATCACAAACTGGCCAGCCCCTTTTGCTCCAAGTGGGCGTTGCCACTTTAGCACAACAAGAGAAGGGTTACTGGAAATGACGTATCAGCGCCCGTTGGTCTGTTGCGCGGCTTTCATCCTTCGCGTCGCATTGTGTTCACAGTCGTTTGCGCAAAAAACGGAAAAGAAACCTGCGCAGTCAAACGTAGCCTATTTCGCGGGGGCTGTTTCTGGTGCATGCAAGAAATTTTTAAACAGGCGCCGGGCGCAACCTCCGTCTCTTGGACACATATTCAATGATTTTCCTGCCCCCGGCGCATTTGCGTTACTGCCATGAATTCAACTTCACTGAAACTAAAAACAGCGAAGGCTCAGTAGGAGTTATCGAATGAATTTCTTCCAGCTGTTATCAACCTAACTGGTGGCTCAATCGTTAACTAGATTTTGATTCAGAGGATAGCCAAACTCAAGAGTAAAGATGGCGCCGACCGCATCTTCAACGTTGCAGATAGATCGCCGCGAATTCATGCGGGTTGTTGCAACTATAGGAGCGGCGCTGACCATGGGCTGTTACGCTGTATCGGCCAAATCCACGGCTAGGAGAACATTAATGAAGATCACTTGCTTTATTCGCTACCAGATCGATCCCTTTCAGAGGGACGCCTTCAAGCAGTATGCCGAGAACTGGGGCCGCATCATTCCGCGATGCGGCGGACACCTGGTGGGATATTTTCTTCCTCACGAAGGCACCAATGATGTTGCATGGGGGCTGATTGCATTTGAGAGCCTCACCTCTTATGAGGCCTACCGGGCACGATTGAAGTCAGATCCAGACGCGCGTGCGAACTTCGCCATGGCACAAAGCAAGCGCCTGATTCTTCGCGAGGAGCGAAATTTTGTCGAGATCGTAGATGGAACCTTCGCCGTGCCTTCGATCTGAAAGGAGCAGCGTGATGGCCCGTGGCGACGTAGATAAAAACGCACAAATGTTTGGGGCTCTCTATGAGCGCAAGGGTGGGGCGGGATGAAGAAGATAGGAATTGTCGGCGGTGTCGGATGGCAATCCACGACGGAGTACTACTCCGAGCTCTGCCGTCGAAGCGAACAGTGGCATCTTGCCAGGAACTCACGCGACGTGCCCACGATGCCTGAGATCAGCATCGAGTCTTTGGATTTGGCTAAGGCGATTTCTTACCTCGGCTCTGATGATGATGAACAGTCTTGGTCGCAATTTGACGACTATCACCGGTGCGCTCTCAAGCGCTTGGAAACGAATGAAGCCGACTTCGCGCTGATGGCGAGCAATACTCCTCATCACCGCTTCGAAGCCATCGTGCGGAGCATTCGAATCCCTGTCATCAGCATTCTAGATGAGATGGCGAAGGAAAGCGCGCGGATCGGAGCCCAACAAGTCCTTCTGTTGGGTACTGCTTTGACGATGAGATCGTCAAAATTTCGAGCAGCATTTGCCAAATATGGAATTGAAGCGTCTGGCCCACTTGACGAATCCCTCAGAGCGATGACGGCGGAGTTGATCACGGATCTGCAGCTTGGCAAACTGGAAAGGGCAGCCCAGCGCGTTGTAAACGTCGCGAGAGTCTCGCTCGAGACCCAGTTCGGAGATCGGCCAGCGGTGTGCCTGGCGTGTACTGAGCTACCGTTGGCTTTTGCGGGGATGAAACAACTGCCAACTTTTGAATACGACGGCATTGTGTTTATCAACGCCTCAGCCGTGCACATCAACGCCGCGTTCGATTTCGCGGTCGCTCAATAGCAACCGTGTGCATGCCCCATGAATTCCTAGCGCAACATGAAGCTTGTAACTGTCCACATGAGAAGGCGTGACTTTCTAGCTGGTGTCAGCCCCGCCGTTGGTTCATCAATTTGCCCTTACGTGCGGAAACCTGAATGCGGGGGCGGTATGGAACGGAAAAACATCTCCAGCGGAACGAAGTGGGAGCCGGTGGTGGGGTATTCGCGGGCTGTGCGAGTGGGGAACGTGGTGCACGTTTCCGGCACGACCGCGACGGAAGCAGATGGCAGCTTGAGGGAAGGCGATGCCTACGCGCAGGCGCGGCAAACATTGCACAACATCGAGGCCGCGCTGCGGAAGGCGGGCGCGCGGATGGAGGATGTGGTGCGCACGCGCACGTACGTAGTCAATATCGCGCGCGATTGGGAGCAGGTGGGCCGCGCGCATGGCGAAGTCTTTGGCGCGATCCGGCCGGCGGCCAGCATGGTCGAGGTGCGGGCGCTGATCGATCCCAAGATGCTGGTGGAAATTGAGGCGGAAGCGATCGTGATCGGCTGAGCGCATGGTCAACTGCTATGCAAGGTGAAGGACTTTTTGACTTTGTCTGCCGCTGCGAAATTACAAGTCAAATCTGTTATGCGTTCGACGAGCGCACTATTATTCTCTGTTTGTGCATCTGCGGCCGCCGACTTTCCAGCGAACCTCAAGAAGGACATTGATGCTGGTAACCAAGCCCTGGGTCGATGGTCTCAAGGAGTTGCTGTTATGCTGCAACTAGAACCTACATAAGATTATAAGCACGGGATCCTCAGTACCACTAATTGCCCTAATCCTTTGGGTATGCGCGTTCGGCAACATTTCGGCAGCCGAGCGCTCTGATACGATGCGCGTCACGATGCTCGGTACGGGAACTCCCGTCCCGAATGCTGAGCGACTTGGCTCGGCCATTCTCGTCGAAGTCGCCGCCAAGAGGCTGCTGTTTGATTGTGGCCGCGGTGCCGTGATTCGCCTGACGCAGGCTGGAGTGACTCCGAGCGAAATCGACGGCCTCTTTCTCACTCATCTTCACTCCGACCATGTTGTAGGAATTCCGGATTTGTGGCTTTCGGGGTGGTTTTTGGGCCGCGATAGGCCTCTCCAGGTTTGGGGCCCTTCAGGGACTCGCAGCATGGGGGAACATCTTCTTCAAGCATTCGCTTTTGATATCCATATTCGTGAAGACGCTCCTGAGCCCCTTCCAGCTAAAGGCGCCGAGATCGATGCCAAAGAAATCGAGCAAGGCAACGTGTACGATGACGGTTCAGTGCGAGTCACTGCATTCGTCGTCGATCACGGTCCTGTGAAACCCGCATTTGGATACCGCGTTGATTACGAAGGACATTCAGTTGTGATCTCCGGCGATACGAGGTTTTCTCAAAATCTAATAAAGTTCGCCGAACATGCCGACTGCCTGATTCATGTTGCTTGGAATCCTAGTTCGAAAAATCCAACCCCTCCGTCCTTACGGTCGCTTGCGTCCGCAGAAGATGCCGGGCGCGTTTTCGCGACGGTGAGGCCTAAGCTTGGTGTCATCTACCACTACAAGGACGAAGAGGGGCTTTGGGATGCAGTACACAAGGAATATAATGGTCCGTTTGTCGTCGCCAAGGATCTAATGATCATCGACGTTGGTAGGACGGTCACCTGGCGCGGACGCCCTTCCCGCAGCGGGAAAACCGCCAGAGATAAATCCAGAAGCTGATGAGCGCAATCAAAGAGAGCAATCGTGCTACTCAAAAACAAAATTTTGATTCATAGGATGGCCAAACTGAAGGAAGACTTCTTTCGGCTTGGCTGAATACGTAACGTAAAGGACTCTTTGATTTCGCCTACCGCTGTGAAAGTACAAGTTAAATCTGTTATGCGTTTGACGACCGCACTATTATTTTCTGTTTGTGTATCTGTGGCCGCCGGCTTGCCCGCGAACCTTAAGAAGGACATTGATGCTGGTAACCAAGCCTGGGTCGATGGTCTCAAGGCCGGAGATGCAAACCGTATCATTTCCAGCTACTCTCAGGACTCCGTCAACTGCAACGCTGCTGGTGACTGCGTCAAAGGACCGATGGCAGTAGCTGCGCAATACAAAGAGGTAATTGCCAGATTCGGACGTGCGACCAGCGGCTTTGTACGCAGCGAGACATTGCACGTCGATCATGACCTCGCTTATGAATCCGGTTACGCGGAAGCACATTTTCCGGACGGTGCTGTCCGCAAGGGGCGGTTTAGTACAGTGTGGAAGCTCCAAGATGACGGACACTGGAAGATCTTTCGTAACGTCTCGTTGCCGGCGGCTCCCTGATAATTGGCTTACCAACCCACATCAAAAGTAATCCATGATCGATCGGCGCAAATTTGTCCAAACCTTGACTGCAACGCTGATAGGCTTAATCGGGAATGGAAGCACAACGTGGCGGCAGAATTCGGAAAGAAGAACTGAGCGTGCTAAGAAACCAACCGCGGAGAACTGCAAGCCCGTTGCAGGAATCGCGCTGTAGATTCGAAAATGGCGCGGCTCGCAACAGAGTTGGCGAGAGACAGATCTCCCGAATATCTCTTCAACCATGCAGCCAGAACATTTCTCTTTGGGGCCCTCATCGGCAACGCGCGTAATTTGAAATTCGATTCCGAGATCCTCTACCTCGCCTGCATCTTGCATGACTTGGGGCTGACAGACCGCTTT
>WNGH01007983.1_pt1 | contig 11269 bp, 7 predicted proteins | sample 5400631 | NCBI WGS metagenome assembly WNGH01 (sample SAMN13153373, study PRJNA577476) | soil metagenome | isolation source: 115 cm soil or saprolite under Garry oak tree replicate 1 | place: USA:California | collected 2016-06-15 | reverse complement strand
GATTACGGAAGTCAACTCACTTCTCGATGAACGCGCCCATCGAAAGGTACTTCTCCTCGCGCCGCTTGAGGAGCTTCTCGATGCGCACCCGGGAGAGCAGGCGCAGGTGGCGGCGCAGGGACTCGCCCAGGGCCTGGGCGGCGGCGTCGGGGTCGGAGTGGGCCCCGCCCGGGGGCTCGGGGATGATCTCGTCGATCACGCCCAGGTCCAGGAGGTCGGTGGCGGTGAGCTTCAGCGCCTCGGCGGCGCGCTCCTTCTGGCTGGCGTCCTTCCACAGGATCGCCGCGCACCCTTCGGGGGAGATCACCGAGTACACGGAATTCTCGAACATCACGACGCGGTCCGCCACGCCGATGGCGAGCGCGCCGCCCGACCCGCCTTCGCCGATGACCGCCGTGATGATCGGGGTGCGCAGCGAGGCCATCGCGATGAGGTTGCGGGCGATCGCCTCGGCCTGGCCGCGCTCTTCGGCGCCGAGGCCCGGGTAGGCCCCGGGGGTGTCCACGAGCGTGATCACCGGCGCGTGGAACTTCTCGGCGAGCTGCATCAGCCGCAGCGCCTTGCGGTAGCCCTCGGGGTGCGCCATCCCGAAGTTGCGCCGCAGGTTTTCCTTCGTATCGCGGCCCTTCTGGTGCCCGATCACCATCACCGTCTGGCCGTCGAGCCGCGCCCAGCCCGCGACGAGGGCGGGATCGTCCCGGAACAACCGATCGCCGTGCAGCTCCACGAAGTCGGTGAACACCGTGCGCAGGTAGTCGAGGGTGTACGGGCGCTTGGGGTGCCGCGCCACCTGGACCCGCTGCATCGGCGTCAGGGTCTTGTAGACCTCCGCGCGGAGCGCGGCGAGCTGGCGCTCGAGGGCGGCCAGCTCGTCGCCGTGGTCGTCGCCGAGCTTCTTGAGCTCCTCGATCTGACGCTCGATCTCGAGCAGGGGCCGCTCGAAGTCCAGCGTGTAGGTCGGCATCTCAGCTCGCTTTCTCGGCGCGTTCCAGCGTCACGCGACCTTCACCCAGCACGCCGCGCAGCGCGGCCAACAGCTCCTCGCACGGATCCACGCGGACCGACCGGCTGCGCAGCCGCACGGTCCCGCCGTTGTGGCTGCCCCCGCCGCTCCCCCCGCCTCCGTTGCCCCCGTCGTCGGCCCAACGCACCTGCACCGGCGCGGGCCCGGGGTGGGCGGCGCACAGGGCGACGACGGCGCGGGCCGCCTCCGGGTCGGGCGGGTCCGTGGCCGACCAGCGCAGCTCCACCGCGATCGCCCCGCTCTCGCGCAGGTCGTCGAGCGCGCGCACCGCCTCCACGATGAACGGCGCCTGCTCCTCGCCCCGGTCGCGCCCGCTATAGCAGCCCGTGAGCAGCAACGCCTGGTCGGGCCGGATCACGGCGTTAAGCCGGGCCCACGCCTCCGGGAACACCAGCGCCTCCGCGGTGCCGTGAAAGTCCTCCAGCACGAGGCGGGCGTACTCCGATCCCGTCTTTTTCGAGATCTGGCGCTTCACCACGGTGACGACGGCGGCGATCGTGACCGTCTGATCGCTCCACCGCCCCAGCGTCGCCGTCGTGCGGGTCCCGAAAAGCTCCACTTCCGTGCGGTACTTGGCGAGGGGGTGCCCGGAAATGAAGAAGCCGAGTACCGCTTTCTCGCGCTGCAGCCGCTCGTGCTCCGGCCAGGGCGCCCCTTCGGGGATGGGGGAGGCGGGATGGGGGATGGGGGTGTCCTCGCCGAACAACCCCACCTGGCCGGCGTCGCGCTCGCTCTGCCGGGCCTGGGCTTCGGCGAACGCGGCGTCGAGCGCGGCGATGAGCTGCGCCCGGTGGCCGCCGAGCGAGTCGCACGCGCCGGCGTCGATCAGCGACTCGAACACGCGCTTGTTGCAGAGGCGCAGGTCCACGCGGTCGCACAGGTCCACGAGCGACCGGTACGGGCCCGCCGCCGCGCGCCCGGCCAGGATCGACGCGATCGCCCCCTCGCCCACGTTCTTGATCCCGCCCAGGCCGAAGCGGATGCGGGTGTCGGCCACCACGGTAAACTTGAATCCCGACTCGTTCACGTCGGGGGGCAGCACGTCGAGTCCCAGCTCGCGCGCCTCGTTGATGTACTCGACGACTTTGTCCGTGTTGCCGATTTCCGACGACAGCAGCGCCGCCATGAATTCGGCGGGGTAGTGCGTCTTGAACCACGCGGTCTGGTAGGACAGCACGGAGTAGGCGACGGCGTGTGACTTGTTGAAGCCGTAGCGCCCGAACGTCTCGATCTGCGCGGCGATGTCCTCGACGGTGCGGCGATCGTGGCCAAGCGCGACCGCGCGCTCCACGAACCGTTGCAGCTCCTCCTGAATCAGCTCCTTGATCTTCTTGCCGACGGCCTTGCGGAGCACGTCCGCTTCAGCGAGCGAGTAGCCCGCCAGCAGGTTGGCGATCCGCATCACCTGCTCCTGATAGGTGATGACCCCGTAGGTGGGCTTCAGCACCTCCTCGAGTGCGGGGTGCGGGTAGGTCACGCGGTCGCGGCCGAGCTTGCGGTTGATGAAGACGAGGTGCATCCCCGTGTCGAGCGGCCCGGGGCGCAGGAGGGCGTTGGCCGCCACCAGATCGTCGAACCGGTCGCAGCGCATGTTGCGCAGGCAGTCGGTGGCGAGCGGCGACTCGAACTGGAACACGCCCGCCGTCCGGCCCGAGCGCAGCAGCGCGTACACCTCGGGGTCCTCGAGATCGAGCCGGTCGATGTCCACGCGCGTGCCGTGGCGCTGCTCGACCATCTGCGTCGCGTCGTGGAGCACGGTGAGCGTCTTCAGCCCCAGCAGGTCGATCTTCAGCATCCCGACCTTCTCGAGGGCCACCATATCGTACTGGGTGATGATCGCGTTCGGGTCCTTGGCGTCGAGACAGACGGGGATGTAGTCGGCGAGCGGGCCCGGGGCGATCACCACGCCGGCCGCGTGCACCGAGGCGTGCCGGGCCAGCCCCTCGATGCGGCTGCCCAGGTCGAGCACCTTGCGGACCCGCTCGTCCTGGTGCGCGGCGGCCTTGAGCTCGGGCACCTTCTCGCGCGCCTCGGCGAGGCTCCAGGCGACCGCGGGGCCCGAGGGGATGAGCTTCGTCAGCCGGTCGACTTCCCCCATTTCCACGCGCAGCGTGCGGGCCACGTCGCGGAACGCGGCGCGCGCCTTGAGCGTCCCGAAGGTGATGATCTGCCCCACCGATTCCCGGCCGTAGCGCTGCCGCGCGTACTCGATGATCTCGCCGCGCCGCTCGAAGCAGAAATCGAGATCGATGTCCGGCATCGAGATGCGTTCGGGATTCAGGAACCGCTCGAACAGCAGGTCGAAGCGCAGCGGGTCGATCTTCGTGATGCCGAGGGCATAGGCGACGAGGGAGCCGGCGGCGGAGCCGCGTCCCGGTCCCACGGGGATGCCGCGGTCCCGGGCCGCCTTCACCAGGTCGTACACAATAAGGAAGTAGCCGGCGTACCCGGTGCGGTTGATGACGTCCAGCTCGTAGTCGAGGCGCTGCGCGACCTCGGGGGGCAGGGGATCGCCGAACCGCTCGCGGGAGCCCTGGCGGGCCAGGTGGACGAGCAGCTCGCTGTCGCTCGCGAACTCCGGCGGCCGAGGATACTGAGGAAGGAAGTAGCGCTTTTCGAAGTCGAATTCGCAGCGCTCGGCGACGCGCGCGGTCTCCGCCAGGACCTCGGGGTGGTCCTTGAACAGCGCCCGCATCTCCTTCTCCGACTTGACGTAGCTCTCCTGGCCGTAGAAGCGGAACCGCTTGGGGTCGTCGAGGTCCTTGCCGGTGCCGATGGCGAGCAGCACGTCGTGGGCTTCGGCGTCCTCGCGCAGCAGGTAGTGGGCGTCGTTGGTCGCCACCACGGGGAGTCCCAGGTCTTGGGCGAGCCGGAACATCCCCTCCTGGACGACCTGCTCCTCGGCGATGCCGTGGTCCTGCACCTCCAGCCAGAACGCCCCGGGGAAGGTCGTGGCGAACCAGCGGGCGCTCGCCGCCGCCGCCTCGTAGCTCCCCTGCCGCAGGTACAGCGCGATCTCGCCCGAGAGGCAGGCGGCGAGACAGGCGAGACCCTCGCGGTGGCGCTCCAGGACCTCGCGGTCGATGCGCGGGCGCCGGTAGAACCCTTCGAGGAACCCGATCGAGGACAGCTTGATCAGGTTCTGGTAGCCGGTGCGGTTGGTGGCGAGGAGGACGAGGTGCGAGTACACGCCCGGCGCGTCGACGGGCTTCTCCCGGGCGTGGCGGCTGCCGAACGCGAGGTAGGCCTCGAAGCCGAGGATCGGCCGGATCTTCCGGGCCTTGGCTTCCTCGTAGAAGGTCCAGGCACAGTGCAGGTTGCCGTGGTCCGTGATGGCGAGCGAGTCCATGCCCAACGACTGGACCCGGTCGACCAGGTCGGGGATCCGGTTGGCGCCGTCGAGGAGGGAGAACTCGCTGTGGGTGTGGAGATGCGCGAACGCCATCGGAGCAAGATTACCGGCGCGCCCGCGCGTTGTCAAAACCGCTTCGGCCATCGAGATTTCCTGCCCCCCAATGCGCTGGGTCACGAGTTTCGCCGCGCTCGGGCTGATGATGGCTCTGTTCCACCGGCTCACCGCGGCCGGTCCGGTCGAGGCGCGCGCGACGCTGGCGCTGGGCTTCCTCCTGCTCGCCGCGTACCTGGGCGGCGGCCTCGCCGCGCGGGCGCGGCTGCCGCGCGTCACGGCGTACCTGCTGGTGGGATTCTGCGTGGGGCCGGCGTGGCTCGGGCTGGTGCGCGCGGACGAGGTGCGGGCCCTCGACTTTCTCGCCGGCGCGGCGGTCGCGCTGATCGCGTTCGCGGTCGGCACCGAGCTGCGCCTCGAGACGCTGCGCCCCGCGTCCGTTCGGGCGCCGCTGCTCCGGGCGATCGCCGGCACGGTCGTCGTCCCGTTCCTCTTTGTCGCCCTCGTCACCCTCAGCGTCAGCCCGTGGTTCCCCATCACGGTGCATCAGCCGTTCCGCGACGCGATCGCCGTGGCGCTGGTCCTCGGTGCGGTGGCCGCGGCCTCGTCGCCCGCGCTCACCATGGCCGTCGTGGAGGAGGTCGGCGCGCGCGGCCCCCTCGCGCGCACGCTGCTGGCGGTCACGGTCACCAAGGACGTCGTGGTGATCGCGCTCCTCAGCCTGGTCTTCGCGGTTGGACACGCGGTCGGATCCCCGGGCACCGTGAACGCCCGTGTCGCGGGGACGCTGGTGCTGCGGCTGGGCGGCTCGGTAGGCGCGGGCGCGCTGCTGGGGCTCGGTGTGGCACGGTACCTGCGCCTCGTTGGCCGTGGGACGGTGATCTTCCTCGTCGCCCTGGCGTTCCTCGCCGCCGAGACCGCTCGGGCCCTCGATCTCGAGACGGTGCTCATCGCTGTCACGGCCGGCGTAGTGGTGGCGAACGTGTTCCGGAGTGAAGGGGACGAGCTCGTGCGCTCACTGCGCCAGCACTCGCTGCCCGTGTATGTCATTCTGTTCGGTCTCACGGGCGCTGGGTTGCAGGTTGCAGCGCTGCAGGAGGTGGGGTTGTGGTGGGTCGTGCTGCTGGTGGGGCTGCGCGTGTGGGGCCTGCGCTACGGCCTGCGGTGGACGGAGGCAGGGCGAGGGGGGAATGTGACGCCCGCCATAGCCCGCGACGGGTGGTTGGGGCTTATCTCTCAGGGAGGCGTCGCCTTGGGCTTGGCCGCCGCCGCGCGCCGGGCCTTCCCCGAATGGGGGGTCTCGCTGGAAGCGCTGCTTGTCGCGATGATTGGTGTACATGAACTGGTTGGCCCCATCTGCCTCCGGCGGGCGTTGGTGCGGGCGGGCGAAGTGACGGAGGGACTACATGTTGCGAGCAAGCCTGAGATGGGTGGGGAGATCGTCGCTGCTGGTCGCCGCGGCGGTGGCGTGTAGCGACGGGACGTCTCCCCCCAAGCCGGTGCCCCTGCCAGCGTGCACGGGGGGTCGCGGCTTCGCGGTGTCGTTGGCCGTCGACTCGTTCGTTTCCGTAGATCCCATCCGGGACTCCGGGTGCGTGATCTTCCCCGCCAACGCCTCCGCGATCGACTCCGCCGAGTATCTGCTCATCCCGCAATCCGCGGCCGGCTCGCCCGGCGTATCGTCGAGTTTCCTGCTGGTGGGCGATACCGTCCACACGCCGGTCGCGGCGCTGATGGCCTCGCTCGCCACCCAGTCTCCCGCCCAGCAGTTCCACGACTTTCTGCGGCAGGGGGAGCGGTTGCGATGGTACGGGTTCGCCCCGCAGGCAGGCGCCGGCCCTGCCGTGCCCTCGGCACTGCTCCTGGCCGGGCCGCCCACGGTGGGCAGCTCGCGCACCTTCAGTCTGTGCGCCAAGCTCGACTGCTCGTCCTTCAAGACGGTCACCGCGACGGCGAAGGTGGTGCAGGGGCACATCGCCCTGTACGTGGACAACCTGGCGCCGACGGCGAACGGCCTGGTCCAGGCGGACTTCGACACGCTGGCCGCGACGTTCAATAATCGGCTCTTTCCGCTGGACACGACAGCGTTCGGCCGCGAGTCGGACATCGACAACAACACTGTCGTGATCGTGCTGATGACGAACGCGGTGAACCAGCTCGTTTCGGCCGCGCAGTGCAATAGCTCTGGGTTCGTGGCCGGGTTCTTTTTCGCGGCGGACATCGATCCGCAGTTCGCCCGCGACAACCGCGTGAACCACGGGGAGATCTTCTACTCGCTCGTCGCCGATTCGGCGGGGACACTGAGCTGTCCGCACACACGCCTCGAGGTGACGCGCCTCGCGCCCGTCACGTTCGTGCACGAGTTCCAGCACATGATCAGCTTCAACCGGCACGTGCTGGTCGCGGGGGCGGGAGGGCAGGCGGAGGTGTTGTGGCTGAACGAAGGGATGTCGCACTTCGCCGAGGAGCTGGGGGGGCGCAGCTACCTGCCCGGCACCGCCGCCGATTCGGCGACGTTCACGCGCTTCGTCATCGGCGACTTGTACAACGCTTACCAGTATCTGGACGCGACGGGGAGTCACTATCTCTTGGCGAACGCCGGCATCGGCACCCTCGCCGAGCGGGGCGCGATGTGGATGTTCGTGCGGTACATCACCGATGGGTTCCGGGCCGACACGTCGTTCGCCGCCACGGCGGCGTTCACCCGCAAGCTCGAGGACTCGACGCGCACCGGGGCGGATAACGTGATGTACCAGACCGGCGTGGGGTTCGACACCCTGGTCGCGCGCTGGGCCCTGGCCAATTGGGTCTCGGACCTTCCGGGCTTTACCCCCCCCCCCGAGCTCACGTATACGTCGTGGAACTTCCGAACGACGTACGCGAGCCTCAACACCTCCAGGCCAGCGAGTTTCCCGAAGCCGTTCCCGCTCGTTCCAACGGCGAGCGCCGGCGATCTGACGAACGTGGCCGGCACGCTGCTCGCCGGGTCCGGGGTGTATCATCGGGCCTTGCAGGCGCCCCTCGCCGCCGGCTTCCAGCTGCAATTCGGGGACGGTGCGGGCAACTACCTGCCCGCCAACATCGTGCCGCGCCTGACGATCATCAGAATACGATGAGGCGTCGAGCAAAGACGTCGAGCAGCAGCGTCGAGCCCAGGCGTCGAGCGACAACGTGGGTGACGCAGTTGCTTGACGCTTTCGCTCGACGATTCTGCTCGACGCTGTTGCTCGACGCTGTATTGGTATTTCCACTCGCCTCCCAGGGCAGCGCCCTCGCCGCCCTTCCGGGCTCGACGCGCTCGGCGGGGTTGGGCGGCGCCGGCGTCGCGCTGGTGGGCGACGCGGGCGCCGTGTTCGCGAACCCCGCGGGCCTCGCCCCGATCCGCCACCTCGCCCTCGAGGGCTCGTACGAGCCGTACCTCGCCGGCACGAGCGTCACCACCGCCGCCCTCGGCATGCGCCTCGGCCGCTTCACGTGGGGCGTCGGCGCGCAGACGCTGGACTACGGCAGCGAGCCCGTCATCGTCCCCGATCCGGCGAGCGGCGGCCGCCGTGGCATTGCCACCGGCGCTACCTTCACGGCGGCGGACCTCCTCGGCGTCGCGGCGATCGTGTACCGCCATGGGCTGATCGCCGGCGGGGTGTCGGCGAAGTACGCGCGCCAGCAGATCGGCGGCGACGCGGTGGACGCCTGGGCCGGGGACGTCGGCGTGGCCGTGGCGATATTCGATATCTTCGCCCTGGGCGCCAGCGTGCAGAATCTGGGAGGCGACTACGGCGACGGGGGGGGCGCGCGCATGCCGCGCCGCACACGCGTGGGCGTGACGATGAATTACGTGGACCCGCAGGGCACGTTCCGGCTCCTGTCCACCCTCGAGGCCCAGTGGCCGGCCGGGGAGAAGGCGCTGCTCGTGCAGGGCGTGGAGGGGGGAATCGTGACCGGCAGCGTCGGGCTGGTGGGGCGGGTGGGGTACGTGACGCGCTCGCCGACGAGCGACGCCTCGCGGTTCTCGGTGGGGGGCGGTCTGGAGCTCGGCCACGTGCACCTCGACTACGCGTATCAGGCGTTCGACCTGCTGGGAGGCGCGACGCACCGCGTCGGGTTGCGATGGACAACCTGACCGAGCGGCGCCGCCCGGCGTGGGGCCGGATCCTCCGGCGCGTGTTGGCCGGGGCCGCGCTTGGCGTGGTTGTGGTGGTGGGGCTGGCGCTGGCCTTCAGCGCCGACGCGCGGTACGTGGCGCGGGCGGGAGTGGAGGAGGCGCGCATCCTGTGGCGCCGCCGGCCGATCGCGAAGCTGCTGGCCGACCCGGCCGTGCCCGACGCGCTGAAACAGCGCCTGCGCCTGGTGCTCGCCGCGCGCACGTTCGCCATCGACTCGCTCCACCTCGCGGCGGGGCAGACCTACACGACGTACGTGAACGTCGGGCGGGACACGCTGCTCCTGGTCCTCTCGGCGAGCCGCAAGGACAAGCTGCGGCAATACACCTGGCGGTTTCCCATCGTGGGGGTCGTGCCCTACAAGGGGTTCTTCGATTTCGCGCGAGCCCGCCGCGATGCCGCGGCGCTCGGCGACGAGGGCTACGATACGTACCTGCGGCCCTCGGCAGCGTTCTCGACCCTCGGATACTTCAGCGACCCGTTGTTTTCGACGGCGGTCGAGCGCGACACGATGGAGCTGGTGGCGACGGTGCTGCACGAGCTGGCGCACAATACCCTGTACATCGCGAGCCAGACGCCGTTCAACGAGAGTTTCGCGAGTTTCGTGGGGTACCGGGGCGCCGAGCGCTTCTTCCGCGCCCGCGGGGATACGCTGGACGCGCGCCGCGCGGTGGCGCGCTGGCGGGACGAGCGCACGCTCGACCAGTTCTATGCCGAGCTGGCGCGCCGCCTGGACTCGGCGTACGCGGAGCCCCTGGGAGCGGCGGAGCTGGGGCGCGCGCGGACGGTGCTCTTCGGCTGGGCGCGCGACCAGCTGAAGGGGCCGGTGGGGCAGTCGCTCGAGACGTACGACTGGCGCTGGCTCGCGCAGGGCACGCTCAACAACGCCGTCGTCATCGCGCAGCGCTTGTACCGGATGGATTTGAACCTGTTCGACGAGATCTATCTGCAGAACAACGCGGACCTCGCCGAGACGATCCGCGCCATTCAGATCCGCGTCTTCACCCAGCAGGACCACGATCCCTACCGAGCGCTGTACTCGCGGCCGGGCCTTCCCGCGGACGACTAGTTCCCCCTGAGCCGCTCCGCCTCCGCCACCCGTTGCAGGGCGATCGCGTAGGCCGCCGTCCGGAACGTCACCACCTTCTGCTTCGGCCGCCGGCGTTCGCGAGAAAGTCGGGGATCACAGGGATGCCCCGCTCTTCGAGGATCAGGTCCGCGGTGGGCGTCGTCGGCTCGTTGGCGCCCTCGACCACCACTTTGCAGTCGATCGCCCGCGCGTTCTTCTCCCGGGTGATCACCCCGCCGAGCGCGGCCGGCACCAGCCAATCGCACGGGACCTCCCACAGCTCGTCGTTCGTGATCGCGCGACCGCCCGGCCACTCGGAGACCTTCTTCTTCTGTGCGGCGTGCGCCAGCAGGCCGGGGACGTCGAGGCCCTTCTCGTTCACGATGCCGCCCTCCACGTCGCTGACCGCGATCACTTTGGCGCCCGCTTCAGCGTCGAGCAGGCGCGCCAAGTTGCCGCCGACGTTGCCGAACCCCTGGATCACGACGCGGCTTCCCTTGAGCGGGATGCCGAAGTCCCGGGCGTACTCGGCCATCACGTACATCACGCCGCGGCCCGTCGCTTCCTCGCGGCCCAGCGACCCCCCCAGCGACAGCGGCTTCCCGGTCACTACCGCGGGTGTGTAGCCCTGGCGGTTGGAGTACTCGTCGAGGATCCAGGCCATCACCTGCGCGTTGGTGTTCACGTCCGGTGCCGGGATGTCCCGGTAGGGCCCCAGGACGATCGCGATGCGCTGCGTGAAGCGGCGGGTCAGCCGCTCCAGCTCGAGTTGCGACAGCAGCTTGGGATCGACCTGGACGCCGCCTTTGGCCCCGCCGAAGGGAATGTCCATGAGCGCCGTCTTCCACGTCATGATGGTGGCCAGTCCCAACACCTCGTCGTGGTCGGCTTCCGGGTGGTAGCGGATGCCGCCTTTGCATGGTCCCCGCGCGCCGTTGTGCTGGATGCGGTAGCCGGTGAACACCTCGATGTGGCCGTCGTCCATCCGCACCGGCACCTCCACCTGCACTTCGCGGAACGGGGCGAGCAGGATGCGCCGGAGGTAGCTCTCGAGGTTGATCAGGTTGGCGGCGCGGTCGAACTGGCTATGGGCGATGGCCTTGCCCGACATCGGGGCACGGGCGGATGCGGTCACGGACGGTCTCCGGGGATCAGACGGGATGCAGCCGCCGGCCGGCGCAGCGCGCCGCCGGGTGCTGGACTTCGGTCATCGCCTGCACGGGGTTCGGCATCCGCTCGCGGCGCTGACCGGCATCGGTGAGCACGCCGACGACGTCGGCCTGGGGGGGGGGCGTCGCCGGCAGCTCCGCCGGGTGCTCCAGCACGAACACGAGGCCGCTCTGGTGCTCCTCCACGGCCCGTACCGCGTGCTGCCAGGCGGCGTCGGCGGGGAGCGGGCGCGGGGCGACCACGAGCGGGGCGGTGGCGGGGTCGAGCCCCCCCCCCGGCCGGCCCACGAGCGGCGCGTCCCATGCCTCGGCCAGGCGATTCCAGACGGGCAGGCTGGGGCCCACCACGACGATCTGCCCGAACCGCCAGCCGCGGTCGCCGGCCACCTCGAGCAGCGTGGCCACGAGAGTGTCGTCGCTCGGCGCCACCGGGCCGGGGTC
>WNGH01006300.1_pt1 | contig 11269 bp, 5 predicted proteins | sample 5400631 | NCBI WGS metagenome assembly WNGH01 (sample SAMN13153373, study PRJNA577476) | soil metagenome | isolation source: 115 cm soil or saprolite under Garry oak tree replicate 1 | place: USA:California | collected 2016-06-15 | reverse complement strand
TCTCTCGCCGTCGCTGGCTGGGGCTGGTTCAAGTATACCAGGGTCCATCAAGACGCACAGCAGGCTCACCAGCGCATGCAAGAAGCTATCAGCCAGGTTGGCAAAGTGGTTGCCGCACGCGAAGCAGTCATACATTCGGGAAGTTATCTATTCTCCAGACAGGGTTTACCTGTCTCCCAGACAGGGTTCCGTGAAGGCCTTGCCCAGGTCGAGCAGGAAATTCGCGCTCTTGGCGGCACCGTACCTCGCTCTCGCGAAGAAGCCGAGCACCTCCTTCGTTCCATAGAGGTAGGGACTCCCGGGTCACATATCGTGCAACAGGATATTGGTGAAACCCTCGCCGCTATTCAGCAGCTCCTAGCCGAACAACGCGATGCAGCGCGAGCTGCCGGGTCCCGGGTGAACCCGGCTATGGAAACAGTAGCCGCACTTCGCCAGGAACAGCAACGTTTAGAGGAGCAGCGCAAGAAGGAAGGGCTTGAAATACCTGTCTCCAACGATGCTGACGCTTGGGACAGGGTCACCACAAGTGATCGCCCTTCCAGTTCAGGAGGGAAGGAGGGCTGGGACGACTTTGAGGCCATACTCCGCAAAGAACGTATAGCTATCGAGGACAGGCAGCACGAAATTGCCACCCATGCCGGCGAGGAGGGACTACCCATCCCCACCTTTTTCGTTACCTATCCTCCAGATAGGGTTCCCCTTCGTCTCCCCTTGCCCGACGACAATCGTCTCCCCTTGCTCGACGACAGTGCCCGCGAACAAGATGTAGAATCCAACCCCCTATCTCCCGTCATGCCATCCCGTTACGCCAGCCTGGAAATCGCCCTGGCAGACACCATCCGGGCTACGGAACAAGAAATTGTCTCCCTGGATGGCAAATTCGATGACGCAGGCGAACTTGCCTCCCAGCTCAAAAACTACCAGGACGTACTTGACGTTCTCTTAGCGCGCAAGCGTGAAATGACAGAACGCCACGAACGCTTCCGGTTCGAGAACCCGGATCACCAGCTCGACCGCGCACGCGAACAGCAGCATGCCTTGCGCACTGCCCTGCAAAGTTTACAAGACTCCTTGCGCCAGCGCGTGAAACCCCTCGGTGTAACCTTTGGCCAGACCGCCGTCAGCAACGCTGAAGCTGCTGCACGTAAACAACTTGAAACCCTTCATTTTACCCTGGGCGCCCGCGTTGAACTGCAGAGTCGCCATGCCGGATTCGCTGCTGCCCTCAAAGATCGCCAGGACTCGCTTTCCGACCAGTATAACCAGCTCGCCAAACTCAGTGCCTCTCTCGGCAGTTGGATCGTCCCTCCCAATCCTTTTGCCGAAACGCTGGCTGCACTGCGCACTCGTTGCCAGCAAGAGGTCACCGACGCCAACCAGAGCCACATCCTGCACGAACTTGAGCAGTTGCAACTGCAGGAAAATGCCTCCCAGGCCAAAATAGCCCTTTGCCAACAAGAAATCGAAAATGTGCAGGAACGCATCGCCGGCATGCTCGTACAGCACAACCGCCCATCGGCCAAAGGCTACAGCGCCGCCGACATCATCGCCGTCTGGCCCCTCGTTGGCAATTATACTCCCCACGACCGCAGCCGCCTCACGCAGGAACGCGCCTCCCTCGGACAAGAACTGCAGCAACTTGAACAGCAAGAGTTAGCACTGAGTACACAACTGCAGGCCGGTAGCCAGAAGCTTGACATCGAACAAGCTCGCCTCTGCCAGGAACAGCAAGAACATAGCTACCAGACTAAAAAGTATGGTAGCCTCCTCCTCAGCGCCGTCATCGAACGTTTGCCGCGCAAAATATTGCCACGCACCGAATACTACCTGCAGCACATCCTCCCCATACTTACCTCGGGCCGCTACCACGAAGTTCGCCTTTACCTGAACGGGCCATTCCAGCTGCGCGTCTGGGACCAGGCAGCCTCCGCCTACATTTCCACCTCCACCCTTTCCGCCAGTGCAGCTGACCAGCTCTCCCTGGCCCTACGCCTGGCTTTTGCCATCGCTACCCTCCCTCGCGACCTCGCTGCTGCCCCCGGCTTCCTCATTCTCGACGAACCACTCAGCTACTTTGACCGCGCCCGCACCCAGGCCCTCGTTGACGTTATTACTGGCCCCACACTCAGCCAGCACTTTGAACAAATTCTCCTCGTTTCCCACAGCAATGCCCTCGACCCTGGCATGTTCCCCTACCACCTCTGCCTCGACGGCGGCCTCATCGTCAGCAGCAACCTGCCCGTCCTGCCTCCACCTCAGCAAGTGGAAGCAGATGGCTACAGCAGGGACAATAGTGATGACGAAGGTGAACTCACGGAGCATAGAGTTCCTGTTGTTCCGGTTATTTCTTCAGGCCCGGTAACTCCCCTACCGGCCTCCATTGCCGTGGAATCGTAAATGCTCTCGTTGTATGGACTTCGATCAAAAAGTGCCAGGGGAAAGAGCCCCACACATTGGTGCTATAAGTAGCATGGCGCACGTGAGCATAACTTGTTTGGTACGTTGTATCAAATGAGAGCGATTAACAATATTCTTCCATTTCTCTTGACTCTGAACCATTGTTCTATTATCCTAAATACAGAGATTTGTGCCGGAGGAAAATCATGGGTGTTGACTTTGCACATCTGCACGTCCATACTGAGTATTCCTTGTTAGATGGTTTTAGCCATATTAAGAAACTTGTCCAACAAACAAAAGCTCTTGGGATGGATCACCTTGCTATTACAGACCATGGAGCAATGTATGGCGCCATCGAGTTTTATAAGGTATGTAAGGCAGGAGGTATCAATCCAATTATCGGTCTTGAAGCATACTTGACCGAAAACATGCACGATCACTCCAAGCGATTTAGTGATGATTATCATCACCTGCTCCTCCTGGCAAAAAATAATACCGGTTATTACAACCTGCTGAAGTTAACGACGATCGCACATACAGAAGGATGGCACCTCAGGCCCCGCGTCGATAAAGGGGTTTTGGAAAAGTACGCAGATGGTTTAATTGTCACCTCTTCCTGCCTCTCGGGCGAAATTCCCAAATTGCTGCTTGCAGAAAAAACGGAAGAGGCCTACAAAACAGCGAGCTGGTATCAGGATGTGTTCGGACCCGAGAACTTCTATCTAGAGATCCAGGAACATCACGGCACCTTTGATGATGGTCAACCTTCGCCCCAGGGTAAACTCAATCAAATGCTTTACCGGATGCACAAAGAGATGCACATCCCGTTGGTAGCGACCAATGACCTTCACTACATTGAGTCTTCAGATGCGGATTCACATGACATACTCCTCTGTGTACAAACTGGTAAAAGGCGAGACGAAAAAAAGCGCATGAAGTTTGATAGTACTCTGTATTATTTAAAAAGCCCGTCGGAAATGTCTGAATTATTCGCTGATTTGCCCGACGCGCTGACCAATAGCGTGCGTATCGCCGAGCAGTGCAGTGTTAACCCGCTGGCCTACAAGGCGCAACTTCCCAACTATACCATTCCCCCAGAATATGCTTCGCAGAAAGACTATCTGCTGGCTCTGTGTGCAGAGGGCGTCAAAGAACGCTTTGGTGAGATGACCGAAAGCATTACGAAGCAGCTCGAGTATGAGATCAATATGATTGGAGATAAAGGCTTCTTGCCCTATTTCCTGATCGAGTGGGATTTTGTGAACTATGCACGTTCGCAGGGCATTCGTTGTTCTGCGCGCGGTTCGGCTGCCGGCAGTCTGATGGCTTACAGTCTGGGGATCACCAACGTCGATCCCATACGTTACCAGCTACCCTTTGAACGCTTCTTCAATACTGAGCGCGCGGACATGCCTGATATTGACATGGACTTTCCGGATGATCGCCGTGAAGAAGTGATCGAGTACGTGACGCGCAAGTACGGCGAAGACTGTGTGGCACAGATGGTAACGTTTAACACGATGGCGGCCAAAGCCTCTATCAAGGACGTGGCGCGTGTCATGGGTGAGCAGGAAATAGGCGACCGTATCACCCGTCTCATTCCCACAGGCCCGAACGTCACGCTCCAGAGGTCGCTGGATGCTGTCAAAGAGTTAAACGACCTGTATAAGGAAAACCGTGTCGCACAGGAGGTCATCGACCAGGCTTTGAAGTTGGAAGGATCGGTGCGCTCAACCGGAATCCACGCGGCCGGTGTGATTGTGGCCAATGAAGGGCTGGAACATTTTGTGCCGCTGCAACTACGCGATCCCAAGGACCCCAAAAAAGGACGCATCACACAGTATGAACAAGCGCATCTCGAAGAATTAGGTTTAATTAAGTTTGACTTTTTAGGACTATCTAACCTGACCATCCTGGATAACACGCTCAAATATATCAAACAAGCGCGTGATGAGAATGTGGTGCTGGAAAAAATACCACTTGACGTGGTGCCAGAAAATGATGAGCAGAACGCGAAACGCAAAAAGGCGTTCGACCTGTTGGCAAGCGGTGAGACGACGGGTATCTTCCAACTTGAGGGTGCGAAGATGACCGAGTACATCAAACAGCTCAAGCCAACCTGTGTCGAGGACGTGATGGCGATGATCGCGCTTTACCGGCCCGGACCGATGGATAGCATTCCCGACTTCATTGACGCCAAGCATGGACGCAAGAAAATCAAGTATCTCGATCCGCGCCTGGAAGAATGGCTGGCTGAGTCCTACGGCGTGATTGTATACCAGGATCAGGTATTATTCATCGGCGTCAATCTGGCAGGCTTCTCCTGGGGCAAAGTCAATAAATTCCGTAAGGCCCTCAGCAAAAAGAAGATGGACGAGGTCGAAGGGTACAAGGGGGACTTTATCGAGGGCTGCGTGAAAAATGGCGTGAAGCGGGACGTGGCCGAACAGCTCTTCACGTTGGTTCTTCCGTTCGGCGGCTACGGTTTTAATAAGGCGCACGCTGCCAGTTATGCCGTCGTCGCTTTCTACACGGCCTATCTCAAAGCCAACTATACGGCAGAGTTCATGGCTGCGACCATGACCACGGAGACCGCGGATGCCAGGAAGATCTCCAATGCCATCGCCGAGTGCAAGCGGATGGGTGTCGAAGTGCTGGGACCTGATGTCAATAAGAGCGAGAGGGGCTTCACTGTGGAAGATGGAGGTGTGCGCTTCGGTTTGCTCGCCATCAAGGGCATTGGTGAGGGCCCGATTAGCGAGATTGTACGGGCACGTACCAATGGTGGACTCTTCAAGTCACTGGCCGATTTCTGTACGCGAGTTGATCCCAAATTCGTCGGCAAAGGGGCTATTGAGACGCTTATTAAAGCTGGAGCGATGGATTCGCTTGGTCCCCGCCACCAACTTCTGCCATCGGTAGAGGCGGCCATGAAATGGGGCAAGAACGAGCGTGACACCAAAGAACGCGGTTTGGTCAGCCTCTTTGGCGATATGGAAGAGGTCGAGAACGCCTTTGATTTTATACTGAACTCGAACGCTAAAGAGATTGAGCGTAATCAATTGCTTCAATGGGAAAAAGAACTCATCGGCGTCTACATTGTGAAGCATCCCCTGGCTTACCTTAGTGACTTCCTCAAAGAACGCACGACTCATACGACGGCTCAAATTACTGAAGAACTCGATAAACAGAAGGTGGCGGTGGGAGGCAACATCACCGAAGCACGCCGTATCACCACTAAAAAAGGTGATACCATGTGCGTGTTCAAGCTGGAGGATATGTATGGCTCGATCAATGTGACAGTTTTTCCCCGGCTTTATGAGGAGAAACCTGATTTATGGGTTGACGACAATAAGGTGATTGTGCGCGGCGAAGTGCAGGTGCGCCGTGATGAGCCGGGTATTCTGTGTAATAGCGCTGAAAAGATAGAATCGGCTGAGGAAGAGATCAATCGCAAACAATACCAGGTCTGGATTAAGTTGCAACTGAGCGGCTCGGACGAGAGATCTGTCTCCGATGATACGATGCGAGTGCAGGATATTTGGAATTGTATCCGCGATCAGCCAGGACGTGACCACTATGATCTCTTAGTGGCCAATGGAGAGTGGGAAGTACTGCTGACCCCAAGAAATAATACAATGGATTACTCAGAGAAAACACGTCGTAAACTGGAAGAAATACTGGGGAACTGGGGTACGGTGGAGGTGGCGTTAGTGGAACGATAGTAATAACCCTCTGTGGTATGATTATCGAGACAAGACGCATCACCACTAAAAAAGGCGATACCATGTGCGTGATCAAATAGGTAAAGGTGCAGTCGAGGCAAAATTGATAGAACGATAAAACTTATAACCATTTTCATACGTAGGAATTGAGAACTATCTTTATTACAATGGGCAAGCTTTTTCCCGGCGCTACAGAAAAGGCATACAAGAGTGAATTTTGAACATAGAGGGCCATTGCCCGGTGCTCAGGGGCCCGATGCAAATAATCGTCGTCCCACCTCTGAGCTATGGGGGCAATGGGAGCCAGACGAGGAGGACACGCAACCGCAGGCTGCTGTATCCGTTCCTTATCCCACCACTTCATCACCTGCCGGAGAACAACAAGGAGAGCCGTCGCAACAGCAAGCTGTCAATTCGCAAACCTCCTACCGCGAACATGTCACGGGGGCGCTCCCTGCCTATCCCTCGGATGCACCACTATTCCGGCCCGCTTATATGCCTTATCCTCCATCTCAGGGGCAGGTCTATCCACCTGCACCCCCGGCCGGAGGCCATCCATCTCCTCAACAACAGGGAGCGGGTTATCCACCACCGCAGGGCTATGCGCCATATCCAATGCCGGGCTATCATGGTTATCAAGGCTATGCGCCAGCTGTGCCCGGTGCGCCAGGATATGCCCCGTATCCTATGTATCCTGTGTACCCTGGCTACAATGGTTATCCTCCCTATTATGCCTGGCAAGCACTCGAGCCAAAACGAGATGGCTTCCATCTCGCTGTAAGTATCATCTCCCTGGTAGCATCGATCCTGACTTTCTTAGGCGGTCTGGCATCTGTATTGATCCTCGCACTGTTCTTAATAGGTACCTCTATCAACTCAAGTAGCAGGACGATACATCCTGACCAATACCTCAGTGCGCTGTTGACCTTTACCGCCTTTGCTATTGCCGGTATATTCGGTGGCGGCTTTAGTATCTATCATAGTATTCGTGCCCTGCTGAGAAAACGCTCGGCCAATTTCGCCCTGCCTTGGTTCTGGGTCTTTCTTATCCTCTACCTGATTGTCGTTGGTATTGGCTATGCCTTGTACGCCAATAAACAAGAAGTCGCGTCTCCCGCGCTCACCGTTTTCCTGATCATCCTGGCTGCCATTTTTCCCGCCTTTGCCCTGACTGCACTCGGTGTACGCCGCCTGCGCTTCCCCGAGTGGACCACCACCTGGCGACGTTTTACCCTGGCCCTGACCAGTGGAGCTACTCTGGGTATTGGCCTGGCGCTGATTTTGGAGCTTGGTTTCCTCTTCCTGCTCGTGCGAGGTCCGGACGCGGCCAATTTCCAGAAGTGCATTAACAATCCTAATCAATCTGGCTGTGGCAGCTTTACCACCTTCAACCTCATTTTCCTCATCGTAGCTGTCGTGGGACCAATCGTCGAGGAAACGGTCAAACCGTTAGCCGTCGCCTTTTATATTGGACGCATGCGCAGCGCCTCAGAAGCATTTGTGCTGGGCATGGCTGCAGGTATTGGCTTTGCCATGGTCGAGACGGTTGGTTACATCGGTTCCGGCTATCATGACTGGCTGGCCGTCGCACTTGAGCGTACGGGAGCTGGCCTCCTGCACGGCTTTGGAGCAGCCATGGTGGCCCTCGGTTGGTATTACCTTGTTCACGCGAAAGAGCGACGCCTGTTAAAAGCCTTTGGATGCTGGGCCTACGCGGTATTCCAACACTTTGTCTGGAACGCCACAGCCGTTCTTTCGCTGCTCCCCGGCCCTGCAGGTTCGACGCTCAACAGCTGGAATTTGAATCTTGGTTTTGTCACCTTGCCTTTCGTCGAAATACTCAATATCATTGAAGCTGTCCTTATACTCGTCTTTTTCATTTACATGACGGGCAGATTGAGAAGAGGAGTCCCACCCCCTTCGTCACAGGTGCCCCAGCCACAACCAGCACGCGAGCCGCACGTCGCTGCCCGGATGTAAAGGGGGAAATGCTTCATTGCGTCTCAAGATGTAAGATGTTATACTGCTTTTGGGATAATGGTTATGTCAAGGTTTTCTTGTGTGGTTGCATTAATCCCCTAAGATAGCATAAAAGCGCTGTTTTTTAATATATACCAGGACATATATCTAGAGCGTTAGCAGATGGCATTCGAAAACAAACCAATGAGAGAGCAGCAAAGCGCCACTAATGAACAACGGAGTTCTGTCAACCAGGGGCAGAATAAGTTCCGTTTTGGTAACTATGACCTGGTCCGTCGTATCGATGTTGGTGGAATGGGGGAAGTCTATCTTGCACGCCAGCGCAGCGTCTTTGATCGTGAAGTAGCCATCAAGATTATTCGTTCCGACCTTGTGCATGATAGCATTGCACGCAAACGTTTCCTCCGCGAAGCTGAAGTGAACGCCCACATCAAGCATGAGCATATTCTGCCGCTGTATGAGTTCGGTGAGGACCAGGGACGGCTTTTTCTCGTCACGCCCTACATAGCAGGAGGCACACTTTCGCGACGCTTGCACGCTGGCCCTTTGTCGCTGTCCGAGGTTCATCAACTCTTTACAGCCCTGGTCAAGGCCGTGGCGTATATCCACCGGCGCGGGGTCGTTCACCGCGATCTCAAACCTAGCAACATTTTGCTTGATGAAGAGGAGAATACAGGTGAGATTTACGTGCGCCTGATCGACTTCGGGATAGCTACTATTCAAGGAATGGCCGCGAGTCCACCATTGACCACCGATGGCACCTCAATGGGAACCGTTGCCTATATGGCGCCTGAACGTCTTTCTGGCATCGCCGCCCCGAGCAACGACATCTTTTCGCTTGGGGTCATTCTGTATCAGATGTTGACTGGCCAGTTGCCCTCAGCAGAGCACCGGGTCAGCTTACCTCAATCTCTTGAGTACGTGGTGAATCGGTGTATTGCTCCGCTTCCTGAAGGGCGCTTTGGCACTGGTGAAGAACTGCTCAAAGCTTTTGAGCATGCCTATGAGTATCTCAATGCATCTCCTTCTCAGAAGAAAGCGCCATCTCTAGCCGTTCCACCTGTTCCACATTTTCCAGGTACTACAGCCGCTACCATCACTCCCAGCAGGGTTTTTACGCCGCGATTGGCTGGGGCGGCTGGAAATCTCAGGCAAGAGGTCAAAACGTTGCAACGTTCTGAGGAGATCGCGCCTTCTCGCCCGCAAAACCCAGATGGGTTTAATCCAAATGATTATGCCTCGCCCACTGTCAGTTTTGATGTCTCAAATGTGCAGGCTCAACGGATCCAGCAGCAACAGGCTGCTGCTCCAGCACCTATCCCTACAAAACCTGTTCGTCCTTCTAAAGCACGTAGAAATCCTCTCTTCGCTCTTATTAGTCTCTTGATTGTCCTTATCCTCCTTGCCATAGCCGGTCTCTTCTTCTTTGAATTTCAATCAGCGGTAATGGCATCAGCCAACATCAGTTTTAGCCCACAGGTACATACCATTAGCCAGGTTTTTCATATCAGGGGGAGTCTGGCGCAATCAAGAGTTGATGTCAATACAGCAACTATTCCCGTGAAAACACTGGCCAGCAGTAAAACGGGTTCACAGGCAGGAGATACTAGCCAGACATGTATTTTACCTGGGTTTGGTTGTCAGAATCTAGTCACCTCCGACGACGTGGATAGAATATCAGGACAGCTAAAACAGAACCTTGACGGCCAGGTCTCTCAGAATCTTAAGAGCCAACTGGAGGGGCTTGGGGCCCATCAAGTAGGATCTAAAGTCTTCACCACTACCTCATCAACGTCGGACCCGCAGGTAGGGACAGAAAGCAAGACCGTGACCATCACTATGACTGAACAGGGGCAGGTTGCCTACTTCCTGAACCACGATGCCAAGGACTTGGCACGGCTATTATTGAACCAGCAAGTTCAAAAGCTGGGCCCAAACTACATACTCATCGGTTCATACACGCAGATTGGTCAACCTGTTGTTGACGGTGTAGATAATAGCGGCCTGGTGTCGATAAAGATTGCTGCCGCTGGTCTCGTCCAGTATCAGTTTCCGCCGGCGCAGCTGAGTGGAATTAAAAATGCTATCAAGGGTAAAAAGATAAAGGACGCGATCTTCTATATGAAACAGCAGCCGGGGGTAGATGCGAATACAGTGTCTATTCATGTGACTGTTGGTGATACCATGCCGGAGGATATCCAGCATATGAGAATCCAACCTACCAACCCGGCGAATTACCCTCCGGTGCAGTTACCCAAAGTTTAATAAAGGAGAGCCTGGTTTGAAGGTATCGTTCTGGTTTGTCGTTATTGCCTGTATTTTTGTCACCTGTCTGATCACGGCAAATATTATTGCAGTGAAACTCATTCTCCTCTTTGGATTTCTGGTCCCCGCTGGTATTATCGTTTTTCCGCTGAGCTATCTTTTTGGCGATGTGCTGACCGAAGTCTACGGATATGGAGCGGCCAGGTATGTCATCTGGCTCGGTTTCATGTGTAACCTGCTGGCCGTGATTGCCTTTTATATTGGCGGACTCGCACCCGCTGCTCCCTTCTGGCATAATCAAGCGGCTTATGATACCATCCTTGGCTTCACTCCGCGTTTGCTTCTGGCATCATTCATTGCCTATCTGGTGGGTGAATTCACGAACTCTTTTGTGCTTGCCAAGTTAAAGATAGTCACAAAAGGTCGCTGGCTGTGGACTCGTACCATTGGCTCAACACTGGTAGGTGAAGGCCTGGACACGCTGATCTTTATCAGCATCGCTTTTTGGGGTATCATTCCACAGCAGTTGATACTCACAACCATCCTCACCCAATGGATATTCAAAGTGGTGTATGAAGTTGTTGCTACTCCATTCACTTACGCGGTAGTAGGGTTTCTCAAACGGCGAGAGAACATTGATACCTACGATTACCGTACCAATTTTAATCCTCTCCTCTTCCGCAGTGAGGCCTCTGCCAGGTAGACCTACGCTGTTAGATAGCGCCTGTACTCAGGGTGGGGTCCCTGGTATTCTGGTGCTGTGTGTTCGGCGAAGATGATCGTTTTGATATTGCCACGTACCGTGAAATCAGCAACCACACGCATCCAGCGCGGGGAGAGCAGCGAGATCAAATCGTCGAGGATGGTGTTCGCCGCTGATTCGTGGCTGATCTGCCGGT
>WNGH01006856.1_pt1 | contig 11270 bp, 5 predicted proteins | sample 5400631 | NCBI WGS metagenome assembly WNGH01 (sample SAMN13153373, study PRJNA577476) | soil metagenome | isolation source: 115 cm soil or saprolite under Garry oak tree replicate 1 | place: USA:California | collected 2016-06-15 | reverse complement strand
CAGCAACGTTGTCGCAGGAGCCGACCGCAGACGCAGCCGCCAGTGCCTGACCAGACTGGTCACTCTCAGCAGACCAGACCCAGGTCGCAGCCTTAGTCGTACTACGGAAGTAGTTGTTGTTCGCGCTCAAAGTGAAACTTAGCGCCGCACTACCCGCACCTGCAGGTGAGTCGCAGGTTCCACTGCCAGTGGTCCCGGATACGGTGCCGCAGGTCCATGCTCCAGAGCCGACGAAGGTGTGGCTGGCAATTGGGCTGTATGCGGGTGATAGCCAAGCGGTGTTGACTTGCATGTTGGCAGCTGGGAAGTTGGTGCATGCTCCTGCGCAGTTGACGGTGGTGCCTGACAATGTGTACTGGACGTCCGCGCACGGGGTCCTGCCTGAACAGGCTGCAACAGCGCTGGCCCATGTAGAGTGGATTGTACGCTGATGTCGAACTGTAATGGGTTGAGTATGGTGATGCCGCTCATCGTGGCTCCACCAGTTCCAAGGAATGCTCCGTTACCTACCAGTGCAAGATAGCTGAAGGCCACATCATAGGCCGTGACCTGTCTGCCATCCTGCCATGTCAGGTAGGTTGGCAATGTGAACCTGTATGTGCAGCCAGAGGCTTGAGTACACGTGCCTGCTGGAGGTCCTGAGAGTCCGCCGTTATAGCTGACAGCTGACTCTGGTGTGGTGCTAGTGGTCATCCAGTTGAAGACAGTGCCTGCAGAGAGCGGATCCCTGACGTAGAGCGAGTCGTAGACGTTGCCCAGAATGAACACGTCCCAGATAGTACTGGCGATGAACGGGTTCTCGTTCCTTATCTTCTCCTTGAAGCCTTGGCGTATCGTGTTTGCTAGACCTGATCCAGATCTTCCGCTGTACGTGTTGAGCCATGTCCAGAAGTTCGCTAGACCAAGATCGGCGTCGTTGACGGCCCTAGACCAGGAGCTGCCGGCCGGACAAGACCCGCCGACCACCTGGCTGGGATCGCACTGGAGATACCCGAACTGGTCTTTGGTTTCGAAGACCGGCAGGGTGAGTACGAACCGGCCGAAGTAGTCCTCAGCGCGCAGAAGAGCGCTGTGAGACGTTAGTATCGCCGTGCCTTGGCATTGACCATTAGCGAGCGAGCTGTTGGTGTTCGAGCCAGTAAGCGGATCTGGATTCGGTGCAACCGTATTTGAGAGGCATGGAGATGTTTCTAGCTGCAAGGCGAGACTGTCATAGGTAGGGCTGCAAATGTACTGGTAGTCTCCAGCGCTGGCCGTTGGAACAGCAGCATTGTTGCATGTTCCGCCACCCAGCACTATAGTGGTGCATGAAGCCGTACCGGGGGTCGGACACGAGGCCGATGCGAAGGTACTGTCATAGCCGAAAAAGTAGCTACCATCATAGAAGGTTGGACCTGAAAAGCCCGCAGTGTAGAACCACCAGCTCTTGTTCACAGAGTTTGGCGACGTCTGGAATCCCAGGAATTGGGTAATGGATCCGTCAGTGACTGTCAAGAATGGAGTGCAGGGTATGGTGAAGCTGCCCGTGAACAGATAGCAGATCTGTGACGCATACGCGTTGCCGAGATCGAGCCTAGGAAGATGGTCGTTCCGGACGAAGAAGTTCGGAACGGTACAGCCTGAACCTGCCTGACCACAAATCGAAATGCCCGTCGCGAGGCCGGTCAATACCGAGGTGGCAGCGTTGAAGCCGCTTGCAATACCCGCGTTGACGAAGTGTTGTGCCGCAAGATTGAGATCTGGACTACCCTGTGGCTGACACGCGCTTACAACCGTAGTGCTACAGCCACTGGGGTTTCCAGTGACCGGTGCCGTCTGGTTGCGATACGCGACGCCTCCGTGATAGTTGGAGTCCAGCTCTTGGGCACAGGTTGTGCCTGCGCGGTTGCCAAACTCGACCGACAATGGGTCCCAGCTGCACCGGTTGGCGACTGCAGCGTTACCGGCGGTGGTGGTGGCTATCGGAAGATCTATGGGCACACCCGCGCCAGCGACGATGTTCGGATCGTTGGCAGCGAAGTTGGCTCTATCTATCATGTGGGCAATACCGAGACGAATCTCTTGTCCACACTTAGAGACCCCGAAGGCAAAGTTGCAGTTCCAGAATGTGTTGGCCTGCATGAACTCGATCTCATAATAGCCCTGTGCTGGAACGGTCGCGGTAAGGTAGAAGGGCGTGGTGGTGAATGCGCTCGGATTCACCGATCCCGGCACTGGCCAGTCAGTGAAGTCTATGGTAGTGCCGGAAGTTTGTATGTTTCCGTACTCGATGACCTCGTTAGTGAATATGTTGACCTGCTCGGTTGCCATTTCTGGCCCAGCAGGGAACCAGTACTCTGAACATGCTCCAGATTCGCCCGTAACGTCGCACGGTTGCGTTCCTACTACGGCGTGAGCGAGCGTTACGGTCGGCAATTGTAGGAGTCCGGTCAACGGACCTTCCAAGGCGGCGAGAGAGAAGACGACGGTGAATAGTGCTAGTAGTTTGACTATTGATGTAGTTCTCAAATTTTCCCGAAGAGGCTTCCGGTCATTTATCCTTAAAAGATTATCCCCGGAACGGATTCGGTGTAAATCTTGAGCATGATGCAGATATTTGAGGCATACCGCAACTTGCCACGTTCACATGGTGATACTTTTCGACTTAGAGAGGCTCCGACTCATAGCCCGGCTTTCTTGAGAAACGAGCAATGCCTACGGCTAGACCGATCACCACCAGAACTCCGAGGCCCGTGGTTTCCAGCAGAGTTAGGCTGAAGGCTCCTTCAACCATTGGCTGTCTGAGGAGTATGTATTGCGTCCTGGACATGCCTGACGTGTCGTTCTCTCCGTAAAGGAGGGCTGGGGGTTTGCCGACAGGGCCGCTTGAGACAATGTTGCTTATTCTCACATCAACACCATAGAATCTCGGCGCCAATCCGGTAGTGTTCCATGTGGCGGTCTCGTTGCCGGCGCCGTAGGGACGGAGACTGAAGTCCGTGCTGTTCAGCTGTTTTCCCTCAACCGATATTGAGAGAGTCGCATTTTCTGGGAGCGTGCTGGTACTGGCGACACCTGCAGTTATGCGCACCTGTTCTCCAGGGTAGTAGTAAGCACGCCCAGCAGGCTCTCGGTGGATATCTCCGACAAAAAGGTGAATGAAGAGTTGAAGTATCTGTACATCAAACAGCGTACTCCAAACTACAGACTGGGTGTCATAAACCGTCATGGTGACGGTACAGTTCCCTCCGGACGCGCAGCCTGTGGTGCCGCCTGCCCTGCCTGAAAGGAATGCGTGGGTTATGGGTTGAGTGGAGTTGGTCCAAAGATATTTACCAGTTCCATCGCCAAAATTCCACGTGTAGTTTATTATTCCTGCACCGGCGTTTCTCTCGACGACTGTGGCGTTGAAGTATGCCGTTCCGCCCAAAGAGGGCTCTGGAGGAGTCACCGTTATGCTGACCTGTGGGGGTTTGCATGGTGTTGCACTCATCGTGGGGCAGCTGATGTTTGTGTAGTAGCCATCGACCGTGCGGGTCGGAACCTGAGCACCTTTCGGAGTTGCCGCTGACAGCGTGGCCGAATAGATGTGTAACTGTGCAAATCCGATCCCTACTACGTCGAAGGTCATGTGAAAGAGCAGGCCGCTCGTCAGACCGTTAGCATCGGTCGGGCTAGAATAGTTTCCTAGCTCAGCAAGACCGACGTCGACCTCGCCGAATGGTGGAGCGTAAGCGGCAGAGTTCTTAACGCTCGCACACCCGGTGCCCTGCAGGTCAACACACTGAGCAAGAACGGTGGTGTGAGAATCTGGACCTAGCACATTGCCAGTTGTGTCGACGGTAACCCCAGCGTTCTGGGGGGTGGGTGTTCCACCGAGGACGGAAATGTAAAACTGGACAATGACATCGAACCCAATAAGGGAGGGAGCTGAGGCAACGTTCACTGCGAAGGTTACTTGTTTCATAGCGTTGTTGAGGTCCGTAATGTTATTCTCGCCACTGGGGCTCACGATGATGACGTTGGCCGGCAGAGTACTGGAGTTATTGGAGCTCACCGCGTGCGTAGAGAGGATGAAGGGTAGTTGGTGGAAGGGTGTTACGATCAAGCCAAGAGAGAGTAAGGTGATTATCATGAGGAGGCTCCCGTGTCTCAACCCTTTCAAAAGACTAAGTCTTCCACCTGAGAATTCTTCCACCGAAAACTGGTTCCAGCGTTTTAAAAGTTTATCCGGGATAGCCCCGACCCGGAACTGTTGAGATGAGCCTAGGAACTAACAGAGCAGTCTGAAAACTCATCTCATTACTCATCGATGTGACTTGGATCTCTCCTGTTTGCAAGTTCAGAAATCCCTGCAAGGGACTAGCAAACTTTTGCTGGTGAGTGTTGGGCCGATTGGATTTGTTTCAGGTCACGGTGTTGAAATTGTGGGCGGCAACTGTGGCGTCCACGATGTCTATTATTGGACCACCGTCAACGTCCGCCCATTGAGCGGCCATGAACTGGGGGCTGCAAGTGGTCGAGCTGAAGCATGTAAAGTTGTAGGCCGAGAAGACTACCGTGACGTCTGTAATCGTCACTGAACCGTCCTGGTCGACGTCGCCTGGAGGGAGCAGATGGACGAGGTTCGAAGCAATGACTATCCCGTCGGGCTTGTTTCCCGAGGTCTCGATGGGTATGCTGGCGTTGACTGTGATGCCATAGCGGGCCGGCTTGAAGCCGTTAGTGTTCCAGTTGAAACTCTGACTCGTTTCCGCTCCGGGAGAGAGCTGGAAGACACTGGTTCCGAAGAGTGTGATGGTAGTGTTGGTTGCGTACAGTTTGAGCGTGACCGTTTCGTTGAAGTCTCCCGTGTTCTGAACAATAACAATGACATTGACGAGCGCGCTCTGATCAATTGGCGAGTATCGCCCGTTCACCCAGCCGTAGGGCACGTGCAAGCCTCCGGGATAGAGCTGGGAAGTGTTGGTGAAAATGTAAGTGAGTAAAGGAACTGTTGTGTAGGGGACGATTGCTACGTCATGAACCGGCGCTATTGGGCTGGTAGTCTGGAGTCCGTATATGTTGAAGGCTGAAACCGGATTGGACGCGTAGAAGACCCAGATGTTCTTGTCTCTCGACGACTGCACCGCGGCCGGATTCTCGTTGTCCACGCAGCCCGAGGAAGGGCAGTTTATGGCTGTAAGCGCGGTCTCACTCGTCCAGGTCGACCCTGGGTTGGTGGAAGACTTTGAGTAGATGGTGTAGGCGGTGTTGTTGCTGACCTGCACGTTTCGGGACCAGAATAGCCAGAATGTCCCGTTGCGATCCTGCATAAGCGATGGATTAGAGTCTGTCGTCGTCGTTTGAGTAGTGATCTGGAATGGGGCCGTCCAGACGGACCCGTTATACGTTATATCGTAGATGTCGAAAATGTTTGACGAGGACAAGCCTTTCGAGAAAGCGACTCGGACAATGTTGTCCTTGCCGACCATGACTGATGGCTGAAAATTCCAGTTAATGTCGTTGGCTGAGGTAAGGGGCTGCTCTGTAGACCAGAAGTTTCCCTTGAGAGTCTTGTACCATAGTTGTCGCATTATCTTTCCCGTTCCAAGACCGGTTGTATTGTCTCTCGTCCAAGTGAGCCAGAGGGTGCCGTCCCTGCCGACGGCAGCCGAGGGTAGAGTATCATTCATGATTGCGGGGGCGGTTACTCGGGTGTAGGCTTTGGAGAATAGTCCTCCGTTCTGTTTCACGTAGTACAGCTGGTAATTGGGAGATCCTGTGGGCTTGTAGGACCAGAACATGTAAAGGGTTCCGTTGGGAAGCTGGATAATGCTGGGGTTCTGATTCTTCCCGCCGGATGAAGTAATGCTTCCGCCCGGGCTCCAACTCCACCCTGTTCCGTTCCATCCGCCGCTGGCGTAGAATATGACGTTATTCGAGCCCGCGCGGCTGGTCCAGGCCATGTTTAGCGTGCCGTCCGACGCCTGGACTATGCTCGGTTGAATGTTCAGGGTGCCGGAGGATTCTATTGGGCCGCATATCCGCCAGGCTGGCGATTGCGATGCTGAGCAGGGTTGTGCATGAACTTCGAGTATATTGACGAGGCCCGACATGGACAGAATTGTCAGAATTCCGATGGTTAGGGTTGGTCTGACGCTCACGGTGGTTCCTATCTCGGGCACCCGCCACTTGCGTTGGAGAGGACGAGCGTCCTAGCGTTAGAATCTTCTATGCGATATAAGACTTGTTCGGTTGATGTCGGGCTCGGATTGAGCTGTACTTCTACAGCCGTCTCTCCCTCGCCGTAGATTGAGCGGGCAATATTGCGGGGTCTCTAGTGAGTCTATCGAAAAATAAGAGGAGGGAGGGGGTTTGGAAGGTCTGGGTTATGCAGTTACGGTGAAAGTGCCTGTGGCTCGAGCTGTGGACGTTTCAGTGCTGATGCCGTCGAAATTGACACCATCACTTCCGACCGTCATGCTGAACGACCAGGAGAAAGTCTCTCCGATCATGTCAGATGTGAGCGCAAATGATAGCGCAATGTTGTTGGCTGCTGATCCGCCGCGGATTGTGAGGACCGGGGTTGTCGCGGTTAGAGTGTCGCCTAAGCTGCCTGTCGCAGTGATTGTCGCCTGGACAAAGATTGTGCTCGTACCTGGGTTTGCGATACCCAACTTGAACAGCTCCACTCCATGAGACGCGGAGAAGGAGACTGTCCTAGAGTAGACGAGCTGGTGTACTTGCGGGGCTGCGACAACGTTTAGGCTGTACATGTTGCAGTGTCGAAGGATTCCTGCCTGTGCGCAGAACTGGAACGAGTAGACGCCTGGTAGAGTGCCAGCGATCGCTAGCGCCGTGACGGCGAAGTAGTCTGGGTTGTTGTACCGTGCAACGTGCACACCATTGGCGCAGTCGTCAGATGATGCACTTTTTGGATTGGTGCAATCACCTGTTCCCGTTACCGGATCATCGTTGACGACTCCTGCATCGTTGGGGAATGCCGCAGCGTCAAATCTGCAGCCCCAGTTGCCCAGTGCTCCTGGCGGGACGAGAGGCTGGCCGGTACGGTGACTGAAGATGGTCGAAAGGAACGCCCATATTCCCGTGCCTGGGATGATGAGCGGTCCGTGACTCGAGATGTACGAGTAGGGTACCTGTGTGCCGTTGGGCCAGAAGGTGGGTACGACGCATGCCTTTGAGGGCCAGAAGTTGCCCCTTGTGCCATTGACGGGGAAGTCTCCTGCAAGCTGTGGAACGGAGATTCCGTTGAACGGGATCTCAGTGTTCGACGCCGCGACGGACGGTGTTCCATTCCAACCATTGGTGGCGAGACCGGTGTTTATGCCTCCGAAAGAGTTCGTCTTGATCCAGAGGATCTGGGCCTGGTCAACTTCTCCAAAGAGGTTTCCTCCCAGGAAAGGCGTTACGATGTCGACCTGGTTCTGGTCTGTTATGGTCAAGGAGTTGCACGGTGGGCCTATGAACATGCCTGAGAACGTGTCGTTGAGGAATTGTGGCGAATCGAGAGCTCCGAAGGCGCTTTCCGAGGTCGGTACTAGGTTGCCTCCGGTGCAGAATGCTGGGCCGATGCCGAAGTCGTAGAGTGCGAAGAATATTGTCGTGGTTCGGGGGGTTCCTGAAATGGTCGCGGTTATGGTTATTGTGTAGTTACCGGTTGCTGTCTGGGTTGTCGGCGACAAAGTCCCGACGGTGGACGCTGAAAAGTCTACGGAGACTGAACCGCCTGGGGGCAGCGTCGCTGTCGTGGAGCTGAAGGCTGGTGTGATGTTGTTGGTTAGGCAGCAGCTGTCCTGCTCGCCCGTGACTGGGCTGACAGTTGCTGTTAATGTTGCCGAGCCGGCAAAGTTGCCTGCGCTGTTGAGGGTAATGGTAGCTCCAACGCTAGCACCACGGATGATCAATTGGTGGTCAGGGTTCGCGACTACGCTAAAGTCCTTCGCTGGGACTACAACGCTTAGGCTTGCCATGCTCGAAGATCCGCTTGAGCCTGTGACGGTCAGGGTGTAGGTGTTGGCCGATACTGAGGATGCTACAGAAATGGTCAGGGTAGAGGTGCCGGTGCTGTATCCGGACCCGTCGTGTGTCAAAGTCACACTGGGAGCGGTTCCCATGATGCCTGGTGCGCTGGACGATGTGAATGATACTGTGCCGCTGAAGCCGCTGAAGCCTTGCGCGTTGATCGTTGTGGAAGAGTCAGAACTTCCTGCCGAGATTGTTACGCTGGTCTGGCTCAGAGTTATGCTGAAGCCGGCCGGTGCAATCTTTACGGGGATGGTGACCGAGTGGGTTCTCCGTGGCTGCGGGGGACTTAGGACTCCCTCGCCGGTCGCGGTTACCGTGACCGATCCGGTGCTAGTTCCGCTACAGGTCAGGGTGTCGCTACCGGTTCCGGAAGGTGTTGTGAGGTCGACGGTGGGGGATGAGACCGAGCATGCGAGGCCAGCGGTGCTGGTTGTGGAAACGTCTAGAATGTCCTGGTAGCCTCCGACTGCGGCGAAGTTGACATTGTCGCTGATCATGACGCCGGATGGAGTGCTGAGGCTGGCGAAGACTGGTGTCATTGTAAAGTCAACCAGGTTTGCGAAGGTAGTGGACTGGTCTGCCTCGGAATCGGTAACTGCTCCCATGTCGACGAAGACACAGTCGGCAGTGCCGGTGCTGGTGGACGTACAGCCAACGTTGAAGGCGATGGGTGTGCCGGTCGTCTGCCCGGTTATTGTGTAGGTAATGGTAAAGAGTGGCCCTGAAACTCCCGCGGCTGCGGATCCGCCAGCTTGGTTAGCGGCGGAGACGAATACGACGCCGTTCTGGTCTTGTGTCGGGCAGCCGTTGCCTGCGATCAGGACGCCGTTGATGCATTCTCCCAGAATGGTCGGGTTGGGGAGGACGCTTCCTGCGAGACTGACGCTTGCGCCGCTGAGAAATGATGTGTCTGCATGGATCTGGATTGAGAAGCCGTTGAAGCTGTCAGATCCGGAGATACTGACAGGAACGTTCACGCTAGTATCTGACTGCTGGGCTGTTACTGCGGTTCCGCCGTTGATGCTTACGAGGCCGGTCATAGAAGCGCGAGAGACTGCTGGGACGAGTAATCCTCCGAGTACGATTAGTGGTATCATTAATAGTGTTTCTAGTTTTTTCAAACTGTTTTAAGCACCCGTATTTTCCGAAGAAGCATTCCTCGGGAGTCAATATAAGAGTTTTCGGGGTTTCGAAGCTCACTGATAGCCACGAAACACTTGGGATTGAGAAAGACTTCTATGGTATTCCAGAAATATACGGTTATACGGGGCGAACTGTTCCCTGCTGGGAATTGCGAGAGCATCCTAGTCGATCATGATCATGACTAGGTAAGGGGCTAGACCGGGTTTCTCGGATGATCTCAGCATCGTTAATCCTCGAAAATATTTAGGCCCCGTTCGTAATATTCGGACGGTGAAAGTATGTCGGAAATGGAGATTCAAGCATACGTGTTGAAGTTTGTAGCGACGATGCTTACATCGACAATGTCGATGATGCCGTTGTTGTTGATATCCGCGTACGGATTCCAGTGTGAGCAGTTGCAGGACGAGGAATAGTTGAAGCCACCGAAGAAGACACTCACATCTGTTATGGTCACGTCTCCATCCTGATTGATATCGCCTAGTGGCAGAATGTGCATCTGGTTCGTGAAGCTGAGACTGTTGTCGAAACTGTTGCCGTACGACTCGCCGGTGACTGGGGCCACGCTAGCCGTGATGCTGTAGCGGGCGGGTTTGACGCCGCTTGTGTTCCAGTAGAAGTAGACGTTGACGCTGCTTCCCGGCCCGACGAAACCTGTCCTCGCCCCAAGGCTAATGCTAGTAGTGTTGCTGACGTTCACGGTGATGGAGACTGTCTGGCTGTAATCTCCGGGGTCTGTTACTGTGACGGTGATCGTGACGATGGCGGTCTGACCGACGGATCTTAGACCGCCTTGATATGCCCACGATGTTCCGAGGCTGCTCGACGCGTATATGCCTGTGAGATCGACATCGTGGATCGGGCCTATACCGCTCGACATTAGCGCGTAGATATCATAAGTCGGCTCGTTCAGGTTGGAACTGTAAAAGAGCCAGAGCGGCTTCGTTCCATATGATGATTGGACAGCACTGGGCATGTAACTGTCGACGCTTTGCGAAGTGTTGGTCATCTGGGTCTCCGAGGACCACGTCGCGCCCATGTTGTACGAGGTCTTCGTTAAGACTACATAGTATTGGACTGTCTGTGAGACGACGATGAGCCTTGACCAGAATAGCCAGAGAGTGCCGTTCCTGTCCTGAATCATGGACGGATGCTCGTCCGTGGAGGAGGACGATATGATCTGGTTTTCTGTGCTCCATCTTGTTCCGTTGTATGTCTTCTGGTAGATCTGGTAGCTGGTTGAGGCCGTGCCCTTTGTCCATGCTACGCGGACAATGTTGTCTTTGCCGATCAGTACCGCTGAGCCGTAGTTCTGGTTGGAATCTGTCGTCAGCTTGGTGTCTGAGGACCAGACGTTGTTCTTCCACGTCTTGTAGTAGAGCTGTTTCACCGCCGGGATGGAGGGGTTTGTGGTGTCGATCCGGGTCCAGACAAGCCAGACGGTACCATCACGAGCCACCGCGGCGGAGGGTTGAGTGTCGTTGAGAGTGGTGGAGGTGATCTGGGCAGGGGTCGACCAGCCGTTCGCAGCGTAGAGTGAGTAGAAGACTTCGTAGCTGTGGGCCGGCTTTAGCGACCAGAACATCCCGATGGTGCCGTCGGACAATTGTATCAGCCACGGACTCCCGTTCTGGCCCGATGTTGTCATGTTGCGGCTGATGGACCAGACCCCGTTCGTGTACGTCTTATACAATATGTCGACGCGTCCTGTAAAGATCGCATTTCGGGTCGACTCCCACGCGATCCAGAGCGTTCCGTTGGTCGCCTGCAGACTGGTTGACAATTGGTTGCGCCCGTTGTTCGAATCGATGAGGATCGGGCTCGACCAGAGGGGATTCGCGTGTACCGGCGTAACAGGCAGAACACTTGTAATGACAACGATCAGCAGTAGCGGAAGAAGCCTGAGCGATTTCGATCTAGCGCTGGCCAAGTTTCCCATATCTCACTGCCCACTCATTTTCGAGGCACGTGCGTCTGCTAGACCAGACGTTTCCAGATTCTGCTGAGCTTATAGTTTTTCGCAACCTATGGCTGGCTCCGGACTCTGCCAGCCTTCTGAAGCTATACGATTCTGTCATCGCGGCGTGGGGTGGTGCGTGGTCTCGCATGATCTGACGGGAGAA
>WNGH01028363.1_pt1 | contig 11272 bp, 13 predicted proteins | sample 5400631 | NCBI WGS metagenome assembly WNGH01 (sample SAMN13153373, study PRJNA577476) | soil metagenome | isolation source: 115 cm soil or saprolite under Garry oak tree replicate 1 | place: USA:California | collected 2016-06-15 | reverse complement strand
CAAGGGCAACTGTTACGACAACGCTTTCATTGAGTCGTTTTGGAGCAGTCTCAAATACGAACTGGTTTACCACCACCACTTCGCCACCCTGGCCCAAGCGCGTAGCGCCATCTTCCATTACATCGAAACCTTCTACAACCGCACCAGACTCCACTCCAGTCTTGACTACCAAACCCCAACCCACTTTGACTCCAAACAAACCTGAAATTATCCCTTCCTCACTGTCCGAGAAAACGGGGCAAGCCCACTCTGACCCCTTTTTCATTTCGCGACTAAACCTCGAACGGATCCGCACAGGAGCGGGAAAATGGCAACTTAAGTTACCTTGACGTCGAGTGGGCGTTTCCCCTTGTGAAGTACACCAATCAAAAAACAGAAAGCAAGAACATATGAGCACAATTACAACGAAAGATGGTAGGCAAATCTATTATAAGGATTGGGGCAAAGGCCCGGTCGTGACATTTTCCGCACGGCTGGCCTTTAAGCGCCGACGCTTGGGATGGCCAAATGCTGTTCCTCGCGCAACGCGGTTTCCGAGTTGTCGCACATGACCGTCGTGGCCATGGACGATCGACTCAAACCTCAGTCGGAAATGACATGAATGGCTATGCCGACGACCTCGCAGCCGTCATCGAAGCACTCGTCGCCGCAGATTGTCCCGAGAACTTCGATGCGTCGCAGCGCACGAATGGCATCTCCATCAAAGTAGTAACCGTGATCAGTCGTTGCCGTCACGGGCGCGAGCAGCTGATGTTTGCAATAAACCAAATCGTCCGGCGCGGCACGTTCACCAGCTGTGACGTCGCTTCAATCGTGTAGACGGTATCCTGAGGCGGTTCGTACAATTGAATCGCGCGCGATTTGGTTGGTGAAATCGCCATCGCGGCCTTTACCTACCTGATCGGCGTTGGTTCGATGCGCGCGCGTCCCAATGTGGACGCACGCGCTCGATAACCCCCGTCGCAATTCTTACTTAGGCGACGTAGACTTCGATTTGCTTGGTCTTGGCGTGTTCGTTCTTCGGTAGATGTACCGTGAGTAAGCCATTCTTGAATTCTGCCTTTACCTTCTTGCCATCGGCATCATCGGGCAGGGTGAAGCTGCGCATAAATGTGCCGTAGCCGCGTTCGACGCGGTGGAACTTCCTTTTCTTCTCTTCTTTCTCGAACTTGCGTTCGCCGGAGATGGTGAGGACACCGTTTTCGACTGTGACTTTTACGTCCTCTTTTTTGAGCTCGGGCAACTCGGCCTTGATCAGATATTCTTTCTCATCTTCGGTGATGTCAGCCAATGGCATCCAATCGGCGAGCGTGATTTCTTCCCGACCGTGGCCGTTGGTGCGGCGTTGTGGGCGGCCGAAAAGAGTGGAGAGACGGTTCTGAAAGTCTTCCATTTCTCGGAGAGGCTCCCAGCGAGTTAATGTATTAATCATGATTTGCTTCCTTTCGTGTTGGTTTGAACGTGTCCTTCAAACCTAGGAAGCGGTTCGACCATGTCGCGGTAACTTAAGTTGCCTTTTTTCCAGGTTGTTGTTTGTCGGGCGCAGGCTGATGCAAAACGCGTCGCGATTAAGTCGATTAGAGATTTATGGATCTGTTCCAGAGATAAGCGCGGCTGCGAAGGACGCCCCAACGGAATTGCGCGATTTTGTCGCTCGGTGATTGGTTCCTTAGCAGCCGTTGTCGTTGGCTACTACGATATTAGGAAGCCAGCATGTTCCCAATTAAAGACTCCGTTCCGAGCCATTCCGTGCCGGTAGTTACGCGCGCGTTGATTCTTATCAACGTTCTGGTCTTTTTCTTTGAGCTGATGCTTCCACCGCAATCGGTCGAGCAAATTTTCTATTTGTTCGGCATCGTCCCCGCGCGCTTCACCCACCCGGATTGGGCCGCCAGTGTCGGATTTCCGATCGACAATTACTGGCCGCTTCTGACCCACCAATTTCTGCACGGCGGGTGGTTCCACGTCATCGCAAACATGTGGACACTCTGGATCTTCGGCGACAACGTCGAGGACCGGATGGGACCGGGCCGATTCGCGATTTTCTATCTGCTTTGCGGCACGATCGCCGGCTCGACGCATTTGCTGACCAACCCGGATTCTATGGTTCCGTCGGTAGGCGCCTCGGGCGCAATCGCGGGCGTGCTCGGCGCTTATCTGCTGTTTTTCCCGACGGCGCGGCTGATCGTTCTGTTCCCAATCTTCTTTTTGCCGTTGTTCTTCGAGGTTCCAGCGGTTTTTTACCTGGCAATCTGGTTTTTCAGCCAGCTGTTTAGCGGCACTGCTGCGCTGGCCGGTCCTCAACAAGTCGGGGGCATCGCGTGGTGGGCGCACATTGGTGGATTTATCGGCGGAATGCTTCTCTCTGGGATATTTGCGCGACGAAGTCGTCCAACGCAACCAGATGAACACGCCCTGGAGTGGGCTTGGGAGCCGCGTCCGCGTTGAAAAGAAAGGAGAATGAAAATGGATATTTTCTGGTTGTTTTTCATGCTCTCGGCTCTCCAGCCGATCATCAAACAGAAATTACTCGAAGCCTCGCGGAAGCGGCTGATTGCCCTGATCGAGCGCGAGCGTAAATCGCGCGTCGTGATGCTGGTGCATCGGCAGGAAACGATGAGCCTGCTCGGCTTTCCGGTCTTCCGCTACATCGACATCAACGACAGCGAAGACGTGATCCGCGCGATTCATCTAACCGATCCGGAAATTCCTTTGGACCTGGTGCTGCACACGCCTGGCGGGCTGGTTTTGGCAGCGACCCAAATCGCGCGCGCAATTTTCAAGCACAAGGGCAAAGTCACCGTGTTTGTACCGCACTACGCCATGTCGGGCGGCACGTTATTGGCGCTCGCGGCGGATGAAATCGTCATGTGCGAGCACGCGGTGCTGGGGCCGGTCGATCCGCAGCTGGGCGAATACCCGGCGGCTTCGATTTTGAAAGCGGCCCACCAGAAACCAATCGCCGAGGTGGGTGACAAGACATTGATTCTGGCCGACCAGGCCGAAAAGGCGATCGCGCAAATGCGCCAAGAGGTAACAGAATTGTTAGCCGACAAATATCCCGCCGAGAAGGCGGGAGAGATCGCCAAGCTCATGACCAGCGGCACTTGGACGCACGATTATCCCATCACCTGCGAGCGGGCACGCGATCTTGAGCTGCGGGTAAACAGCGATATGCCCGAAAATATGATGCGATTGATGCAACTTTATCCGCAACCGGTGCGCCGGCAGTCTTCGGTTGAGTATGTGCCAATACCGTACCGGTCCAGCCGACGCGCTGCGCCGGAACAATGACTTGAATCCTCCGTTCCCAAGACGCAACTACGCGGCCCGTGATGCAGTTGCAGTATCGCGCGGACTTCGCGCGTCTGAATGAGTGAAGTACTCGTAGATAGCTGAAAAATCTTCGGCCGCATGTCCATCGCGCATCGCCAGTCGGTAGATTTCCTTGGCAATATTAGTTAGCGGCATGGCAACACCAGCTTCGTACGCGCTCACGGTCGCGAGATGCATATCCTTTTGCATCCAGCGCAAGGGAAACTCGGCCTCGTAATTTCCGTTCTCGATCCTGGCCCGTTTCGCCGCCAAAAACGGTGCGACCGCGGGCGTGGGAAGGAGTGAATCGAATAGCAATTTCGACGAAAGTCCGAGCCCTTCGCCCAGAGCCATCGCTTCCGCGAACGCGGCCATGGCATTACCCAATAACAGATTGATCACCATTTTCATGGAGGTCCCGGTGCCGTTTCCGCCGGTGTGCACAATTCTGCTGCCCATGCACAGCAGTAACGGACGAACTTTTTCCAAGTCGGCCGTCCGCGCGCCTACCCAAAAAGTGAGCTTTGCTTCCGCGGCGACAGGAGCGGAGCCGGTCACCGGCGCGTCGACAAAATGAACCTCGCGACGCGCTGCAGCGGCCGCCATTTTTTTCGAGAACGATGGATTGACCGAACTGCAATCAACCCAAAGCGCACCAGGACGGAGGAAATTCAAAAATCCATCGACGCCCAGAGCTGCTTGTTCGACCGCGTCCGGGTGAGCCAGCATCGTGAACAGCACGTCCACTTGTCCGGCAAGTTCCGCCGGCGAATCAGCAAATTTTCCGCAAGGACCAAGCAAGCGCTCTGCTTTTCCGCGGGTACGATTGAACACGACCAATGAATGGCCCTGCTTCTGCAGATTCGCCGCCATCCGACTTCCCATGATGCCCAAACCAATAAATCCAATTTTCACTCTCACTCCTTTCGTCACGCGGCCGTGACCAATTCCGGTTGGTAGATATCTTTTCCTTCGATCTCGGCGATCTCTTTATTCGTAAGCCGAAGAGTGGCCGCATCGACGTTGCCTTCCACTTGTTTCGCGTTGCGAGCACCGACGATAGCGCCGGTCACGGCTGGATCTCGCAACGTCCACGCGATCGCAACTTGACCGGGCGGACGTTGAACCACTTCGCCGACCTCACGCAAGCGCTCGACCAGCTCGAGATTTCTCGAAAGCCTCGGATCCTTAAACTCGACGTCGCGACTCCGCCAGTCGCTCTCGGGAAGACTGGCCGCTCGTTCTCGCGTCATCGCGCCCGTCAGCAGGCCGGAGGCCATTGGCGAATAAACAATCACGCCGATCTCGTTAGATCGACATGGAGCGAAGTGATTGGAGCAATCTTCTGCGCCCGCCGCGATTCCTCGTCATCAAAGTTTGCTACGCCGATCCATCGGATTTTCCCTTCCTTTTGCAGCTGGGCCATTGCGCTCCAGCCTTCCTCCAAGTCCTCGGTCGGCCAATGAATTTGGTAAAGGTCGATCACATCGACATCGAGCCGGCGGAGGCTGTCCTCGCACTCGCGGCGAATGGAGTCAGCGTTCAAAGAGCGATGGACATACCCCTGTTCGTCCCAGCGCAGACCGCACTTGGTGAAAACGTACGGACGCGGACCGGGCCAATTGCGCAGCGCGGTTGCCACGACTTCCTCAGAATGGCCCATTCCGTAAACGGCCGCGGTGTCGATCCAGTTAACGCCCAGCTCGAGCGCGCGATGAATCGCGGCGACGGAAGCTTCGTCATCCTGTTCGCCCCAACCAAACTCCCAACCCGATCCACCGATAGCCCACGCGCCAAAGCCGATTGGTGTGATGAACAAGTCGGAGTTACCGAGCTGCTTCGTTTTCATTTTCTGAGTCTCCACATCAATTTCGATTGATTTAGTTGCTGGCCAGACCCGGTAAACCGAGCGACTGCAGCGTTTCATCGGTTAAGCTTCCAGTTACCTGGAGGCCGCGGTCGATTTGATAACGGGTCAGCGCGGTGCGTGTGTCTGCACCGAAAAGCCCATCGATCGGTCCATTGTAATAACCGAGTTGCGCGAGATCGGTCTGAACAGCACTGACATTCGAGTCCGGCTGTTGATTGGCGTAGTCTTGATAACTCGGCTCGATGTCCGTGTAATAGTCGTAGGGATAGTAGTCGTAACCGTAATAAGGATAAAAATCCCACGGGTAATATCCGTCGTCCAAACCGATCCAGAACGCGCCGTCCCAGCAAAACCAGTGGCCGTTGAAGAAATGCGCGTGGCGTCGGTCCCAATCCCGATGCTGAGCGCCGTTCTCGCGAGTAAAGATATGATGATCTCTGCTCAAGGCCGCCTCATTGGACGGTCTTGCCACCGTAGGACGTGAAGCTTGTCCGTTATGATTGTTAAGCGACCCGCCGCTGTTCGGTCGATTAACTGCTGTTGCACCACGACCTTGATTATTCCCGGTTCGATTGCCGCGGTCGACGTTCGCTAGGTTTGGAGTCGGACGTCCGCCCGAACTCTGCACCGTGGTAGATCGCGAGGGGACAACCGAATGCACATGGGTGGGTGCAGTCGCAACGTGCGGAACAGTCGAAGGATGATATGCGCCGAAGCCGACTCCACCTCCACGGTAGGCTGCTCCTCTAGAGATTGAGTAGGGCGCACTAAAACCGCCGCCTGCGAAGTGAGGAGCTCCTCCGAAGCCACCGCTGCGAAAGCCGCCCCCTCCGCCCCCACGAAAGCTGCCACCACCAGAACCACCACCGCCGCCGCCGTGGGGACCTGCCCACGTAATCTTAATTTTTTCATACCTAACGCTCGCCACTCCCCGGTTACTCAGCCACGCCGCGTCCGTGGGATTTTGCGATGCCACGTTCGGGCGATGCTTGCTCCCTCTTTCGAGTCAGAGGGCTGCGTTCACGACGCGAAGGTCTCAAAAGAGCGGCCAGAACACTCCGACCAGTCCGCCGATAATCAGAATTGAAACAATGATTAGCTCCCACGAACTGACATGCCGCGATTTCGGAAGCTCGTGATGCGAAATTGCTCCGCCCTCAAAGACCAGACGGAGGCTGTCGGGATGATTATCGAAAATCAGAACGCGATGTATTTTTTCGGTGCCCGAGAGGCCCACCTGCTTGATAATGAAAAGTCTCTTTCGGCCGAGACCCGCCTGTCCAATCCCGGAAGAAGTTTGAGCCAACTTCGACTCGCGAGCGGCGATTGTCCCAACCAACGGGGCCGGGAACTGGATCTGCCGGGTGCCAAAGCTTTTCCTTTTCATAATTCTCACGCTATGCAGAAGACCACGGCGCCGCGATGGCGCATGCGTGGGATTTTGTGATCTTACGTGAGAGGCGGTCTCAGCCACCTCTTTTGGGAGAGCCACCGTGTTGTTAAACCGTCACTCTCGCGGACGCGGAAAACGCTCCAGGCATAGACCGCGCCCAACGCGATCTGCAAAAACACTCCGGCGATTGCGATGACCCAGCGATTGCCCGTTCGCACGGTTCGACTATAGCGGCATGACCACTCCGCCAGTTTTTGGTATCGCGTCGTAAGTTGCCTTGTCGATGTTCAAATGCGCCATGACGAGTTCTGCCGGAGTATGGGCCAGCCATTCCGAAAATGAAAACTCTTGGTAGAGACTACTTTTGAACATCTCCAGGAATACCAAATCCGTGTCGCCCGTATTCTCGATGTAATGCAGCAACGTCTTTTGCACGTAGCCGACGTCGCCCTCCTGAAAATCTATCGTCCGAGCTTTATTGCCGGTCGCCACGACCGTCATTCGTCCCTTACCCGCGATGTAATACTGCCATTCGTCCGCGTTGGGATGCCAGTGCAGTTCTCGCAGGCCGCCCGGATGGACCGTAACCATTGCCATTGCCGTGGTGGTGACTTTAAAATTCCTCGAATCGACAATCCGCACGTCACCAGACTTCGTTTGCTTCGTCGGCGGAATTTCCATCGTACGAAACGCAAAACCCCTTGGCGATTTTCCAAGCGCCCCGGCCGCTGCCTTCTGATCGTCCGCGAGCGAAGGCGGGACATCCGTCTGGAAAATGAACAGCTCTTGCTTCGGGATCTTGGCGAACGCTTGCTGGTTAATACCGAAATTCTTTGACAGCACCTCGGGCGGCAAGTGCATCATCGAATCGCTCAACAGCACCGTTTCTGATTCCGAAAAATCACCGTCGTCGAACACGAGCATAAACTCGCAACCGTCAGGATTGAGGCCCTGGATCGAGTGCGGAACGCCAGGAGGAAAAAACCAAAGGTCGTTCTTGCTCGTGTCGGCGACAAAACTCTTTCCGTCCGCGTCAATCGCCGTGATCCGCGCCGTGCCGTAAAGCATGATCGCCCACTCAGCGGACGTGTGCCAATGCAACTCGCGGACGCCTCCGGCCGTGAGTCTCATGTTGACGCCCGCGAGGGTTTTGGAGACGGGCAGTTCCCGAACAGTCACCTCGCGCGACCAACCACCTTCGTAAGTCCGCTTGTTGGCAAACGAGAAGGGATACTTGAAGTTTTGGACCAGGCTCTTAGAGTCGGTGGCGGGCGGCCAAATCGAATCCGGGTTCTGGCCATCAAGCGCCGGATTGGCCGGACCGGGATCACTCTTGCTTCGGTCTGCACCGGTGACTTTTTGCAACGCGGCAAAGCTGCCTACCGCGGCAGCGGCTGTTCCGATAAAACTGCGACGAGTAAATGCGCTCATGATTATGTCTCCTGAGGGTTTTGGGGTTGTCTTTGTGATTTGAAATCGTTCACGTCATGCGGTCCACACCTGGTACAAAATGGCGATCAGGACCAGCGTCAGCCCGCTCCAAACGAATAGGATTTCCTCCATCCGATTGTGTCGGACGACAGGCACATCGTTCTCGACGTTTGGATCGCGATCGAAGAATTGGTGGCGCCTACGGAGGATGAGAATGCCGCCAATCAGAAAGATGATCACGGCGAGAGTGAACGCCATCCGCAGGGCCGGGAGTCCGGTCTGCTCAATTACTGCTATCAACGCGACTATCTGATCGCTGATTAGCGTGTTCATTGTGGGGCTGAAAAGGTCGGGCGAACCCAATCACGCCGGTCGTCGGAAATTACGACGATATTGTCCGGCGGAGAAGGTCGGCGCGGATAGGGCGATTTGATCAACGCAAACGCGTTCGAAGCGAAGATCGACAATAGGATCGCTGCGATCGCCAGAGAATTATTCGTTTTCATGCGAAAAATCTATGGGCGCGTTCAATCGGTTACTACTCCGCGTCCGGAGGATTTTCCGATGCCCCTGAAGAACGGATCGCGGCTCCCTCTTCAGAGGTAAACATAGCTTCGCCGTCTTGGTGGCGTCGCTAGTAACGTTCCGCAGCGAAGACAGACTCCGGATCGGCGCCAGAAACTTTGCCGACTGCGATCCAGCCGATGCGACTTACCAACGCGCCGAGCAAAAATGAGACGGCCGCGAATGGAACGAAGAAGAAGAAGCGCAGAATAAGCGCAAGGGGACCATTCAAAACTTCGCCGATCCGAATCAGCCAACCGGAGCCATGCTCGTGAATCGCGCGATCGGCGGCGCCGTGTTTATCGACGCTCAACCAGATGAGCAATGCCGTCTCAACGCCCGCCGCGTAAAACCCGATGACGTTGAGCGCGGGAATTCGGTATCCGAGCAATTCCAACACGGCCGCGGCAGACCCTAATCCGGCGGTTCCAAAATGAATCGGCAGCAGCGTGCGATGCAAAAACCACGCCGGGATTGCGGTCGCGCCCAGCAGTACGCCCGTGTAAGTCGCGAGCAAAGTTCCGAAGATCGCTGAACCAAAAATGAAGATGCCGGCGGCGACGCGCAGGAGTTGATCGAGTGTGCCGGGGAAAATCTGATGAGCGTGCAGCTCGAGCGCGATCAAACCGGGAACGGCGCACGCGCCGAACGCGCTCAGAATCCAAGCGCCCATCGACATGGCTGATCGATGTTTAAACACACGCAGCATGTTCAGGAAGAGATGAGGGCGACCAAGATCCATGATCAGCAAAATTGGTGAAAGAACTGCGCCCCCTACAGCCGCGACCCACATGGCCGCGCGCGCAAGATCGACCTGATGAAAGATGATCGCGCCGCTTGCGATTACGCCCGACATTCCAGCCATCCCGCCGAAGAAAAAGTAGAGCGGAATTTCCCAGGTCCACACCGGCGGTTTAACCACGGGCTGACCGTAGTAACCGGGTTTGCGCGGAATCGGGCCGCCGGCAATATCGACGCCTTTGCCTGGAACAACGCCTTTCTTCCAAGCTTCTTCGCGAAGCTGTTCTAGTCGTTGTTCGGCTCGAGGTCCATTCGTCATGAGAAAAATGCAAATCCCGCGAGCGTCGCGATGATTGACGCGATCGCTGTTGCGAAGGCCGAGATCCACGCTGATTTTAAATAAATCGTCGGAATCTGCGGCTTCGGCGGGAGCCCGTAGGCTTCAGGTTCACCAAGAATTAAGAAGAACGCGTGAATGCCGCGGACGGAGGTTTCGGTTGGATCGTAAAGTTGCGCGTCTTTGTAACCACTTTGTTGTAACTGCTCTACACGCTTCGCTCCGCGCGCGCGCAAGTCATCTAATCGGCCAAACACGATTGATTCGGTCGGGCAAACTTTGGCGCAGGCCGGAACGAGCCCGCTCTTCTGCCGGTCGTAACAAAATGTGCACTTGAATGCGCCGCCGGCGTCGTGAAGCGGCTCCGGTCGGCGGTCGATCACTCCGAACGGACACGACACGACGCAATAGCCGCAGCCGTTGCAAACATCGTTCTGCACCAGCACTGACCCGACTTCCGTCCGCACAATCGATCCGGTCGGACACGCTTCAAGACAACCCGCCTCCTCACAATGTTTACAAACGTCGGATAAGAAAACCCAACGGAACGGATCTTCCGCCTCCGCCGAGGCTGCGGCGGACATGTCCGATTGCGGACGGAGGAGACCCATCGAGCCAGTGACCTGATTTCCTTTTTGTCGATCTTGCTCGAGAAACATGACGTGTCGCCAGGTCGATGCGCCGAGATGACCGGTGTTGTCGTAAGAATTTCCCGACCAGGTGAAGCCGTCGTCCGGCACCTGGTTCCATTCTTTGCACGCGACTTCGCAAGCCTTGCAGCCAATGCAAACGCTCGGGTCGGTGAAGAATCCCACTTCGACGTGGTCTTGCACGTAGGAATGCTTCCGCTGATTCGTGCTCTGGAGGCCTTCGCCGATCATCGATTGTCGATCTTTCCCTCCAGGCCGTGACCACCACCGGCTCTGCCGCAAGGCGCGCCCGGCGGCGGTTGTTCCGGATGCAAATTCGGTGGACCACCCTGCGGCACATATTTTTTGATCCACTCCTCGAACACTGGTCCGCGCGGCAACCGACCAGGGACGATATTGCAGGCGAGCGCCTTCGCTTCCATAATGGTGACGTTCGGCTCGCCCGAGATCGGAACCAGGTCGTTCGTCGCCCCACCCTTCACCGGTCCCGCCGAACCGAAATGAAACGGCATCGCGATTTGGTGCACGGTTTTTCCGTTGAGATGCATCGGCCGGATGCGGCGGCTCACAAGTGCCCGCGATTCGATTGCTCCGCGTAAACTGACGATCGAAATGTAATCGCCGTTGTCGATCTTCAACTCGGACGCGAGCTCGGGTGACATTTCTGCGAACAGCTCCGGTTGCAACTCCGCAAGATGACTGAGAAAGCGCGACATGCCGCCAGCGGTGTGATGCTCCGTTAGTCGGTAGGTTGTGAGCACGAACGGAAATCGCGGGTCGCCCGGCGGCGCGAACCGGTTTTCCTGGCGGGTAAACCAATGTACCGCCGGGTTGGTGTCGCGCGAGTAAAGCGCGTTGTGCACCGGCGACTCGAGCGGTTCGTAGTGCGTCGGCATTGGTCCGTCCTGCAATCCGCTCGGGACATGAAGCCAGCCCAGTCCGTCTTCATGCAACATAAACGGCGCATCGCC
>WNGH01026553.1_pt1 | contig 11272 bp, 5 predicted proteins | sample 5400631 | NCBI WGS metagenome assembly WNGH01 (sample SAMN13153373, study PRJNA577476) | soil metagenome | isolation source: 115 cm soil or saprolite under Garry oak tree replicate 1 | place: USA:California | collected 2016-06-15 | reverse complement strand
CGCCGCAGGAGGTGCCCTGGGACTTGATGAAGGTGGCCGCGATCGAGTGTGGAGCAGTGACGTTCGTGACCAGGTAGCTTCCGGCGCTCACCTGCGAGGTCACGTCGACGAGATTATCCGTGAGCTTTGCGAGCTGGTACCCCGCCGCCGGAGCGATGGTGCACGTCGAGGATTGGCCGTAGTCGACCGGAGTCGAGCAGGTCAGGGTGCCGTTGGGGCCCGAGCTGGCCGTCACGGCGAACTGGTCGATGGCGAAGCTCGCGGCGAGGGTGTGATTGGCGCTGACGTTCGTGAACGTATAGCTCGTGACCGCCCCGGCCGAGCTGCCGTCCACGAGCACGTCGGCGACGTGGTAGTGCGCGTCGGGCGTGATCGAGATCGCCAGGGTCGCTCCGGGCGCGACCGTCTGCGCGCCGGAAGGCGACACCGTGCCGTTCGCTCCCGCGGAGGAGCTGATGGTGAACCCGGCGCTGCAGGAGCCGGAGGGAAGGCACAAGGGGTTCGCCGGGTCCTTGTTGCCGCACTGCGCGTCCGTCGTGCAGGCGGCGCACGAGTTCGTCGCCTGGCTGCAGATAGGCGTCGAGCCGGTGCACTGGCTGTCCGCGGTGCACGCGAAGCAGGCGCCCGATGCGTCGCAGAAGGGCTGCGACGCGTTCTTGTTGCTGCACTGCGCGTTCGTCCCGCACGCGACGCACGAATGGGTCGTCGAGTCGCAGATCGGAGCGATGCCCGTGCACTGGGAGTCCGCGGTGCACTGGTTGGTCAGATCGAAGCTCGCCGTTGTGGGCGCGTCGGGCGTCGAGGCGGCGATCGCGTACTGTCCCGAGATCGAGTTGGCGGTCGCATTGACGCTCGCGATCCCGGTCGCGTTCGTCGTCGCCGTCATGCACCCCGCCGCGGCCGGGACGCAGGCGGAGCCGCCGCTCAGCGTCGCTGTCGCCCCGGTGGTGGGCGCCTGGAACGTGACCACCGCTCCCGAGAGCGCGGCGCCGGTCCCGTCGAGGACGAGCGCCTGCAGCTGCGAAGCGAATGCCGCTCCCACCGTGGCCGTCTGCGGGCTGCCCGCCTGCACCTGGATGGTCTGGCCGCCGTCGTTCGTGAGGGTGAAGGTCGCCGGCGTCGGGACGCCGGAGACGCTGGCGGTGACCGTGAAGACGCCGCCGGTCGCGTTCGCCGTGGCGGTGACGCTGGCAAGCCCGGAGCTGTCCGTGACCGCTGAGGGTGCCGAAAGCGTCGCGGTGGCTCCGCTCGAGCCGGTCTGCGCCGCGAAATTCACCGTGATGCCGGGGAGCGAGTTGCCCGAGGCGTCGGCGACGACGACGACCAACGGGCTCGCGAAGGCGCTGCCGGTCGGCGTCGTCTGCGGGTTCCCGCTGACGATGAACACGGCGGCGGGGCCGGTGGAGACGTTCTGCAGACGAAAAGTCGTGGGCGTGGCGACACCGGAGACGGACGCGGTCACTGTGAAGGCGCCGACCGTGCCGTTGGCGGTCGCCGTCACGCTCGACATGCCGGAAGAGTCGGTCGTGGCGCTCACGCTCGCGCCGCTCGAGCTGCCGTTCGAGACGGTGCACGACGCGCCCGAAGCGGGCACCGCGGTGTACGTCACGGTGGCGCCGGGGATGGGATTGCCGGCCGCATCGCGGACCACCGCGGCCAGCGGCGCCGCGTACTGCGCATTGATCGGAGCGACCTGCGGATCCGCCGAGTTGCCGCCGTTGACGTAGGTGATCGACGCGGGCGGGCCCACGTTGGTGAGGGCGAACGCGGCGGGCGAAGAGACGCCGCTCACCGTCGCGTTGACCGCATACGTGCCGGGTGTCGAATTCGCGGTCGCGGCCAGCGTCGCGATGCCCGACGCGTTGGTCGTGGCGGTGCCGGTCCCCAGGCCGGCGGACGCGCCGCCCGCGGACGGGATCGCGGCGAAGGAGACGGTGGTATTCGGCACCGGGGTGCCGTTCGAGTCGGCGACCAGGACGGCGAGCGGATTCGCGAACGCGGTGCCGGTGGACGTGAGCTGGTTGTTCCCGGAATAGACGTAGACGGCCGCCGGCGCGCCGACCGTGGGCGGCGGCGCGAACGTCGCGGTGACGCTCATGTTCCCGGAGATCGTCAGCGTGCAGCTCGGCGGCGCCGGAGTGGTGGTGCACGAGGCGGGGACCGCGCCGCTCCAGCCCGTGAAGGAGGCGCCCGCGATGGGAGAGGCGCTCAGCACCACCTGCGAGCCGTCGGCGAACGTCCCCGAGGCGGAGCCGCAGCTCGTCCCGCAAGAGAGGCCCGCGGGCGCGGACGAAATGGAGCCGTTCGCGCCGCCGCCGGCCTTGGTGACCGTCAGCGTGCGGGGCGTTCCTACGAACACGGACACGGTCGAGCTGTTGTTGGTCAAGTCGGGGTCGGTCGTCCCGCTCGGCGCCGACGTGGCCGCGGTGTTGACCATCGTCCCCGACGCGGTCGCCGAAATGGTGCCGAAGACCTTGATGGTGAGCTGCCCGCCGCCGGCGCCGCCGTTGAATCCGAGGCGCGGCGAGAGCGAGATGGAATTGCCGGTGCCGTTGAAGTTCGCCGCTCCGCCCTGGTCGCGGCACTTCGTCGCGGTGCCGGTCCCGCTGCCGGTGCGGGTCACCGTGCAGGCCCAGGTCACGCCCGTCAGTTGCGACGGGATCACGTCCGTGAACGTGACGCTGCGCCCCAGAGAGGCACGGATTTGATCCGTGGTGCTGTTGTTGGTGATCGTGATCGTGTAGAGCGGGTTGTTCGCGCCGCTGGTGAACGTGGCGCCCGGCTGGACCGCGGTGACGCTCGCGGTCTTCACCACCACGATGTCCGCGGTATGCGTGGTCGACGCGATGACCGCGGTGGTGACCTTCGCGCCAAGGAGCGTCGGCTCGTTGACCGCGCCGATCGAATAGTTCCCGTTGACGCTCTTGCCGGTCGCGCTCGCGGCGACGTTGACGGTGACGGTGAGGCTGCCCGACGCGCCCGGATTCAGGGTGCCGATAGGGCACGAGACCGTTCCTGCGCTCCCCGCCGCCGGAGTCGTGCACCCCGTGATGCCGGACACCGAGGCGAAAGTGGTGTTGGGCGGGGTCACCTGATCGACGTGGGTCCCGAGCGCCGCGGTCGTGCCTCCGTTCGCATAGCGGAGCGTGTAAGTCAGCGTGGCGCCGGCGTTCACCGACTGCGGGGCGCTGGCGGACACGTACGGTCCCGGGACCGTGGAGCCCATGCCGTCGAGGTAGACGCGGCCGAAGTGGCCGCCCAACGAGCAGCCCGAGGCGACCACCGTGAGCTGCACCTGGTCACCGACGGACAGCGCGGCATTGCCGGGCGAAATGTCGACGAGGGCCCAGTCGAGCCACTGGGTCGCGTTGCCGGTCGCGATGCTGGTCGTGGTGTGCCACGGAACTCCGGTCTGCCCGGCGGTGTTGAAGCCGGTGTAGAGCGTCGTGCCGCGCGTCAGGTCGAGCAGCTCGAGGTAGAAGTAGGGCTGCTGATTGAACGAGTGCGACGGGTTCTCGAGCACCGGCGCGATGGCGAACCGCACGTGGATCTGTCCGTCGGTCGGGTCGACGTCGGCCAGGCTCACCGTCATCGACTGCTTGAGCACGTTGGCGTTCTTGTTCTTCCCGTACGTCGTCGCGTCCTTGTAGTTGAGCCGCGCGGAGCGCTGTCCGTAGAGCGGAAACCGGAACGTCTGCCCGGTCCCGAGGTCGGGGTCGGCCTGTGTCAGCGCCGTCCCGCCGACGACATACGTCTCGTTGACGCCGGTGCCGGGCCCGGACAGGTTCAGCGCCGAGAAGCTCGAGGGGGGCGCGCTCGCGGTCCCGCTCACGCCGTTCGCATCGAGGTAGTTGAGCAGCGTCCAGCCCGAGGGCGGCATCGTTCCGATCGGGTCGTTCTCGAAGTCGCCATTGGTGAAGACGAAGCGCTGGCCGGAGGGCGCCGCGCGGAACGGCACGGCGTCGCTTTCCGATCCGTTTCCGCACGCCGCCAGCACGCCCAGCGCGAGCAGCGCCAGGACGCGTCGATAAGTCGCCGGACACACGAAGTCCTTGCCCATTCTCCCCCCGTGTCTGCGCGGGTCCCCGAGACTTCCAAAATCGGAGTCGCACGAGCGGAAGTCTAGAAATAAGCAATCGGAAGGATCGCCGTGCAGCTTGAAGAGCGACGCAGAGCGGGTAGGTGCCTCTGCGCACCGCAGGTGCGCTGCGTCGTGCGAGCCTTGACTACGCGCGCGGGATTCGAGCGGGCGTGGGGGCAGTGTGCCGAAGCTCGGCGCGCGCTATCGTTGCGTCGACGTCATCGACGATGACGTAGGGCAGCCAGTGCGGCGGCACACCGGCGGGCAGGTGGCTCGTCACGCCGCCGCGGTCGACGCCGCCCTTGGACACGATGTGGTAGGTGCCGCCCGGGCCCATGTCCATCGAGCGGTGGGAGGATCGGTCGGCCGTGCGCGGGACCCGACACCTCACAGGCGATCGACAGCGGTGGCGTGCTGAAATGCTCGAGCTTCGCTCCGCTCATGAGACGCCCTCGGTGTCCTCAGGTCTTAAAAGGCACGTGCTTGATTGAGCCGCAAGCCTCGAACGGCGTATCGTGCCCCAGCACCAACGCGAGGGGCCCACAATGGTGACTTCCAAGACGCATGCCGCGGCATGGCTCAGCGGTCTCGTGCTCTGCGCCGCCTCGCTCGCGGCGGCCGACGAAACCTGCAACTCGCCGTACATCGGAAACCTCATCAAGGGACAGGAGGACTACCTGTACGTCTGGGCCCTGGGGGAGAAGGGCCTGGGCGACGGATCGGACAAGCTCGTCACCATCGACGCAAAACCGGGCTCGGCGAAATACGGGAAGGTGATCCACAAAGTCTCGGTCGGCTCGCGCGGCGAGGCGCACCACATGGGCCTGACCGACGACCGGAGGTTTCTCTGGGCCGGCGGGCTGGACGACAGCAAGATCTACGTCTTCGACATCGCGAAGAACCCGGCCAGGCCGCGCCTGGTGAAGACCATCGCCGATCTGCCGGCCAAGACCGGCTACGTCGGGCCGCACACCTTCTACGCGCTGCCCGGCCGCATGCTGGTCCAGGTACGACGTCGCGGTGAACCCGCAGAAGAACGTGCTGCTCACGTCGAGCTTCGCCGGCTGGAACAATTACATGATGGACTTCGGGAAGCTGGTGAAGGACCCGGAGGCGATGAAGCGCTTCGGCAGCACGATGGTGGTGTGGGACCTCAAGGCGATGAAGCCCACCAAGATCCTGAGCGTGCCGGGCGCGCCGCTGGAGATCCGCTGGTCGCTCAAACAGGGCGACAACTGGGCCGTGACGGCCACCGCGCTCACCTCGAAGATCTGGCTGATCAAGCAAGACGCGAGCGGCGACTGGCAGGGACAGGCCGTCGCCGACATCGGCGATCCGGCGAAGATCCCGCTGCCGGTGGACATCAGCATCAGCGCGGACGGCAAGGGCCTGTGGGTCAACACGTTCATGGACGGGAAGACGCGCTACTTCGACCTCTCCAATCCCGCGAAGCCGGTGCAAGCCTACGAGAAGGTCACCGGGAAGCAGGTCAACATGATTTCTCAGAGCTGGGACGGCAAGCGCGTCTACATCTCTTCGTCGCTGCTCGCCAACTGGGACAAGAAGGGGGCGGACAACGAGCAGTTCGTTCGCGCCTTCAACTGGAACGGCAAGGAGCTCACGCCCGCGTTCGAGGTGGACTTCCTGAAGGAGAAGCTGGGGCGCGCCCATCACATGAAGCTCGGGTCCAAGGCGCTGAAGATGGCGTTCGACGACGCCGTCCAGCGCTGAGGGAGTTCGCGGATGAGGAAGGAAGTCCTGGTGCTCGCGGGCCTGCTGCTCGCGCGGCCCGACGCGTGGGCGCAGCACGGTGCTCAGGAGCTCGACTTCGTGCCGCCGGCGCCAGGCACCTACGAGCTGCAGCACATCCTCCGCGCGCCGGAAGGAACGGTCCTCGACGGCGAAGGCGAAGCGAAGCGCTTTTCCCGGTTCACGACCGGCAGGATCACCGTCCTGAGCCTCATCTACACGAGGTGCAGCGACGGGCGGGGCTGCCCACTCGCGTCGTACATGCTCAAGTCGTTGAAGGGACGCATCGACAAGCGGCGCGGATGGAGCGACTTGCTCCGCTTCGTGAGCCTCAGCTTCGACCCGGACCACGACACGCCCGCGGTCATGCGTGCCTACGGCAGCGGCTACGCGCCGGACAAGGTCGGGCTGCCCTGGCACTTCCTGACCACGCGCTCGCACCGTGAGCTCAGGCCGCTTCTCGACGGCTTCGGCCAGGACGTGTGGATGCCAACCGACCCCTCCGCCGCCGCGACCGGCCCGCTTCCCCACGTGCTCAAGGTCTTCCTCATCGATCGGCGCGGCTCGGTCCGGGAGATCTACACGACCTCGTTCCTGCAGCCGCAGATCGTGTTGAACGACATCCAGACGCTGCTGCTCGAGGAAGGAGCGCGGCTCGACTAGGTCGCCGCGGAACCATCTGGCGGGTGGTGTGCCGCCGCACTGGTTGCCGTACGTCGCGGTCGACGACGCCGATGCCACGATCGCGCGCGCCAGGAAGCTCGGCGCGACGATTTGCGTGGGCCCCGAGGACATCCCGGGCGTCGGTCGCTTTGGCGTGCTGCAGGATCCGACCGGCGCGGAGGTCGCGATCATCAAGCCGCTACCGACGGAGAAACAGCGCTAGCGAGCACGCCGCGACGCCGCACCCTCGTATTCCGCGCCCTCCCGGATGGCGCGTCCCGCATTAGTTCGTGTGCGATAGCAGGCCACAGCCGGCGAGCGCTGAATTCAGGCGGTCGGGCGGGAGATCCACTTAGAGTGGTGGAGTCGATGAGCGACTCCCTCGCGGCCGGCAGTGTTGCGAAGCTCTACGCGACCCTTTGGCGCCATGCGGAGGGCCGGCGCGGCAAGGTCGTGCTCTTCGTCGTCCTCCTCGTCATGGCCCAGGTGGTCCGGCTGACCATCCCCTGGTCCTTCGGGGAGGCCGTCAACGCGCTCCAGGCGCGCGGCATGGAAGGGATCGCCCAGGCGCGAAACGACCTGCTGCTCATGCTCGCTGCGGTCGGCGTCGCGTGGACGATGCATGGGCCCGGGCGCATCGTGGAGCGATTCTCCGCCTTGGTGGTTCGCGAGCGATTCGCCGATGCGCTCCACGCGAAGGCGCTGGCTCTCCCCGTTCGCTGGCACGAGCAGCACCATTCCGGAGACACGCTGCACCGGATGACCAGGGCGACGAGCTCCTTGTCGTCGTTCGCGCAATCGCAGTTCATCTATCTGCAGAACACCGTGAGCGTCGTAGGGCCCATCGCAGCTCTCTTCCTCGTTTCCCGGGCGACTGGGGCGGCGGCGATGGCCGGCTACGCGGCGATCGGCTTCTTCGTGGTGCGGATCGACGCCTTCATGGTCCGTCTCGTCCGCGAGGAGAACCGCGCCGAGCGCCGGTACAGCTCCGCCCTCGTCGATTGCCTGGGGAACATCGCGACCGTGGTCACGCTGCGGCTCCAGGAGCCGATGCGGAAGATGCTCAGGTCGCGGCTCCTCGAGGTCTTCGCTCCGCTGCGCCGGAACATCGTCTTCAACGAGGTGAAGTGGGGCGGCATCGACCTGCTCAACGGCGGAATGCGCACCGGCCTGGTTGCCCTCTACGCCTGGCTCGACTGGCGCCAGCGCGGGACCATCAGCGTCGGGACGGCGGTGATGGTGCACCAGTATTCCCAGCAAGTCGGGAACGTGGTCGCCAACATGGCGATGCACTGGAACGACCTGGTCCGCCAGAAGACCGAGGTCGCCGACGTCGACCCCATCTTCACCAGCCCCGCGCGCCCGCTCGAGGTCGCGCCCGTGCCGGAAGCCTGGCGCGAGATCCGCGTCGAGGGCGTGCGCTTCGTCCATCCGCGCGCCGGCGCCGGGCGGCCAGCCCTGGACGACGTCTCGGTCACGCTCCGCCGCCGACAGCGGGTCGCACTGATCGGCGAGAGCGGCGCGGGGAAGAGCTCGCTGCTTCGCGTGCTTGCTGGTCTGGTCGACGCCGAGCGCGTCTCGATCAGCGTCGACGGAACGCTCCATCCGCACTTGAAGCACCTCGGGGCGGCCTCGAACGTCACCATGGGGCTGCCCTACGGGCAGAGCGAAGTCGAACGCGCCTGCGACCTGGCCGGCTTCACCTCGGTGATCGCGCAGCTGCCGCAAGGCTGGAGCACGCTCATCTCCGAGCGCGGGGTCAATCTGTCGGGAGGCCAGAAGCAGCGGCTCGCGCTGGCTCGCGCGCTGCTCGCGGCCAAGGACGTCGGGTTGGTGCTCCTGGACGAGGCGACCAGCAGCGTGGACGCGTCCACCGAGGCCGAGATCTACGATCGCCTCATGACCGCTTTCGCCGGCGCCTGCATCGTCTCATCCGTCCATCGCCTGCATTTGCTGCCGCGGTTCGACACCGTCCTCCTGATGGAGCACGGACGCATCATCGACAGCGGCACGCCCGACGAGGTGAAGCAGCGCCGGCCCGAGCTGTTCGCCCACTCGGCGGCGCAGGTCGTGGCCGAGCCGCGCGCGGCCTGATCGTCCCGAACGGCCGAAGCGGCGAACAGGACCGGGTAGGTGGCTGGCCGCGTTCGTCCGACTTGACAAGGGATTCCAGCTCGTTATGTGCTCCGACTAACATATTCAGGGAGTCCCCACTCCCGAACGGGTAAACCCGCCGCGAGGCGGGGGCGCAAAGCCGCGGATCTGACGGGTCGTCAGACTGCCGGGCTGCCGAAGGACTGGGGCCCTCGGGCCACCACCAGGTAACGTGAGTGGGTCTTCCAGTTGTGAGCGGAGGACCACGTGCGCGCTCGATGCGCTGTCATCGCTACAGCTGTGCTTTCGTTTTCCCTGAGCGGCCGGGCGTCGGCCCAAGCGCCGGGGAGCTTTCTCGAGACCGCGGCCAGTACTGACGTACGGCCGCTTCTGACCGCGACGCAGATCCAGTCCTTCGTGCCAGCTCGCGGGACCTTCACTTTCCCTGCCCCGTACGGCACGCGCGGCGTCCGGCTCAGCAACGGCACCGACTGCGGCGGAGCCGACTGCGTCAACTACGTCGGCTACTCCTACTGGCGCAACATCAACAACCACGTCGGCAGCAGCACGATGCTCATCTTCCTCGGCCTCGAGAGATCTCTCGGCGGTGGCGGACCGACGCTGTTCAGCTACGACAAGACCACCGAGCTGGTGACGAATCTCGGCCCCCTCTTCGACCCCGCCAGCCCCCTCTCGTGGGCGAGCGGGGAAGGATGGTATTTCAGCGCCACGCGCCCCACCTCGCTCTACCTCAACGACGGCCCGCGCTTGCTGCGCTACGACGTCGTCGCCAAGGCCTTCGAGACGGTCCTCGACGTCTCGACGCAGACCGACTTGTTCGGGACCAACAAGATCATCTGGCAGGTGCACTCGAGCAACGACGATGGGGTCCACTCCGCGACCCTGAAGGACGGCTCGACGTACGCCGAGCTCGGCTGCCTGGCCTATCGTGAAGACACACGGCAATTCTTCTACTTCCCCACCCTGGGCCTCCTCTACGACGAGTGCCAGATCGATAAGAGCGGCCGGTGGCTGCTGATCAAGGAAAAGTTGGGAATCGATCCCGTCTCGGAGGTCGATAACCGGATCATCGATCTCACCACCGGCCTCGAGACGGATCTACTCGACCGCAACGGCGCCGGCGGTCACTCCGACAACGGCTACGGCTACCTGGTCGCGTCCGATAACTGGAATCCCCTGCCGGGCGCCTACAGGCTGTGGAAGTCTGGCACCACACCCCTGGGTCCGGGAACCGTCGTCTACCACGACGCGAGCTGGGCCACCCCTGGTCCGCAGCACGTGAGTCACGCGAATACCAACTCGGGCGTTCCCCCGGAGCAGCAGTACGCGTGCGGCAGTGGGGCCAGTAGCGTGAACGGTCCCCGGGCGAACGAAGTCATTTGTTTCCCGTTGGATGCCTCCCTGCGCGTGCTGGTCGTCGCCCCCGTGATGACCGATCTGAACGCTCCCGGTGGCCGCGGCGGCGCCTACGGGAAGCTCCCCAAGGGGAACCTCGATGTCACCGGCCAGTACTTCATCTGGACGAGCAACATGGGCGGCAGCCGGCTGGACGCGTTTCTCGTGAAGGTCCCCGCCCAGCTCCTGACCGGTGCCTCCCCGGACGCGATTCCTCCGACGATCTCCGTCACGGCGCCTGCGTCCGGCTCAACACTGGCCGGAATCGTCACGGTCGTCGCGAGCGCCTCCGACAACGTCGGCGTCGCCGGCGTTCAGTTCAAACTCGATGGCCTGAACCTCGGCGCCGAAGTGACCGCGTCACCCTACGCGCTCTCATGGAGCACGGCAGCCGCGGCCAACGGCTCTCATACCCTCACGGCCGTGGCGCGCGATCCGGCAGGCAATCTAGCGACGTCGGCGGCCGTCGGTACCACGGTCAACAACGTCCTCGACACGACACCGCCCGTCATCTCCTCGGTCACAGCCTCGTCGACCACGTCCTCCGGCGCCGCCATCACCTGGACCACGAACGTGCCCAGCGACTCGCAGGTCGAGTACGGCCCGACCTCGAGCTACGGCGGCGCGACCCCGATCGACACTGGCCTGGTGACCGCCCATCCGGTCATGCTTGGCAATCTGGCCGCCAGCACCCCGTACCACTACCGGGTCAGCTCGCGGGATGCGGCGGGGAACCTCGCGGTCTCCGGCGATTTCACCTTCACGACGCTCGCTCCCGATCTCACCACTGGGCTGGTGGGCTACTGGAAGCTCGACGAGGGCAGCGGGGCCACGGCGACGGATTCCTCCGGCACCGGTAACACCGGCAGCCTGGTGAACGGCCCCGCCTGGACCACCGGCAAGATCGGCGGTGCCTTGGCCTTCGACGGCGTGAGTCAGTCCGTCACCATCCCCCAGGCCGCCTCCCTCAATGCCTACCCCCTCACCGTGGCCGTCTGGATGAAGACCACGCCCACTAGCGGCCTGGGAGGCCTCGTGAACAAATACTGGCCCGGCTCCCTCAACGGCTGGCAGCTGTTCATGAACGCCGGGAACCTCTGCGCCTGGTACTTCAAGGATGCGGCGGACTACGTCTGGGACGGCACCGGCTGCACCCTGATGAGCCCCGGCCATGCCGATGGCCTCTGGCATCACGTGGCCTTCATCGTCGATGCCGCCGGCGGCCGCCTCTACGTGGACGGCGCACTCAAGGCGAGCCAGCCCTGGACC
>WNGH01011382.1_pt1 | contig 11274 bp, 13 predicted proteins | sample 5400631 | NCBI WGS metagenome assembly WNGH01 (sample SAMN13153373, study PRJNA577476) | soil metagenome | isolation source: 115 cm soil or saprolite under Garry oak tree replicate 1 | place: USA:California | collected 2016-06-15 | reverse complement strand
CAACGCAGTTGTCGAGATCATTCCCCTGGGCCGGCCGGAAGCCGTAGCAACCTTGAACGTCGCCACGGCGTAGGCAAGGCAACTTGCCACTCCAGCCGGGAAGCATCGGTGCACGCAGACTTCTCCAAGTCGAGGAGGTTCCAATGGCATCAGATCATCTTCCCAATCGATGGGGTATCGCGGTAGCGGCTGTGATCATGCAGATCTGCTTGGGAGCCGTGTACGGGTGGAGCGTGTTCGTCAAGCCGCTCATCGGCGTGGAACACTGGCGGCTTACCGATGTTTCCTTGAATTTCACTTTGGCGATCGTCTTTCTCGGCGCCGGCACGGTGATCGGCGGACTTTGGCAGGACCGCGTGGGTCCGCGGAAAGTGGCCTCGGTGGACGGAATCCTCTATGGCATCGGATACATGGTGGCCGGATTTGCCGCTGCGCGCCATTCTCTCGAAGGGCTGTACATAGGTTACGGCGTCATCACGGGGATCGGCATGGGCATGGGTTACATTTGCCCGGTTGCCACGCTGGTGAAATGGTTTCCCGATCGGCGCGGCTTGATGACCGGCGTGGCCGTTTGCGGGTATGGCTTTGGCGCGCTGATCATGAGTCCGTTTGCGGCGTGGGAAATCATCCATCGCGGCATTCCCGCGACGTTTTGGACTCTAGGGATCGTGTACCTGATTGTTGTTGTGCTTGCCGCGCAATTCTATGCGAATCCGCCGCAGGGCTGGCGTCCCGAGGGTTGGGAGCCGCGCACAGCGGTAGCCAAAGCAGCCAGCACGTACAACTTCACCGTCAGCGAAGCGATGGGGACCTGGCAGTTTTATCTTCTCTTCCTTTTGCTGTTCCTCAACGTCTCGGCGGGGATCATGATCATCAGTCAGGCCTCGCCGATGGCGCAGCAACTCGTGGGCATGACGGTGCTCCAAGCCGCGGGAATGGTGGGAGTGATTTCGATCAGCAACGGGCTCGGGCGGGTCTTCTGGGCTTGGGATTCAGACTCTATAGGCCGTGCGCGCGTGTATCTGCTGCTCTATCTGATCCAGGTGGTGATCTTCTTTGTGCTGCCCCATATCCGGAATCTGACATTGTTTACCGCGGCGTTCGCTTTGATTGGATTGTGTTACGGCGGGGGCTTCGGCACGATGCCCTCCTTTACGGCCGATTTCTTCGGCGCGAAATTCATGGGCGGGATTTACGGCTGGATTTTGCTGGCCTGGGGAATGGCAGCGATCCCATCTCCGATCATGATCGCGTATGTTCGGCAGAACACCGGCAGCTATGGTCCGGCGATCACGGTGATTGCGATTGTGATGCTGGTATCGCTGGTCCTGCCGCTCATTGCGCGGCGTCCGTCGAGGGAACAAACTGGAGTGCCTGTCGTGGCGGCTGGATCTGACTAAACATGTGCTGCGCGTCCACCGCAACATCAAGCCTGTGCGATGCTCGCCGACGCGGAAACCCCGAGCCGCTCTTCGCCGGCGTAGATGATGAATCGCCGGCCGCGCAAAAAACCGACGAGCGTCAGGCCCAACTCGCGCGCCAGTTGCACGGCAAGGCTCGACGGCGCCGAAACTGAGGCAAGCAACGGAACGCCAGCCACGACGGCTTTCTGCACGATCTCGAATCCGCCGCGGCCGCTCACCAAAAGCGCGTGATTGTCGAGAGGCACCTTGCCCTCGACAAACGCCCAGCCGATGACTTTATCCACGGCGTTGTGCCTGCCGATGTCTTCGCGCAGAACGATCATATCGCCGCGCGCATCAAAAAGCGCCGCCGCGTGCAGTCCACCTGTGCGGCCGAAGATGGCTTGCGCGCCGCGAAGCTTTTCCGGCAACTGGCAAAGCGTTTCGGGATCGAATCGCGATGCGGGATCGGGCCGGCGCAGGCCCCGCCGCCGAACCTCGGCGATGGAGGCTTTGCCGCAGACGCCACAAGCCGAGCCTGCGGAAAACCTGCGCTTCAATTTCGGCTGGCCGAGTTTTGCGCCCCGCCGCAATCGCACGCTAACGACGTTTGCGCGACCGAAAGAGCCGCCAGAATCATCGCCGGCACGCAACGACACCATTTGCTCGCGGCGCGTAATGACCCCTTCGGTGAAAAGAAACCCAGCGACGAGTTCGAGATCGTTCCCCGGCGTGCGCAAAGTTACGCCGATAGAGCGCCGGCCAACACGCATTTCGAGCGGCTCTTCGCCGGCAAGATAATCCTCCACGCGGCGCGCTACGCCGTTTTCCCACTCGGTGACCTGGGTCAGATCAACGCTGCGCGTGCGTCGCGGCGCTCGGGAGGACCTCACGCCCCGCACCAGAATCGACCGGGCGCATCCCACGGACGGTCAGACGGCTGATTGGATGCGTTCTCCAGCGAAGTGCACCCGATATAGATATTGCGGGTATTTGGCATTGGTTCAAGTCTCTGATTTGCGTGTACTGCGGATTATGCCCGAAAAGTGGGCTTATCGGAAACGGCGCCGGCCGGCTGGGGCCGGTGCGGGCCCATTTGGCTGATGAGGGAGCGCTGTTCGGCGGCACGAGTCCCGGAGGAATCGCCTCGCATCGTGCAGGCGATTTTTCCTAGGCGCTCTGCGAATGAGCTTATACACTCGCCATGGCAAATTCGCGGACAAACCTCAGACATGAAGCGCGCAGCCATCGGCGTTCGGATGCATTCCGGTTGGGGAGCGCTCGTGGCCGTCTCGAACAGCGCCGGGAAAGCGGAGGTAATTGAACGCCGGCGCATCGCGGTCACCACCCCCCAAACCCCCGGAGCGAGGCAACCGTATCACTTTGCTGAAAATCTCGAACTTTCAGAAGCGGAGGAATTTCTTGGGAACTGTTTCGAGGTTTCAAAACGCCTCGCTCTGGTGGCAGTCCGGGATGTCGTCTCGCTCTGGTGGCAGTCCGGGATGTCGTGGGCGAACTGTTTGGCCGCCAATATCGTGTGGTAGGTTCTGCCGTCCTTCTGGCGTCAGGCCGCCCGCTGCCGCCTCTATCAAACATCCTCGCTTCACACGCGCTGATTCATGCGGCAGAAGGAGAATTCTTTCGCGAGGCCTTTTCGAAAGCATGCGAGGCCCTGGACCTTCCCGTCACCGGATTCCCGGAGCGTAACCTCGGCGAAGCTTTCCAAACGGCGTTCGGCAAAGCGGCGGCTCGGATGCGGCGGCAAGTTTCTGATCTTGGCCGTTCTCTCGGCCCCCCCTGGACCAAGGATCAGAAATCGGCGGCACTTGCCGCGTTGGTAGTTCTGGCAAACAAGCAAAGGTGATTGCCGCCAACCCTCGCTCGGAGGAGGGCTGCCAACCGATTTTACGTGCGATCACAAGTAATATGTCGAGGAGTTACTTTTATTATGCAAGTGAGATTCTCTCCGAGGCGCATCCTCCTAAGCGGAGACATGCGGGAACCTGCGGCCAGGCGGGGCCGGATCGGGGCCCCGCTGGTGAAGCAACCCAGTGGTTGCATTTTATCCTCGCTGCTGCTAATCTGCAACCAGGAGGTTGCAGATGAACACAGACCGCATAGAGAAAAAGATTCTTCTGCGCGCGCCGCGGAAACGAGTCTGGCGCGCGCTGTCTGATTCCACCGAGTTCGGGACCTGGTTCGGCATGAAGTTCGATGGCCCGTTCACGCCAGGCGCCAGCATGCGCGGGGTGATCGTGGGCACGACGGTCAATGCGGAGGTCGCCAAGGCCCAGAAGCAACACGAAGGCCTGCCCTTCGAGATCACGATCGAGCAGATGGAACCCGAGCGGCTGTTTTCCTTCCGGTGGCATCCCTTCGCCGTTGGGCGCGGCGTCGACTATTCCGCCGAGCCGACAACCCTCATTGTTTTTACACTCGAAGAAGCGGCGGACGGCGTCATGCTGACCGTCACCGAGTCCGGCTTCGACCGAATCCCGCTCGCGCGCCGCGCCAAAGCGTTCACGGCAAACGAGCAAGGTTGGGGCATGGTGGTGAAGCTGATCGAGGAGTATCTTGTCCAGGCGCCTTAACTCGAGCGTTAGCGTAGAGCTGAAGGGCTCTGCGCTGCTTTTCGCGGCGCTGGGTGACAAGACTCGCTTGCGGCTTGTCTCTCGCCTCTGTGATGAAGGGCCAATGTCGATCACGAGGCTCACCGCGGGCTCCCGCGTCACTCGTCAAGCGATCACCAAACACCTGCGTGTGATGGAGGGAGCGGGTGTGGTGCGTAGCAGACGGCACGGGCGGGAGAGCGTTTGGCAATTGAACCAGCGGCGGCTTGAAGACGCGCGGCGCTACCTCGGCATGATCTCAAGACAGTGGGACAGCGCTCTTGGCCGGCTGCGCGAGTTCGTCGAAGACTGACCGCGCGAAAGCCGGCCACATCGGTCTTCCCGGAATGCGCCCGTTGACAATGCGTTCCACCTCGGGAGGCGAAGAAAGAATGAGCGACGCCACGGACAATCCAAATATCACCAACAGAATCCACATTGCCACAACGGCCGAAAAGCTGTGGGAGACGCCCGCGAGTCGGAAGGAAAAACGAATTCGCAAGAACTGTTGACACGCGCCGAAGCGAGTCGATACACTGGAATTGCCAGCCTGCCCGTAGCCGTTTTCCCTGGAGGAAAAATGAAGATGGGGATTCCACGCATGTTCCAATTCCTTTTCATGTTTCTCATCGGCGCGATTTTGGCAATTCCGCAAGGCGCGCTCGCACAGAATCATGTCGTTACTCCTTCGGACCTTCAGAAGGATGTCTCCGCCGCTTCGGCTACCCGTCAGAAGAATCTGGCTCAAGTCGAAGATTTCCTTTCTTCCACTCAGGCGCAGCAAGCTATGAAATCCGTCCACGCCAATCCGCAGCAGGTGAAAAATGCGGTTCCGCAACTGAGCGACGATGAGTTGTCGCAATTGTCGGCCCGCTCGGAGAAGGCGCAGAAGGATTTCGCCGCGGGCAACATCAACGACCGCGACCTGCTCATTATCCTGGTGGGAATCGTGGCTCTGATCCTGATCATAGTCGCCGTTCGCTAGAGAAATGAAAAATCGCTTCATCATCGTTCTACTTATGTTCTGTGCGGCGAGTTTGAAACTCGGTCTCGCCGCAGAGACATCGGGAGCTTGGATCGACGTCCCATTCGTCGCGCAAACAAGAGACGGATGCGGGTCCGCGTCTATTTCCATGGTCATCCGCTACTGGGAGCATAAGAGCGGGCAAACCGATCCTCCTGCTGCGAATGCGGAGAAAATTCAGGCGGCATTGTTCTCTCCGGCTGCGGGCGGCATTCCCGCGAGCATGATGCGGAAATATTTTCAGGAGGTCGGCTATCGCGCCTTTGCATTTCAGGGCGAATGGAAGGACCTGAAGCATCATATCGAGCAAGGGAGGCCCTTGATCGTCGGCCTGAGAGCGAGCGTGGCGAACGGACCGCTTCATTACGTCGTCCTCGTGGGAATCGATTCGGAACGCAGTTACGTATTCGTGAATGATCCCGCACAGCAGAAAATGCTTCGAATCTCCAGGGAAGGATTCGAGTCGGAATGGAGCGCCACTCACAACTGGACACTCTTGGCGGTGCCGCGGTCAGACGATTGATTCTTGTCCTGGTCCTTTTTTGGCTGCCGCGTTCCGGATTTTCCCAGGCGATTCCCTCCACATCGGATAGGATCTCCGAAATCAAACAACTGTACGACGTGGGGCGGTGGAGCGACATCGTACAAACCGTGCCGGAAACGGCCGGCGAATCTGCGGATTTGGAGCTCTATCGCGGCCTGGCTCTGGCACAGTTGCAGCGCTGGGAGGAAGCACGCGCGGAGTTCGAGGCGGGCCTCGTGAGGAACCCGCGCGACACGCGCTTTCTCGCTGAACTTGCGGGAATCGCCTATCGCCAGAAACTATTCTCAAGAGCGAAGAGAGAATTGCGCCGCGCGCTGGCCATCAACCCGCGGGACGAATACGCGAACAATTTTCTCGCCTCGATCTATTTTCAAGAAGACAATCTCGAAGCCGCGCTGAATTACTGGAACCGCACGGGCCGGCCAGAACTCACGGACCTCACTTTCGATCCCTTGCCGAAGCTGAAGCCGCTTCTTCTCGATCGCGCTTTCGCATTTTCTCCCGGGAGCGAGTGGCGCCGCGATCAGTTTCTAGCAGCGCAGGCGAGGCTCAGGGCGCTTGATCTTTATCCCCATATGCGGTTCGATCTTCAGGCTCAGCCAGACGGCTCATTCGAACTGGGATTTCATGCGGCGGAAAGGAATGGTTGGGGCAGCACAAAGTTGGAAGGCATCGTTTCATTGCTGCGAGCCTTGCCGTATCAATCCGTCTATCCTGAATTTTACAATCTTGGCCGCAGCGGGCTGAATTGGCGGTCGCTCGTCCGCTGGGACTCGCACAAGCGCCGCGTGTTTTCCGAAATCGCCGCGCCGTTTGGAGAAAGCCCGGGCATTCGTTACAAGATCTATTTCGATGGCCGCAACGAAAATTGGGACCTTACAAACACGCTTGTCCCTTCCCTTGCGTCGCCAGCGCACTTGAATCTTGAAAAAGCAGCGGCTGGCGCGAAGATTCAATTCATCGAGAGCGGGCGATGGCAGTGGAACGCCGGCGTCGAATACTCGTACCGGACTTTTCGGAACCTATCCGCAATACCCGCGCAGGCTGCTCCTTTCTTTACGAATGGATCGGCGATTGCACTCCTTTCGGACATTGAACGCAGCCTCGTTCGATTTCCCGAGCGAAGGTTTACTCTCGATGCGGACGCAACTGGAGAACTGGGGACAGCTTTCGCAAATCCACTCGGCAAATATGGCCGCATCGAGGGTTCTCTCACGGCAAATTGGTTGCCGGAAGCGCGGGGGGAAGACTATGAAATGAAAGCCGGCCTCAAGGGCGGCCGGACGTTCGGAATCGTGCCTTTCGATGAACTGTTCATGATTGGCTTCGACCGCGATAACGATCTCTGGCTGCGTGGCCATCCCGGACTGCGCAACGGAGACAAAGGAAATGCCCCGCTCGGCAGAAATTTCGCCCTCTTGAACTCGGAGATGGACAAGATTGTCTACAAGGGCGCCTTTTTCACTGTGAAGGCGGGGCCGTTTCTCGATAGCGGAAAGATTTCCGATCCATCCGGATACTTCGGATCGCCAAAATGGCTGTGGGATACCGGGCTGCAAACGAAGATCCGTGTTCTCGGCAGCTTCGAGTTCGTCCTCGGGTATGGCAAGAATCTTCGCTCCGGCGATAATTCGTTTTACACAACGGTTTCGCGTTAGCGGGGGGACGCTGTTGCCGATCTCAGCCGCGTGCTATCATTCCGGCATTGTTCCGGTGTTGTTCTCCGCGGTTTTATAGTTGAGGAGGAAATGATGCGCTGGTATCACTTCTGCTTGGCTGCGCTGATTATCGTTGTGGGAAGCGCACCACGCGCCGCGGTGCGTGCCGAGGATACTCCCCCGTTAAAATTGGTTCAGAAGATCGAGCTGTCGGATATCCGCACTGGAGAACCCGAGGTTTCAGCGGACCAATTGGCAAAGAACCTTACAACAACGCGGATGCCGGGCGTCCAGAATCATTTCGATCACTTGACGCCCGATCTGAAGGGCAGCCGGATATTCGTCGTCCCTGAAGATAACAAGTCGGTTGAAGTTTATGATATTCGCTCGGGCAAATTTGTTCACAGCATCAAGGGAATCGGCGTCGGACATTCGGTAGTGTACCGCGCGGACATCGACAAAATTTTTGTAACTGACGGCTCTGAGGGAGCGCTCCATATCTATGATGGAGCGACTTACGCGCACTTAAAGACCGTGAAACTTTTGACGGACGCGGATGCCACCGGGTATGACCCCGTCACTCATTATCTCTACATCGCAAACGGCGGGCTGGATGCGAAACTTAATTACGGCCTGCTCAGCGTTGTGGACACGAATACCGGCGAACGCGTGGGCGACATCAAGATCGATTCCAATCGACTCGAAGCCATGGTGGTCGAAAAAACGGGGACAAGATTATTCCTGAACGCGACCGAGAAGAACGCAATCGCAGTGATCGACCGCAAGAAGCAGGCTGTTGTGGCGACTTGGCCGGCAACGGGATGCCATGTGAACGCGGGCGTAGCGATTGACGAATGGCATCACCGGCTTTTTGTCGCGTGCCGTGACGGCAATCTGGTGGTCATGGATTCCGACAACGGGAAGGTGCTGCAGACTCTCCCGATTTCGACCGGAGTCGACGACCTCGTCTACGATCCGCCGAGTCAAAGGATTTACGTGGCTTGCGGCGAAGGGTTCGTCAATGTTTATAAACAGACTGACGCGGACCACTACCAGTCGATCGGAAAGATTCCCACCGGCCCGCTGGGCAAGACCGGTCTGCTGGTGCCCGAACTGAAGAAGTATTTCGTGGCGGTGCCGCCGCATGGCGCCGCTGCCGCCGAGGTTCTGGTCTTCGCTGTGCAGTAAATCGCGCAGGAACCGTTCCCTCACATCTCAGAAAAAACAAAAAAGATTTAACACGGAGGGCACAGAGAGCACTGAAAAGAGAAAGAAGAGACGAAAATCTTCCGCTTTTCTCCGTGGTCTCCGTGCCCTCTGTGTTAAATTCCTGTCTGTTCCAATTCGGTGCCGAAGCACGCCCGGTTTGTCAGCGTTGCGCCGCGGCCTTCGCCTGTTCCGGATGAAGCAGCGGCACCGCGACCAGATGTTCGGCGAGGAACCAAACCTGCAATTCATTCGACCGGATGACGTCACTCACGATCAGGTCGTTCGTTCCATCGTCGCCGCCGTCCGCAGCTTGCCGCGCCATGGCACGCGCTTCTTTCAGTAGGATTTCGTGCGCTTCGAGCAGCCGCGAAATCTGCACGGGCACCTCTTCACGCCCTCGCGGCGGACGCGGAATTAATGTGGTTTCCGCCACGTCGGCCGCCATCGCGAGGCTGATGCCTCCCAGCAATTGAATCCGCTCGGCAATGCTATCGACCAGCTCGTCCTGCTCGCCATGATGCTTGTCAAACAACAGATGGAGTTGATAGAACGTGGGGCCCGCCACTTGCCAATGATGTTTCTTGTACATATCGCGCAGCGTCATCGTATCGGCGAGAAGCTGGTTCAAGTTTTCGATGCTCTTGGAGCAAACCACCTCGTCCAGGGCGATGGGAAGTCGCGCGATCTTGCCGAACGGCTGAATTTCCTTGGCATGTTGATGCAGGATGGGCTTTGCGCGGTTCGCGCCCTCTTCGAGCTGGCTATATCGAGAAATATTCTCTTCCTTTTTGCGGGCCATAGCGAGGTCTCCTCTTTTTCGAGTTGGAATCCAGTTGGAATTTCTCTTTAGCAGTCTGAGAATGCGCCCCTGGAAGGGCCTCCGGGCGGGCGTTTCGGGTGTTCCAGGTCGCTCAATTTCTATACGCCCGTGGCACTTCTCTGTCAAGCGGACCAAGTCCGTTCAGTTGGGCATTACGTGGCGGGACATTTTCCCGCGAAAGATCAAGATTTAGCACGGAGGGCACAAAGAGCACTGAGAAGGAAGAACCAGTTCTCAGGTTTTCTCTGCGCCCTCTGTGCTCTTAACTCCGTGCCCTCTATGTTAAATTCCTGGGGGGTTAGTTTGGAAGAAGAACGGCATCGATCACGTGAATAACGCCGTTCGATTGAAAGACGTTTGAGATTGTGACCTTGGCCGTGTCGCCCTTTTCGTCCGTCAGAACGATCCCCTTGCCCTGCATACTGGCCCACAACTTTCCGCCGCTCACGGTGTTCAACTCCGCCTTGCCGTGACCATCCTTGATGGCTTTGGAAAGTTCTTTCGCGCCGAGCCTGCCCGCGACGACGTGATAGGTGAGAATCTTCGTCAGAGCGCCCTTATTTTCCGTCATCAGAAGGCCGTCCACGGTGCCGGCCGGAAGTTTTGCGAATGCCTCGTTGGTAGGCGCAAACACGGTGAACGGGCCAGGACCTTCGAGAGTGTCCACCAGGCCCGCTGCCTTTACGGCAGCCACTAGCATGGTGTGATCTTCGGAATTGACCGCGTTCTGCACGATATTCTTCGTCGGAAACATCTCATGTCCGCCAACCATCGGATTCGTCGCGGCAAGTATCGCGGACGCCGCAACCAGCGTGATGACACACAACTGCGCAATCTTCTTCATTTTCGTTTTCCTCTCCTCGGTTTTTGATTTGTGCTGCAGCCTGTAGTACGAGGTCCGCACAGGATTGGATGAAATTGCCGTCGGATTTTTCTTGAGAGCAGAAGAAGTTTGGAGCAATCTCCGGACGAGAATCTCGCCAATCTCCCCGTCCTGTTCAAGGATTAAATGATCGTGTTCTTCGAAGGAGCCGAAAGCATCGAATCGCTACTCACGATTGTGGGCGGGAGGATCGTCCACACTGCCGGGCCATGCCCATAAGTACGTGAGGTGCGCTAAGGAGTCTGCGTAGCAACTCCACGCCGGCCCCTTGTAGCGCTCACCTTTAGGTGAGCATGCGCTTGAATCTACAGTGCCCGCCTGAAGGCAGGCTCTCAAAAACTGCGTTGTCACAGACCCGCGCGTGGAGAACTCAATCGCGGGGCGTCCTGAAATTCACGCTTGCGGCAGGGGTGCTCCACCTCCCCAGATTGAGTGCATGTGACCGCGTAAGTTGTGAAACGCTCTACTGCCGGGAATAGAGAGCCGGGCCATCTGAGAGAAGACATTTCGCGAACATGGGAAAACTTTTTCACAAATGTGGTACGCAGGTAGCACCGACTGCCGTGGGTTCGCTACACGGTTTCTAACAAAAACGCTAATTCCATGCGTATGTTCAAGCCTGTCAGCCACCTAGAAGTCAGTTCAATTTTGGTACTTCCCTTGCTCTCTCTGCCATCGCAGGTGATGTAATGAACGACCCCGTCCAAAATCAACCTTGCCTACCGGGTTGCAAGGCCCCCGTACCAACAGAACTTGTGACAGAAGGCCTCTGCGTGCTGCATTTCCTCCTGCTTACGGAGAAAGCCTGTTCCGAGATGAGACATGAGACGGCCGGGGGCGGTCTCCTTGAGGCGCGGCGAACCGAGATTGAAAATTACGTTACCGCATCCGCGGCGAAGTTAGCTTGCTTCGCCACAGGGCGGTTGCGCTTATCCGACGAGATGAAAAAACGTGTCCTCACTACCTTTCTCACCCTGATGATTCTGGGGGAGAACCTCGACCGCTGCTCAAGCCACCTCTCACGCACACTACGAAATCCCAGATCAGTAAACGCACCGGCAGCATACGCAGCGCGCGGTTAATCAACCAAAGTCCCAGAGGATAGCCCAATCGTGGGGCCTCTC
>WNGH01007121.1_pt1 | contig 11276 bp, 9 predicted proteins | sample 5400631 | NCBI WGS metagenome assembly WNGH01 (sample SAMN13153373, study PRJNA577476) | soil metagenome | isolation source: 115 cm soil or saprolite under Garry oak tree replicate 1 | place: USA:California | collected 2016-06-15 | reverse complement strand
GTGAGCGCATCGCCCTGGAAGACGATTATTTCGTCAGGCGGCGGCTCTACCCCAACGTGGATTTCTATACCGGGCTCATTTACCAATCCATGGGCTTCCCCATGACCATGTTCCCGGTGCTGTTCGCCATCCCGCGCACGTCCGGGTGGATCGCCCAATGGGAAGAAATGCTGCTTGACCCGGAGCAAAAAATTGCCCGGCCACGTCAGGTGTACCTCGGTGCCGACCAGCGCGCCTACGTGCCGATGGAACTGCGGAAGTAGCCGCGTTATGGCGACCACCTTACGCGGGGGAGGATCCAGCGGCAGCACGCGGAGGCGCAGCCAGCGCGTCCTTGTCCAAGTGGGCGTGGTGGTCAGCGGCGTGGATGGGTTGAGCCGGAAATTCGAGGAACAAACAGAAACTCTCGCGATCAACGCCCATGGGGCGTTGGTCCTTCTCGCCGCACCCGTCGCGACCGGGCTAAAAGTAGTCCTCAAGCACAACAAGACCCAGGAAGAGCAGGAATGCGCGGTTGTATTCCTGGGGCCCCAGAAAGGCAGCAAAGCAGAGGTAGGATTGGAGTTTTGTGCTCCCCGGCCGGCTTTTTGGAGAGTTGCATTGGGATTGGATGCTGCCCAAAAATTAAAGGAGGTGAAAACCTGGCGGCTTTCACCTCCCGGGGTGGGGTGTTGCTGGAAAAAACCCGTTTTGTTCAGGCCCCTACTGCCAGCGGACCGCTCTTCCTCACTCGCGCCATTCAGTTTGATTTGCCAGAGACAAGCCACCACAGCGCAAGTTAAACGCGGAAATATCACACGCTGTGGAGTCGTGTCAAGTGATTTCCCGCCATCTGATCTGGCACAGGTGGATTTTCCGGAGCTATGCGTTGTGGGCCGCGGGCGAAGATTTCCATGGCGCCTTTGCCGTGGCGTCGAGCATCTCGCGGACTTTGCGGCCGAGACTTGCAGGGCTGTAAGGTTTTTGCAGCAGCGTGGCACCATTTGCAAGAAGAGGCTCGAGCGAAGCGATCTCGCCCATGTACCCGGTGGTGAAGATGACGCAAAGCTGCGGCTTGATGGCCATGAGCTTCTGGTACAGCGCCGGACCGCCCAGCCGGGGCATCACCACATCGAGGACCGCCAGGGCAATTTCCCCTGCACTGGCCTCGAACAGGCGGAGTGCTTCTTCTCCGTCGCGGGCGGCGACCACGCGGTAACCAAAGCCTTCCAGCGTTTCGAGTGCCATGGCGCGAACCCCTTCGTGGTCCTCGGCGATCAAAATCAGCTCCTTTCCGTGGCGGACCGGGGAATCGTTGCGGGCCGGGAGAGTTTCGACTTTCTTTTCTTGCGATGTGCTGACGGGCAGGTAGACACGGAAGGTGCTGCCCACTCCCGGTTCGCTATAGACTTCGATGAAGCCGCGGTGTTGCTTCACAATCCCATATACGGTAGCCAGACCCAACCCCGTGCCCTTACCCAGCTCCTTGGTGGTGAAGAAGGGTTCGAATATGCGCTCCCGGGTCGCCGCATCCATGCCCACGCCGTTATCGGAAACGTTGAGAACGACGTAGCGTCCGGGAGTGGCGTAAATGTGGAGGCGGCAATACTCCTCGTTGAATTCGGCCAAACCGGTTTCAATGGTCAGGTGTCCGCCCTCGGGCATAGCATCACGGGCATTCAGACACAAGTTCATGAGCACCTGCTCGATTTGGGAAGCGTCGGCGCGGATCGTGGCCAGGTCTGGCGCGAGGAGCACTTTCAGCTCGATGTCACTTCCGATGACCTTTTCAACAAAGCTGAGAACTGCTTCGACAGTCTGGTTGAGATTGATATCGCGAGGCTCGAGAATTTGACGCCGCGCAAATGCCAGCAGTTGCCGGGTGAGCCCAGCGGCGCGGCCGGCCTGATCCCTGATTTTGCGAAAGTGGTCGTAGGCAGAAGGAGATCCGCCGGGCTGATCCAACCCGATTTCGGCCCAGCCGTGGATCGCGCCGATCACGTTGTTGAAGTCGTGGGCGATGCCGCCGGCAAGCTGGCCGATGGCTTCGAACTTCTGAATCCCCCGGATCTGCTGTTCCATGGCGCGTATTTGAGTGACATCCTCGGCAAAGACCTCATAGGCCGCGGATTCCTGGTTTTCTGCGGGGACCAAGCGGCCGTTCAGCCGAACCGTGATGGAGGCGCCGTCCTTCCTTTTCCATTCGGCCTCAGCACCGTCTACCCGGCCTGTCCGGTTGCACTCCTCGAGCAAGGCAGCGCGCTGCTGCGGGTAGCGGTGAATATCCTCCAGGAGATTCCTGCAGAGGAGATCGTCGCGGGAGTCGTAGCCCAGCATGCGCACCAGAGTTGGGTTGACATCCAGAAGCTCCCCTGTGGCGCGAGAGCGGAAGATTCCATAGGGAGCATTGTCGATGAGCTCGCGGTTGCGGGCGTCGCTGTGGCGCAATTCCAGCTCCGTGCGCTTACGCTCGGTGACATCCAGCACGATGGTGTTGACACCGCGGGGCGCTCCATCGTCGTCGAGTAAAGGGTAATAGCTGGTGAGGAAGTCTCGCACCACGCCGGGTTGAGCCTGGATGGCCGTCCGGAGTTCTACGCCGATGAGCGGCAGCCCGGATTCCAGCACCTGACGGTAAAGAGGTTCGACCGTGGCAGCCGCATCCGGAATGATTTGCCTGAGCTGGCGGCCGATATGCTCTTCGGCAGGTATACCATTCATGGCCGCGAATGCGTCATTGACGCGAACATACTTGAGATTCTGGCCGACCAGAGCAAGGCCGATAGGGGCGGTGCGGTAGAGTTGCTCCAATTCTGCGAACTGTTCGCGGGCGCGAGCCTCGCTCTCTTTGAGCGCTTCGACAGCCCGCATACGCTCGTCGCCAAGCGATTTCTCCTTAACGGCGCGCCGCACAGCCGAAGGAAGCCGGGAAAGGTGGCTCTTGGGAATGTAATCGTGGACGCCACTCTTGATGCATTCGACGGCGGCCTCTTCGCCAAGTGTGCCGGTGACCAGCAGAAAAGGGATTTCCTTTCCGGAACTCTTGAGAGCCTCGAACGCTTCCATGCCGGTCCAGTCGGGAAGACGGTAATCGGATAAGACGATGTCAAAGGTCTTCAAGGCCAAGAGCGTCTGAAACTCTTCGCGGGTTGCGGCCACGGTCGCATCACAAGGAATTCCGGCACGGTCCAATTCCTGCAGGCAGAGCTCGACGTCCGCGCTGGATTGCTCCAGGATGAGGACGCGCACCGACCCCGCGGACCCGGAACGTTCGCTGGCTGGCGACATGGGGGAATTTCCGGTCATTCCATTGAACCTCGAGTGTCAATGGCAGTCATAGGCGGCGGCTGCTTACTTCATATCCGTTGCAGGTTCTTAGTTCGAGATCGAAAGTTCTGTGAACTGCAATCTCCCTTCTCAGCCCTTTCGCACTTTCGCGTGGACCAAGGCCGGGGCAATGACGTCCCTCGAGACTGTGTGGCGAAGATTCCGCATCATGGGTTCCGTGAAATCATCCGTTACTGGCAGGCTGGAGAGGGCAGTCTGGCAGAATAGAAAAGTTTTCTAGAAGGGTATTCTTATCTTGAACCAGTGTGGAGAAATGTCAAGACACGCGAAACGCTTGCGCCCGAATGAGTTAACTGCCAATCCTGAAGCACGGCGAGTATGCTTCAGTCATCGGCCCGTTTGGGCGAAGCCGACGAGAGTGACCCCGCCGCGCTCGTTCGCCCCAAGAGGTACGACGCAAGACCTGCGATCAAGCCACCGGCAAGAATGATGGCTTCCCAGACCAGGCCGGTCGCCATGGTCAGCGCCGGGGCCCCGCCAAAGGGAGCGACGAGTGCGACCAAGGCCGCCTCGCGCACGCCGATTCCGCCTTGTGTAATGGGAAGCAGTGCCGCCAGTTTTGCCAAAGGCCAGGCCAGCACCCAAACACGCAGTGGCAAATGCAATCCGCACCCCGAGGCAATGACGGCGGTCAGCCACACCAGCGCTCCCTGAATCACCAGGCCGAGCAGCCAGGCCTGAACCACGGCGTGCTTTCTTTGCACCATCGCTCGGAGCGCGCGCCGGAGACGAACAACGAGGCGCCGCAGACGGAACGGCAGTGCGTGCGCCGGCACGAATCTCTTCAGCCCGAGAAAAATCAGGGTGCAAACGATGAGAACTATCGCCGCAACGGCAAAGATTTCTTGGAACAATTGCCGCCCCAGCGAATCGAGCGATTTGGGCAACAGCAAAACACCGGCCAGAGCCAGACTCCCGAGCGCAGCCATGTCCACGAGGCGATCGAGGACGCTGCCCACGACAGCCGCAGCACGATGCCGCGAGAGCCGCAGCGCCAGGCCGACGCGCACGACGTCTCCACCAACAATCGAAGGAAGGAACAGCGTGCCAAACAGGCCGCCGCCGTAGCAGCGGACCGCTTGCGCATAGCTCAGTCCGGCGCCGGCCGCGTTCAGCATCAGCCGCCATTTGACCACCCCGACGGCATGGACCAGGAGATAGGCCGCCAGCACGAAAAACCACAGTGCAGGGGGGACCCGGTGGAGTGAAGCGCTGAGCTGTCCGAGCGGCAGGAAATGAAACAACAGCGCAAAAATGACAGCCGCGCCGCCCCAGCGCAAAGTGACGCCGAGCCAGGCGCGCGAGCGGTGCGGGGGATTCATGGGGATAAAGACGCCGTCCGTTGCAGAGGGACTCCTCGCCACTCGAGATGAAGAGAAACCCGCTAGCTTGAGAAAATCTGGCCGATCTTGGTTGCGAGTTCGAAATCGAGATTGCTGATGCCGCCCACGCTGTGTGTGGAAAGGTCTACAACCACTTTATTCCAGACATTGCACCATTCCGGATGGTGGTTCATGGCTTCGGCCACCAGAGCAACACGCGTCATGCAGCCGAAAGCGGCGGCGAAGTCCTTGCACTCAAAGGCGCGGTGAAGTTTTCCGTTCTGGATTGTCCAGCCGCTGAGGCTCTTCAGTCGGCTTGCGATTTCCTGCTCGCTCAGCCTTTCTGCGCGCATCGTAGCATTCCTCCCGCCAGCCCGAGCAGCGCCGCACCGGTTCCTGGCGGCTGTTATTTGCTGCTCTGCATTGGCGACATTATCCGGGTTCCGGCGCGAACCGGCAAGGGCGGCGGGCTGCAAGGGCGGCGCGGAATCCGATTGAACGGCGGGGAAAACTCTTTTATGGTAATTGACTCGCTTCGGCGTGGAACGCCCCGCGACTGGGGACGCACGCTCTGGGAATCCGCGGACCCGCCACCCGCACGCACTATGGAGATCAACATGAAGAAGAAGATTCGGGCCATCCAGTACGGTGTCGGGCCGATCGGCGCTTCCATCGCACGCCTGATGCGTGACAAACAGGCCGTCGAGATCATCGGCGCGATTGACACCGATCCCGCCAAGGTCGGCAAGGACCTGGGGGAAATCACCGGGGCGGCGGATGCTCCGTGGAACGTGAGAATCACGGCTAGCGCAAAAGAGATGCTGTCGGAAGCAGCGGACATTGTAATTCATTCGACGTCCTCGCATCTGCCGAACGTCGCGGACCAGTTGCTGGCCTGCCTCGAAGCGGAATCCTGCGTAATCTCCACGTGCGAAGAACTGGCCTATCCCTTCCGCAAATACCCGGAACTGGCTGCTAGGCTTGACGCCGCGGCGAAGGATTGGGGCGTGGCTCTGGTGGGAACCGGCGTCAATCCCGGGTTCGTGATGGACAAGCTGGTGCTGACTCTCGCGGCGGTGTCGCAGCGCGTGGAAACGGCGCGCGCCGTGCGGATTGTGGATGCGTCGAAAAGACGCCTGCCGCTCCAGAAAAAAATCGGCGCGGGAATGACAGTCGAGGAATTCCGGGCGCAGGCTGCCGCCGGGGTCATCAAGCACCACGGATTGCCCGAATCCGTCGCCATGGTTTCCGACGGCCTGGGTCTGGGAGTGGACGAAATCATCGAAACAATCGAGCCGATGGTGGCCGCGGAACGGGTCGTGACCGAGTATCTCACCGTCGAGCCGGGACGCGCCGCCGGCGTCCATCAGATTGCGCGCGGCCTTTCGGGCGGGACGGAAAAGATCTATATGGAGCTGCGGATGTTTGTGGGCGCGAAAGATTCGGGGGACACCGTCGAGCTCACCGGCCATCCCAACATCCGCATCGTGATCCCCGGCGGGACCCACGGCGACATCGCTACGGCTGCCGTGGTCGTCAATACGATTCCGGCGATCCTCGACGCCCCAGCAGGCTTGCGCACGTCGCGCGACCTGCCCATGGGATTCTTCCCGCCCGCAGCGAAACCGTAAGGAACCGGGCTTCCTGCGCTCACTTCTCCCAGAAGCGGCCGACGGCGGCGTAGTCCAAGTCTTCTTTGGCGGCTCCTTTCACCGCGCTGTAAATTTCGCGGGCTGCGGCGGTGGCCGGCAACGCCACGCCAATCTGATTCGCGAGGTCCAGCGCCAGTCCGAGGTCTTTGTGCATCAGGCGCAGCGGGAAGCTCGGCGCGTATTCGCGCTTGAGGAGCAGCGGCGCTTTGACGTCGAGCACCGCCGCGCGGGCCATGCTGGATTGCAGCACCTCGACAAGTTTTTCGCCGGGTAGCCCGGCGCCCTGCACCAGCGCCAGCGCTTCGGCCAACGCGTCCACTTGCAGCGCCAGGATCATGTTCATGGCCAGCTTGATGGTTTGCCCCGCGCCGTTCGCGCCGAGATGAAACCAGCGCTTGCCCATGGCACCGAGCACCGGCTCGGCGCCCTTGAGAGCTTCCGCATCGCCGCCGACCATGAAAACGAGCTCGCCTTTTTCCGCCCCCCAGGTGCCGCCGGTGACCGGGGCATCGAGGAATCTCACGCCGCGCGGGCTGCACGCTGCGGCAATGCGCCGCGCCAGGGAGGGCGCGACGGTGCTCGAATCCAAATACGTGCTGCCCTTGCGAAGTCCATCGAGCGCACCCTGGGGCCCCCAAAGCACCTCTTCGAGCGCCGGCGGATCGCTGACGATGGTAATGAGCACGTCGGCAGCCGCTGCGGTTTCGCGCGGTGAAGCCGCCAGCCGCGCGCCTTGCTTCACAACCTCCTGCGCACGGGATGCTGTGCGGTTCCAAACCAACACGGAAAAGCCGGCCTTCAGGAGATTGGCCGCCATCGGCCGGCCCATCAGCCCCATTCCGATGAACCCTACCGTCGGTTTCACAAGACTCCTCCAATGAGAAATGGCAACTGGCAAATATAGCGTTGTTTGGCGGAGGATGGGATGAATTTTTAGGGGGACGATGAACGATCCGAGGAGAGGAAGGGGGAGGCTTACTTGTGCCCGTTGCGGTTGGGAAGGACAGAGACTTCTTCCGCGACGGCTTGTCCGGTCTTGCCGGAAGACACTCGGGCGACGGCCGAGAGCTGCGTTGTTTTTCCAGACCCGATGCGGACAATGCACTGATAGGGGATTTCCCAGCGGAAGGTTCTAACCTGGCCGTGCTGATCGAATTTCTGTTCGAGAAAAATCGACCGGCCGGAATCGGCGGCCAACGTCCCGGCAGCAGGGAGGAGGAGATCCCCCGCCCGGTATTGCACCTCGACACGATGGCCTAAAAGGGCGGAGTAACGCGCCATGATGGCCAAGTTTGGGAAGAATGTTCACACCGGTCAATAGTACGAAAGTCTAACCGCACCTGTGGATACTGTGGATTTGTCAAAATGTGGAATTGTGGAAATCTAGTGAGGTCCCGCGTGGCCGTCTGCCGCAGGCGCAGAGACCGCTTCGGCATAGGGCTGGTCGGCGCGAATTCGCAGATCGGCCGTCAGCATCAACAGCAACGGCGTGACGACTCCCCACGTTAGAACCGCATAGACCATCGCGAGCACCCACCCCAGCAGGCCCTCGGAGCCGCGCGTGAAGCGGTATACGAAGCAAGCCGCGAGAAGCCCGATCAGCGTTGTAATCAGACGGCTTGGCCGGGACACTTCGAGCGGCTTTTGGCAATGAGGGCATAAAAGCGTGTCGGAATACGCGGCAACGTCTTCGGCGGCGACTTTGCCCATGCACAGCGGACAGATGCGAATGGCCACGCGCTCACCTCGCGCCACCAGAGTACGGGCCAGGCCTGGACCTGTCAAATCGCCCAAGGGGCGCCGCGGAATGTTCGTGGATGCACGGGGCCGGAGACCCGTTCTGCCTGGGCAGGAACGCGCGGGATGTTCGTTAGACAAACTTTCAGAATCTGTCCGCGCTCGCTGGATGGCCCCAACGAGACACTTGTCTGTTTCGCACGCGAAGAGGGAGGTTCTATTGACTCCGAGCGCGACGGGATTACAGACTAGCGGAAAGTTGATGTTGCGACACCGCGGTCCATTCGTGACGCAGCCGAAAGCGGCGAGGGAATAATTTCTCCTCGACGAGCGTGTGAATCTGGAAGCAACCAATAGTCAGATGCACGGATTGGTGGGCTGCGAACCGTATTTGCAATTTGATGTTCGCCAAAGGAGAAGAAGAGCATGAGGAATAACGTCTTGGCAGTTGCGGCCGCGAGCTTGGTGGCCGTGTTGTCTAGCTGCGTTCCGCCACCCCGACAACGCGCGCGCGCCCCGCTCCCACCCTGCTACCAGCAGGCCGGCTTCAGCAATACGACGCTGACAACAGTGATTACCGTGAAGCCTGGAGCGGGCAAAGTATGGAATTTCCCCGAAGCGCCGTCGTACGTTTCCAGCTCAATTTTGAGCCGGTTGAACTCTGATGGCAGCTCCCGGAATTTGAGATTTCAAGAGGCGAGCGGTGAAGTACCGAACATATACATCAACGTCACGTTCAACGAGACGACCGACGGCACGCATCAAGACTCGGCATACGCCGAAGTGACGGGTTTTGCGCGCGGCCACACGTTTAACGAAAGCAGCGGGCAAGCCCCGTTTACCTCCTGGCAGGCGGCAGCAGGCAGCCTATCCGACAATATGTACACTTGGTTTGCGAATGGCTGGAGCTTGACGCGGGGATGCTCGAGCGCAAGCACCACTACAGGACGGAAAAGACGCTAGTCGTAAGCGGAAAAGTTGCGCTTACGAATTGCACGATACGCGCGCGAGGCTCGCGCGGCGATCGCGGGGTCACCATGACCGCGTCGCCTTGCTCGCGCTTATCTCCCCATCCTTCCTAAGACCCATCGGGACCAGCCTCACAGCCGCGTCCCCCGGCAAATCACTTCTTGACTTTGCTGCCGAACCCTTTATGTTTCCCTTCGCGGGTTCACATCACCGGATCGCGCTGGAGCCTTTCTCATGCGCCGGAACGTTTCCATGACGCGCTTGGTTCTTCTCTGTGCAGCCCTCGGACTATCCGGAATTTGGACGGCGCATCCGGAAGTTGCGGTTGCGCAGGAAAAGGCCATCGTGCTCAAGGCCAGCACGATTTTCGACGGGCGCGGCCACATCCTCCACGACACGCGTATCGTCATCGAGAACGGCAGAATCGCGCGGCTCGATTCCCGGGCTGAGGGCGTGACGTACGATCTGCGCGGGCTGACCGTGCTGCCGGGGTGGATTGATGTCCACGACCACATTACCTGGCATTTTGGACCGAACGGGCGGGTGGAAGACAAAGAGGAAACACCGGCACAGGCGGCCCTGGCAGAAGCAGGCAATGCGTGGACCACGCTGCTCGCTGGGTTCACCACGATTCAAAGTCTGGGCTCGCCGGAGGATCAGGATCTCCGCGCCGCCATTCGTCGGGGGGCGCTGGCCGGACCAAGGATCCTGACGGCGCTCCGCCCGATTGTTGATCCCAGGCTGACGCCGGAGCAGATTCGTGAAGCGGTCAGGCGGCTGAAGGGCGACGGCGCCGACGCGGTCAAGATTTTCGCCTCGCGCAGCATTCGCGAGGGCGGTGGACCGACGCTCAGCGACGAACAGTTGCAGGCAGCCTGCGGCGAGGCCAAAGCCCAGGGGCTGCGCAGTGTTGTTCATGCCTATCGGTCGGCGGTCCGCGCGGCCGCGCTCGCCGGATGCACGCAAGTCGAGCACGGCACTTATGCCACCGACGAAGATCTGCGGGGCCTGGCGGAGCACGGGACTTTCTTCGACCCCCAGGTCGGGCTGGTGATCCACAACTATCTCGATCACAAGGCGAATTTCCTGGGCATCGGGAACTATACCGAAGAAGGATTTGCCAAGATGCAAGAGGTCCTGCCGCTCAATCAGGAAATGTTCAAGCGTGCTCTCGGTACCAAAGGACTCAAGATTGTCTTTGGAACCGATGCCGTCGCCGGGGCCCATGGGCGCAATGCGGAAGAATTCATCTACCGCGTGGAGGACGGCCAGGACCCCATGGATGCCCTGGTTGCCGCCAACTCCCGCGCCGCGGAATCGCTCCACATGCAAGATGAAATAGGCGCGATCGCGCCGGGCATGCAGGCGGACATCATTGCCCTCGACGGCGATCCCTTGAAAGACGTCGCAGCGGTCCGCCGCGTCGTCTTCGTGATGAAAGGCGGAGTCATTTACAAGAATGAGGTTGCCGCGCGAGAGCCGGCCTCGAAAAAATAGCCCCTCGAAAAACTTGCAGGTCTCGGCTTGACTTTTTCCCCCGGCAGACTATCGTCTATCGCGCTGACAAATGCCTGCAAAGGAGAATTGACGATGCGTAGAGTGGCCGCCCTCGTGGCTCTGCTGTCATGTTGTGGCGCTGTGTGCGCAGCCCAGGCGCAGAAACCGGCGCCGAAGACGATTGTCCTCAAGGCCGCGCGGATGTTCGATGGAAAGAGCGACTCGCTCACCAAGCCCGGCCTTGTGGTCATCACCGACGGAAAAATTGCGGCCGTGGGAACCGGGGCCGCCATTCCTTCCGGCGCCGAAGTCATTGACCTGGGTGACGCCACGCTGCTGCCCGGCTTCATTGACGCGCACACGCACCTTTCGATGGAAGCGAGCGACGACTGGAAGCAGGCAATGCTCGATCGCTTGCAAAAGCCCGTGGCCGAGCAGGCGCTCGACGCCAGTGTGAATGCGCGGAAGACGCTGCTGGCCGGTTTCACCACGGTGCGCGATGTCGGCTCGAGCGATTACCTAGATGTTGGTCTGCGCAACGCCATCAACAGCGGCACGATCGTGGGTCCGCGGATGCTCGTGACCGTACACGCCATCGGGTCCACCGGCGGCCACTGCGATCGCGGCGGCGGCTTCCGCGCCGGGCTTTTCGGCCGCGAAACCGACCCGCTCGACGGCGTCATCAATGGCCCCGAAGAGGCCCGGCGAGCGGTGCGGCTCGATCATAAGTACGGGGCCACGATGATCAAGGTCTGCGCCACCGGCGGCGTGC
>WNGH01006294.1_pt1 | contig 11276 bp, 9 predicted proteins | sample 5400631 | NCBI WGS metagenome assembly WNGH01 (sample SAMN13153373, study PRJNA577476) | soil metagenome | isolation source: 115 cm soil or saprolite under Garry oak tree replicate 1 | place: USA:California | collected 2016-06-15 | reverse complement strand
TCATCAGAGAATGCCACATTGGCGAAGTGCTGTGGGTCGAAGGCGACCTGGAAAAGGTCCGCGAGACTACGGTCCGCTCCGCCACCGAGGCCTCCCGTTGAAATCGTGCCGCGATGGATAACGTGATCGCTGATCACACTCTGCACAAAAGATGGCGGGGCATCGTGACCGTTGACGCTCTCGGCGTAATATACGTTCCATTGCGCCCAGTTCTGCATGCAACTTGTGCCGCTATTGCATGCCGCTCCCTGCGTGGCCGGGTGTCCTGGCTCCAGAATGCTGCGGTCGTTGGAATTGCCGGTCCGATCATCGCCGAACCAAACGATCCCAACGTGACCATTGGCGTCGGCCGCGATCCACGGGAAGACGTTGGCATTGCCCCCATTCACCGGGAAGCTCACATTCATTGGGTTCGACCAGGTCGTGCCCTGATTGGTCGAGAAGGAGTAAAAGATGTTGGAGTTATCCGACCAGACGGCGTAGACGAACCCAAAGTCATCCGTGGCAAGAGCCGGGAAAAGGTTGTTGGCGCCTTGATTCTGAGCGCCCGCCGGACCACTGAAGACCTTGGTGTCGGTGAAGGTGAAAGCAGGCAGACCCAGCTTGACGTCGGTCGAGACGCCGACGTAGATGCTACGGAGGGCTCCCGCCGCGAGGTTCTCCGTTACATTGTCCGGGGCCACGAAGATCTGGTACAGGTTGCCGCGGCTCGCGCAACTGCTGCGATCCACCTTGATCTGTCCGGCGGTGTTGGCACTGTTCGTCGCCGGTACACCGCCCACAGCGGGGAACGTCTGCGGGTCGATCGCCTCGCCAAAGCCATCAACGTAGGTCCGTCCACCGTCATTCGAGCGCTGCACTTCGATGTTAAAGGTTGCCACGTCATGGTAGTTCAAATACACCGTTTGAGCGTCGGTGCCATCGATCCACTGGCGGTCGTCGCCCGGAATCAGCGCAACAGCCGGATTCGGCGTGCTGAAGCTGTCGCCCCGTTTGGTCGAATGCGTCCCGGTGGCGCCCGGCGCGATCGTCAGGCTCACCAGGGCTAGATTCGGCGTTCCGCTCGTCGGCTGGTTCACAGCAATGTCCACGTCGCCGCCGCCCAATCCAACGCCCAAAGGGTCAAGGTTGTTATTAGCGCAGCCGCCTTGCGACATATTGAGGATGCCACAGTTGTCGGGCTGGCCTTCGTACTTGAAGGGGTAGGTGCCGCCTGAACCGGGCGCGCCGTCCACCGCGGCGTAGTAGCGATGGAGGTCGACGCCCCCGGGCACGCCGCGGATGCTCGAGACATACACGGTGCCTTGTGCATCGACGCGCACGCTAGGCTCGAGTCCGAGCACGATGAACGAGACTCCAGAATTGGCGATCGGCGCGACTGGCGGCAGCGGCAACTCCTGGTTGTTGCTGAACCCGTTTACGGCCATGACGGACCTGTGGCCGATTACCAGAGCCAACGTACTGAGCAGACCGAGCGCTAGAAGCAAACGCAATCGAACTTTATGAAGCTTCACGCGACCTCCTCGCTTTTGGGGTAGGCGTTCTCCTCGCAAGAGACAACCCTGGATACCTCGCGACCCTAATGAAAACAATGGAGGATTCCATAGGAGATATGCTGTAATTGCCGATCAAGAGAAAGCCTGAATGGGCGCAGCGGGGTTTGTGAACCTTCCACAACGGAGATTTGACTCGGCTGGGGACGGTAGGGTCGGGAGTTCTCGCTAAGGCAGCGATGGCTTGCTCAGTTTGCTGATTTCGTAGCGCTAAAATTCCTGCTCCGTTAAAGTGCCACAGCGTTGGCAGAGGAACGAGCGTTCCCACTGGGAATAGCGACGCTTATGGGTGTATGGAAAGCCTCGCGCCTTGAACAACGCGTTCCGCTCCGTTCAAGGTACTGTCCAGTTTTCGATCGCTAAGTTCTGAACCCGTCCGAACTCACGCGTATTGTTCGTGACAAGTGTGAGGCCAAGGCTGCGCGCGTGGGCGGCTATAAAAAGGTCGTTGGCTCCAATCATGGTTCCGCTCGTCCTCAGCTGAGCACGAATTCTGGCGTAGTGTGGCGCCGCCTCGTCGCGAAAATCTAGAACTTCGACATAGCGCAAAAATGCGGTGAGGGCTTTATCGTCCTGTTGTCGCCGTGGAGAAACCTCCACCCCGTACAGGAGTTCAGACTTCGTGATCACGGAGATGCACCCGTCGCTAACTGGAGTTTTCTTTAGCCGTTTGAGGAGCACATCGCTGGAGCGCTTCATGACATAGGAACAGGTGTCCGCGTCTAGCATGTAGCGCGGCATTACGGCTCACGCTCCTGCACTGGAAGTTCCTCGACCTCCTGCATAAAGCTCTCAGAGGCAATAGGGCCCTCGGTCAGGTAGGAATTCCAATCTAATGGTCGCGGTGACAGAATTATGTCGCTCCCTTCCTTCCGGATGTATACTTCGCGGGCGTTGAATTGAAACTCCTTTGGCAAGCGGACGGCTTGACTGCGATTGTTCATGAAGATCTTGGCTGTTCGCTGCATGCCTTCCCTCCGTTGTTTCCTCGTTGGCATATACACACAGTATGTGCCGCATTTGCTTTTTACGCTACGCACGATACTCTCGCGCATCAGGCAGTTGAGTCACCCAAGCCCCTTCCATTCCCTTTTTTTTCAGGGCAAAGAATGATGCACATCGAGTTTGGGTAGAACTGGCTGCACCAGGCGCCTCCGCTTTTACCCTCTGACTACACGACCTTCGTGCAAAGCCTACCCTCCGTTAAAGTGCCACAGCGTTGGCAGATGAACGAACGTTGCCACAGGGAATAGCGACGCTTGTAGGCAGACTGATTGTGTCTCCAGAGCAGAACCAGCATCAGTAGGAACGTGGCGGCAGACAACAACGCGAAAAGGGTCAACGGAGGCGACGAAACAGCAGCAGAATTTTTCGTAATGGTGTTTATGTCGAAGACGATCCAGCCGATCGAGAGAAACACCACCACCCACCAGAGAGTCAGCTTGCGATACGACCACTTCACTGGAGGAGTTAGCCGCTTCGACAGAGCGGACTGATGAAATCCGCGGGTGGTCGCCTTTCCAATTATCAAATCCGGGCCACAACCGCCAACCACGACAGCACGCAATCGAGTGCGGGCAACTGTATAAAACAGTCCTTCCTGGTAGGCGAGAGAAACCTTCTTGAGGTCTGTGCTGCTGCAGTTTGGGCAGCCTAGGTATTCGCCGGGAGCGACACGGACCCGGGCCGGTTGCGCCCGAACGGAGAACCCATTACCTTCTGTGGCAGCCATGGTTGCCACTCTCGCAGGCGACTTTGGTTGATGGTGTTGAAGCGGCCATCGCGTCTGGCTAGTCATTCTTTGCCTTCCTGACGTCTGCACACTAACCAACGTAAACCCAATTGCTTGACTCGTGCGTCTAATCCCCCTAGAGTCAAGATATGGTTCGAAGAACGGTATTCCTGGTGTTGGCCGTGGTCGCGGTCCTGATGTTGCAGTTTGGGGACTGCATGTCCCCGCTGACCCAGGATCAGCAAAGCATGAAGTGCTGTGGCTCGATGCCCTGCGACCCGTCGAACCAGAGCCACGACTGCTGCAAGGGAATGGTTTCCTCGCAGCCTCCGAGCGTATTGCCAGCGCCGCACGTCACGTTGCACGCGCCGGTGATGGTTATCGGTGACAGCCTGCCTTCGACACTTGTCCAGAATCTTTCGGAGATGCCTCACCCAGATTTCGCTGCACCGCAACATTCGCCCCCGGAACTCTATAAGCTTCATTCATCCTTCCTGATCTGATCCGCTCCTGAACCGTGCGCCCGCGCACGGGTGTCTCTCCTTGCGTTCCGTTGCCCGTTCATGCGTCGACTCGTGCCGGCTGCAAGCCCACACGCTGTGGCGCCGATCAAACATCGTTCATTACGCACGTTCAGGAGAAAGAAAATGCCCTTGCTGATCGAAAAAAGTACGTCCTCACGCCTTTTGAGGGCTGCGATGAGGCCGACTCTATGCGCGCTGCTGCTGTTCTCGATCTTTGGAAAGGCAACTCCTGCCCAAGAGCCCGCGGCGCAGCACGCGCAAGCAGTAACTCCACTTGCCAACCTGCTCGAGGAAGCCGAGAAAAACAATCCGGAGATCGAAGCGGCTCGACAAGGCTGGCAAGCGACGAAGCAGGTTCCGGCGCAGGTTTCGACGCTTCCCGATCCGCAATTTCAGATTCAGCAGTTCAGTGTCGGCAGTCCGAGACCGTTCGCGGGCTACACGAATAGCAACTTTGCGTACATTGGCGTCGGTGTTTCACAAGATATTCCGTATCCCGGGAAGCTGCGGCTGCGGAGCGAAATCGCCAAGCGCGAAGCGGACGTCTCGCAACAACAGCTCGAGTCGGTACGCCGGTCGGTGCTTGCGGATGTCAAGGCCGTCTACTTTCGTCTGGCGTATCTCGCAAAGACTCTGACTATCCTCGAAAGTGACGGCGAACTACTGAAACAAGTAGAGCAAGCCGCGGACGCGCGCTACCGTTCAGGCATGGGCACGCAGCAAGATGTGCTCCAGGCCCAGCTTCAAAAGACGAAGCTTGTCCGCGAAATTGCGATGCATCATCTCGAAGTCGGGAAGCTCGAAGCGCAGCTTAAGCAGCTTCTCAACCGGCCGCAAGATTCATCCGACATCGAACCTGCAGATCTCACTGAGACGCCTCTTCCTCAGGCCTATGATGAGCTTCTCGCCGCGGCGAAATCTCAGAACCCAGAGCTTGCAGCATCGCAGAAGATGATTGACAAGCAGTCGCTGCAGGTGGACCTAGCTCGCAAGGATTTTTATCCTGACTTCAACGTGCAATACATGTGGCAGCGTACGGACCCCACTCAATTCCGGGCGTACTACATGCTGACCTTTGGAGTGAGAGTTCCTATCTACCGCGGACACAAACAGCGTCCAGAGCTTGCGCAGGCGCAAGCGGAGCAGCTTCACGCCCGCAGTGAATTCGAGGCCCTATCCCATCAACTTGCTTCTGAGCTGCGCGCACAATACGTCACCGCGCAGCAGACCGCTGAACTGCTCAAGATTCACCGGGAGGGGCTCTCGCCCCAATCGCGATCCGAGTTTCAAGCGGGTCTCGCAGCCTACCAATCGAACAAACAAGATTTCCAGGCGGTGCTGACTGCGTTCCTGGACGTGCTGCACCTTGACGAAGACTACTGGCAAAACCTAGCCGAATACGAGACTGCCATCGCTCGGCTCGAACAGATGACTGGACTGGCGCTGCGATAGAAGAGGAGAAAGGCAATGCGGAATTATCGGACTGCTTTCGTTGCCGCCGTTTTGGCGAATATTGCGCTCATTGCGATTCTTGGCGGGCTGTGGTGGCGCTCTTCACGGCGGCCGAAGATGCAAGCTGCGATGGCGGCTGGAGCCAATGAAACGACTCAGAACTCTCCGAACGGATTGGAGAGCACCCAAATGGCGCCGCATGAGGTCGCTCTCGTGCCAATCCAACTCTCGCCCGAACGGCTGCAAAGCATTGGCGTTCGGATGGGCCATGTGGAAAGCAAGATTGTTGACGACGAAATCCGCGTCACCGGCAACGTCGCGGTCGACGAAACGCGCCTCTCTTACGTGCAACTGCGCTATTCCGGTTACATACAGAAAGTCTTCGCAGATGCAACGTATCAGTACCTGAACAAAGGACAGCCGCTTTTCACAATCTACAGTCCAGATCTCGTGGCGACCGAGCGCGAATATCTAGTGGCCAAACAAAACCAGCGGCATGTGGCGCAGAGCACGGTTCCCGGAGTCACTGAAAGTGCCGCTTCACTTTTGGAAGCCGCGACCGAACGACTTAAGCAGTGGGGCGTGCCGCAACGCGAAATTGCACGACTTGAGTCTACCGGCCAAGTTCAGCAGGAGCTGGAAATCGATTCTCCGGTCTCGGGCTACATCACGGAACGCAACGCGCTGCCGAACCTTACGGTCCAGCCAGAAACGCACCTGTATACAGTCGCTGATCTTTCGGCTGTTTGGGTTTTCGCTGAAGTGTTCCAAAACGATTTAGGAAGAATCAAAGTCGCCGACCGGGCAACACTCACGGTAGATAGCTATCCAGGCCGCGTCTTCGAAGGCCGTGTGAACTTCCTTTACCCGCAGGTGGACATGACGACGCGGACGGTACGTGCCCGCCTGGCGTTCTCAAATTCCGATCTGAAACTTACCCCAGGAATGTTTCTCAATGTCGCCTTGAAGGTTCCTATGGGGAAAAAGTTGGTCATTCCCGCCAGTGGCGTTTTGCAATCCGGAACGCGACAAGTCGTGTTCGTAAACCGCGGTGACGGTTATCTCGAACCGCGTGATGTGGAGCTTGGCGCTCGCGCCGGGGACGATTTCATCGTGTTGAAAGGGTTGAAAGAGGGAGAGGAAGTTGTGACTTCCGCGAATTTCTTGATCGATTCAGAGAGCCAACTGCAAGCAGCCCTCGGGTCCTTTGTACCGCCTCCGCCCGGCGCCGGGTCAGCAGGCGCAATGAACGCGCCACAGACGAATATCGAACTAACTACTGACCCCGCGCCTCCGCGGAAGGGCAGCAACACGATTCGCGTGAAACTGAGCGAAGCGAATGGCGCTCCGATTTCCGGCGCGGAAGTTTCGGTCACGTTCTTTATGCCCGCGATGCCAGCAATGGGAATGGCCGCCATGCGCACGCCGGTCTCTCTCACTGACAAAGGAAACGGCATCTACGAGGGCGCCGGCCAGCTCGAAAGCGGCGGAACGTGGCAAGTGACAATCATCGCGAAAAAGAACGGGCAGACCGTGGCCAGCAAACAACTCAGCGTGAACGCGACGGGAGGCATGTAACGTGATCGCCCGCTGGATCGATTGGTGCGCACGAAATCGCTTCCTGGTGTTCACGGGAACGCTTCTCCTCGTGCTAGCAGGAATCTGGTCGCTGCGCCGGATTCCCTTGGATGCGTTGCCGGACATCTCCGATGTGCAAGTCATCATTCACACGCCTTGGGCCGGCCAGCCGCCAAGCCTCATCGAAGACCAGGTCACCTATCCCATCGTGACAAAGCTTCTCGCTGCGCCCCACGTCAAAGCGGTCCGCGCCCAAACAATGTTCGGAGATTCCTATGTCTTCGTCGTCTTCCAGGATGGGACCGATCTCTACTGGGCGCGGTCGCGCGTTCTTGAATACATGCAGCAGATCCAGGGAGGACTGCCAAGCGATGTCCATCCCGTTATGGGACCGGACGCCACCGGCGCGGGCTGGGTCTGCGAGTACGTTCTAGTGGATCGCACCCATCAACGCAGCTTGGCCGAATTGCGCAGCATTCAGGATTGGTATCTGCGCTACCAGTTCGAAACGGTCCCGGGCGTCGCCGAAGTCGCGACCATTGGTGGATTCGTCAAACAGTACCAGGTGAATCTCGATCCTAACAAACTGCGCGCCTACGCCATACCGCTCTCCACAGTCATTGAAAAGGTCCGGTCCAGCACGAATGAAGTCGGCGGGCGAGTCCTCGAAATGGGCGGCGCGGAGTACATGATTCGCGGCCTCGGGTATTTGCGTTCGCTGAGCGACCTCGAAACAGTGCCCGTTGCTACAAAGAACGGCACTCCCGTGAGGATTCGTGATATCGGGACGGTCACGTTCGGCCCGGATATCCGCGAAGGAGCCGCGGAATGGCAAGGCGAAGGAGAGACCGTCGCCGGCATCGTTGTCATGCGCGACGGTATGAACGCCTTGAACGTCATCAATGGCGTGAAGAAAAAGCTGGCCGAAATCAAACCATCGTTGCCTCCTGGCGTCGAAGTCATTGCCGGTTATGACCGTTCCGGGTTGATTCACGCTTCAATTGAAACGCTTCAGCGCGACTTGCTAGAAGAAGCGCTTATCGTTAGCGTCGTCATCATCATCTTCCTTTTTCATTTCCGCTCGGCGCTGATTCCCATACTCACTCTGCCGATTGCCGTGGTTGCATCCTTCATCCCGATGTACTACCTGCAGGTCAGCTCGAACATCATGTCGCTCGGCGGCCTCGCGCTCGCCATTGGCGTGCTCGTCGATGCGGCCATCGTGATGGTCGAGAACGGCTACCGCCAACTCTCGGAGCACCAAGCCAATGCATCGGCGCCGATTTCAGGCGTGGAGCGGCGGAAGATTCTTCTAGACTCTGCCAAACAGGTCGGCCCCGCCATCTTCTTCTCCTTGCTCATCATCGTCGTGTCGTTTTTTCCGGTTTTCTTGCTTGAAGCGCAGGAAGGAAGAATGTTCCGGGCACTGGCCTGGACCAAGACGCTGGCAGTAGGATTCTCGTCCCTGCTGGCCATCACACTTGTCCCCGTGCTCATGATTCTTTTTATTCGCGGGAGACTGCGACCGGAATCGCAGAACCCTATTTCACGGATCACGCAGGCGCTCTACTTGCCGGTACTGCGCCTTTGCCTCAGGTTTCGCAAAACCACCTTGCTCATCAATTTGATTTTCCTGGTCGTCACGCTTCCGCTCGCGCTCAAGATTGGAAGTCAGTTCATGCCACCGCTGTTCGAAGGCTCGGCGTTGTACATGCCCACGGCCTTGCCCGGAATCTCCATTGGACAGGCAACGCAACTACTTCAGGAACAGGACCGCATCATACGTGCTTTCCCGGAAGTGGAAACCGTGTTCGGAACCATCGGAAGGTCGGACAGCGCCACGGACAACGCGCCGCTCGATATGTACGACACCACAATCATGCTCAAGCCGCGGGAGAAGTGGCGCGCGGGAATGACCTACGAAAAGCTCATTCAGGAGATGGACGCCAAGTTGCAGTTTCCGGGTCTCTCCAACACCTGGACCATGCCCGTCGAGAACCGATTGGACATGGAGCTGACCGGAATCAAAACCCCACTCGGGATGAAGATCCAGGGGCCAACGCTCGAAGGAATCCAGCAGGCGGGTGCGCAGATACAACAAGTTCTTGCGACTCTTCCCGAGGTTCGATCCGTTTTTTCAGAACGGGTCTCGCAAGGCTTCTACGTCGACGTCGACGTGAATCGTGAGGAGGCGTCACGCTACGGCCTCACCGTCGCTGATGTGCAGCAAGCCGTCAGCTCCGGTATCGGCGGGGAAATGGTCACCGAAAACATTGAAGGCCGCGAGCGTTATCCCGTCAACGTCCGCTACAACCGCGACTTTCGTGAGAACGTGGACGACCTACGAAGAGTTCTCATAGCTACGCCATCCAGCGCACAAATCCCAATAGAGGAGGTGGCTCGAATCTCCTTTTCGCGCGGGCCCTCGATGATTCGTGATGAAGACGGAGCTCTTACCGGCTACGTCTACATCGACCTCAATTCGCGGGACTATGGCGACTTCGTGAAATCCGCCAACGCCATGCTGACGCAAAAGCTTCATCTGCCCGCGGGTTACACCTACAAATGGGCGGGCGAGTATGAGTTCGAACTACGGGCGAAGGAGCGGTTGCAGGTCATCTTGCCGGTCGTGTTCTTCGTCATCTTCGTCCTCCTCTATATAGTGTTCCATTCCGTCGCAGAGTCGGCTGTCCTCATCTTCCCGACGCTCTATGCGCTTACCGGCGGTCTAATCCTGCAGAAATTTCTCGGTTACAACTTCAGCGTTGCCGTGTGGGTCGGCTACATCGCACTGTTCGGCATCGCGGTCGAGACTGGAGTTGTGATGCTCGTCTACCTCCACGAAGCTCTGAACCGCCGGCTAGCCAGCGGACAACCACTGCGGCATGAAGACATCGAGCAAGCCGTCATCGAAGGCGCGGTGCAGCGCCTCCGGCCAAAGCTCATGACCGTGTGCGTCGTGCTGGCCAGTCTTATCCCCATTCTGTGGGAAAGCGGCATCGGTTCCGACGTCATGAAGCCCATTGCAGCACCGATTGTCGGCGGCATGATTACGTCAACGATTCACGTGCTGATTCTCGTACCCGTCTTTTTCGCCCTGATGAAGGAACGCGCCCTGCGTCGTGGGACGCTCCGCCTCCAGGTCGAGGAGGCGACAAAGGATTGCTAGCTCAGCGGCTCATCCATTCTTCAGCGCGCCGAGCTGTTCGATGTGACGTTAAACCACAAGGAGAAATGAAAATGAAGGACAAAACGAAACTGCTCGCAGCTCTTATCTTAGCGGTTGGAGCCAGCGTTGCCGTTGCCCAGCAAGAACAGACGTTCACGGGAACGCTCACGGACTCTATGTGCGGTACCTCGCACATGGCCAAGGACAAAACTCCCGCTGAATGCACACGGATGTGCGCCAAGGACGGTATGAAATACGCGCTGGCCGTGGATAAAAAACTCTACACCTTGGAAGGACACGAGGCCGAGCTCTCGAAGTTGGCTGGGCAGAAGGTCACGGTCAAGGGAACCGCGAAGGACGACACGATAACTGTGCGGTCCGTGGTCGCTGCCAGGTAAATCTGGCTGCGCTCTTTCAGAGAATCTCTTGCTACCACGCTTCGAACTAGGGGCACCTCGGGTTCTCCGTCAAGGCCTGAGCTTACCGGCAAGGAGGTGTACAGTCGCCGCGGCCGGTTGTAAGGTTGGTTTACGTGTCTCTCATGCTCCGCAGCAATCGCCACAGGTCTGGCCCCGCACTCCTTCGTGCCCCTCTTTCGCGATGATAGGAATCATGATGAGGCCCGAGGCAAAGACAATCGGATCTTGTTTCCTTCGCAGACGCAGGCAAGAAGGAACATGGGAGCAGTGCGGTGTCGAGAACGACTGGGCGGCCTGCTGAAGTATTACGAGAGGGAGTCGACGGGACAGCGGACGATGGGCTCGCAGCGCATATATCGCATATATTCATATATTAAGGATGCCGGGAATCTCCCCTGGCAAAAGACCTCCCGGACCTGCTTTATCTTCAAAGGGCGCTGAGCAATGAGCAATGAGTTCTTGCTCGGGGGCGACCGGGACGAGTTTTTTGACCAGAGTGTGCTGCAGAAGCGCACGGAGAAGGAGTTCACATTGAACTAATCAACCGTGTGAATACGTTAAGCTGCGCGAGAGATGAGGGAAGGCCCCTCGGGATCGGCTTTCAGGAGCAGGTCTCAAACCGCCCCAAGCTGCTGTGGTAAAGAGCCATGGTGGTGAGCGTTGGAGGAAAAGCGCGAGTACAACTCGTGCAGGTGAGCATCCGAGAGACTAACGAAAGTGAACCCTTCGAAGACGCGTCGTTAAGAACTCAAGAGTCGTCGAAACCAGGGGCGTATGGTTTTCCTGGGACAAGTCCGCGGGGTGCCTGATGACTGAGCGGACGGCGACCGGCGTAGAGGGGGCGTGAAG
>WNGH01033576.1_pt1 | contig 11279 bp, 11 predicted proteins | sample 5400631 | NCBI WGS metagenome assembly WNGH01 (sample SAMN13153373, study PRJNA577476) | soil metagenome | isolation source: 115 cm soil or saprolite under Garry oak tree replicate 1 | place: USA:California | collected 2016-06-15 | reverse complement strand
AGGCCGTGCGGCGGGCCCGGGTCGGCCAGCCAGGTGCCCAGGCCGGCCACCACCGCCAGCAGCGGGTCGCCGTAGGTCACCGCGGTGAACTGCTCGTGCGGCACGAGCCAGCGCCGCTCGAGCACCCGGGCGATGACGACCAGGGCGCCCGGCGTCACCGCGAACGAGCACAACCCGGCCACCCACGGCCCGTGCCGCAGCGCGGCGCCGAGCACGGGCAGGTAGCCCGCGCTCACGGCGTTCGCCCCGGCAGGTGCATGAGCAGCCAGCCTGAACGGCCTCCGGCCGTCAGGCCAGGCAAAACTTCGCTGTACTTGATGAAGGTCGCGGGTTCGAGTGCAATTCGTGCTGCTGCGACGACACGAATCGCACTCATATCCGATTCAGCGCGACCGCCATGACGCCTCGAGCAGCCCAGCCACCTCCTGGTCGGCGAAGAACTGCTCGTGGGTGCGGGCGAAGTGGATGACCCGGATCAGGTTGGCGCCGTGCGCCGCGCCCGGCCCGGCAGCCGCCCCCGGCCCGGCAGCCGCCCCCGGCCCGGCGCCCGGCCCGGTATCCGCGCCCGCCAGGGGTTCGTTTCCGCGGTCCGGCCGGGAGAAGTGCGCGGCCACGGCCTCGATGGCGGCGCCCTTCGCCGCCGTGAAGACGTCCAGCGTCCGCGGGTGCACGTGCGCGGCGCTGGCGATCTGGAGGCGCTTGTCGAAGCGGGCCAGCTCCTGCCAGATGCCCAGCTCGGTCCGGTTGTGCACGAGCTGGTCGAGCAGCGGCGGCCGCAGCGCGGCGGCCCGGCGGAACGGGTCCGCGTCCGGGCTGGGGGAGGGGTCGCCGCGGCCGATGGCCTCGACCACGGCCCGGGTCACGAACGCGTCCGCGCGCTTGGCCAGCAGCGCCTTGGGCTCGAAGAACTGGAACGCCGCGAGCAGGTAGAGCAGCCGGTTCTCCTCCTCGTCGGTGGTGCTGATGATCGTCTTGGTGCCCGGCGAGAGCTGCCGAAGGGTGGCCAGCGCGGTCAGCCCGGTCGCGGCCGTCTGCACGTAGCGCAGGTCCACGATGGCCGCCTCGAACGGCTCCTCGTAGGCCAGCATCCGCGGCAGCGCGGCCGGATCCCGAACCCCGGCCACGGTGTGCCCGTCCAGGATGCCGCGCAGCGCCATCTCCACGTTCAGGTAGTCATCGATCACCAGGATCCGCACCGATGCTCCTCCGCGAACGTCACCATGCCGACTGCCACCGAACGCACGCCCTCGTCCCGCCCTCGTCCCGCGCGGAGAACGTCAGCGAACCCGAGTATCCCCGCAGGTGCTCGGCCATCACCGCCAGGCTCGTGGCCGGATTGTCGAGTACCCCGGGCGGCATCCCCGGCCCGTCGTCGTCGACCCGCAGCACGGTCTGCGGCCGGGCCGCACCCGGCTGCTCGGCCACCCGGACGGTGACCTCGATCCGCTGCGCGCCCGCCTTCCACGCGTTGGTCATCAGGTCCACCAGGCAGCGCCGAGCCAGCTGATAGTCGGTCCCGCTCAGCTGCACCGAACGGCTGGCCGGGTCGAGCTCCGCCGTGATCTGCCCGCCGCTGGGCAAGACCCGGGTCACGCAGTGCCACAGCAGCTCGACGCCGCCAAGGTCGGCGGCCCGGCCCAGGGCCAGGAGCCGCGCCTCCTCGGTCAGCGCCAGCATCTCGCGGGCCAGCGACCTGGTCTCCGCCCCGGCGCCGGAATCGGCGTCCACCTCGCTGATCAGCGCGTACGCCGCGTTCTTGACCAGGCTGTGCACGGTGACCGCGTCCTCGGCCCGGTACCGCCTGGCCAGCAGGACCAGCGCGTCCCTGGCCGCACGCAGGATCAGCTCGTAGATGAGCGTGAACGGGAGCAGGAGCAGCACGACCGCGCAGGCCAGGATCACGCCGAACAGCCCGCCCGGCACCGCCTGGTGCTGCCAGTAGACCGGGTAGCCGAGGATCGCGAACAAGATCGTCGCCACGATCAGCGGCATCACCGGCCGCAGCACGAGCACCGCACGGCCAGGCGGATGGACCGGCGAGTACCAGCTCGAGTCGGTCATCGCCTGCAGGAACGCGCTCCACACGTGCACCACGATCAGCACGGTGCCCAGCTCGTAGACGGTGGCGGGCAGCGGGCGCACCGCGACCGGCCCGGCGAACAGCAGCGCCACCGAGATGATCCCGAACCCTTCGAGCAGACCGGACAGGTCGGCGGTGGCCCGCTCGCGCGCGCCGAGCAGGTGCCTGGCCGCCGCGCTCAGCCCGGCAATGTCGCGTCCGACCAGGAAGTCGAGCAGCGAGGCCCGGTTGTGCGCCCAGGCCGTGACCGCGCCCGCCGAGCCGAGCGCGAGCATGGCGGCGCCCTGCGGCCAGCTGCCGGGCGGGAACCAGATCAGCAGCACCCAGAAGCCGGCCATGCACCCGCCCCGCAGCAGCGCCCCGGCCCGCCACAACGGGGTCTGGTACCGGACCGCGATCGCGTAAACCAGCGGCGTGCGCAGCGAGGAATCGAACACGATGGTCCTTAGGGCGATATGGCCGACGGCACGGATTTTCTCACGGAATCTGCCGCTCCGGCCTCCAGGAATCAGGTGTACCGAACGGGCCGGGTTTCGCGCCGCTCCGAACGCTGGTCAGCTCCCGTGGCCCGGCACGGTGACCTCGTGCCACTCGCCGCCGTGGGACCACACGCCGTTGCCCTTGGTCTGGCCCGGGCCGGTATCCGCGGTCGTGGTGTACAGCGGGTGCCCGTTGTAGGTGGCCTGAAGCGACCCGCCGGGCCGGGCGATCGCGCCGATAATGCCGGCCACCCCGGGACCCCAGGCCGCGGGCCCGGTCACCGGCTGCCAGTTCCGGGCGCAGCTGCCCTGGCACGCCGACTTCGTGGCGGTGTCCGGTCCGAACCAGTACAGCGTGTAGCCCTCGGCGTCGGTCAGCACGGTGACGTCGCCGATGTTCCGGATGTGCAGGATGGTCGCGGCGGTATCCGGCCTGGGCGCCGGCGGCCCGGCCGCCCGCAGGCCCCAGCCGACGCCAGCCCCCGCCGCAAGCCCGAAGGCGGCCGCCGCGAGCAGCCAGCGCCGTCGCCGTCGCCGTCGCATCATCCGGCGGAACCAGCCGCCCCGGCGCCGCGACCCCGGCCGCGCCCGCCTCATCCGGAACCGCATACTCCAGAACCGTATTATCCGGCCCTGTATTATCCGGGCCAGTACTATCCAGCGCCGTACTATCCAGCCCTGTACTATCCGGGGCTGTATTTTCCGGCGGCGGAGCGTCCCTCTCGAACGCCTGCGCGGCGGCGTGGACGGGCGGCCGGCGCAGCAGCGCAGGCAGCGCCGCCAGCCCGGCCAGTTCCGTCCGGCAGTCGGCGCAGGCGGCCAGGTGACGTACCATCACCGCGCGGTCGGCAGGAGCGATCGCGCCGGTGAGGTATACGCCCAGCAGCGGCCGTATACCCGCACACATTCCCGCATCATCCATATGATCGCCCCGCCAGACCGTCTCGGCAGGCGCCTCGCCTACCAGGTATAACGGCTGAACCCAGCGGCCAGTTCACGCATTGCAGCGGATGGCCCGCATGTGGCTACCGCCGTGTGGGAAATGGAAGGCGGCGGTAGCCACAGCTCCACGGGCCGGGTCCGGCCTGTAAACCGTACGGGGACGCGACCGCCCCCGCAGTGGCCGCGACCGTCCCCGACCTCAATACGGATTCCGGGGCGGAATGGTTCACGGCCCCGCTAGCTGACGTCGCGGATGGCGTCGAGCAACTCGCTGGCCTGCTCGCCGCTGGCCAGGGCGCCGTCGGAGCCGAACCGGCGCAGCGCCGCCAGCGCCTTGTCGGTCCCGGCTACCTCCAGGTCGGTCATCGCGATCAGATGATCCAGGCTGAGCAACTCGAAGAAGACGCTGGCCCGGTACGGTCCGCTCAGTGAGCGGGAGAATCGCTCCCTGGCCTGCCGGAACGACTCGGCGCGGGCCGCCATCCTGTCCCGGTAGTCGGTGAGCAGGCGGCTGGTCTCCTCGATCGGCAGGAGGTTCCCCAGGAACAGGCGCATCATCATGTGGTGCCGCATCTCCGGCGCGTTGATGCTGCTGCCCAGCCAGCTGGCCAGGGCCTGCGAGCCGGTCGGCCCGATCGAGTAGAGCCGCTTGTTGGGCTTGCTCTCCTGGACCACGTACTCGTGCTCGATGAGCCCGCGCCGCTGGAGTTCCCGCAGCTTGGGGTAGATCTGCGTGCGCGGGGTCTCCCACCAGGGCTCCAGCGCCCGGGCGTGGTGCCGCAGGATCTCGTAGCCGGTCATCGGGCGGATGCTCAGCAGCGCGAGCAGCGCCACCTCGAGTTCGGACAGCTGAAGGGCCCCGGCCGGCGGTTCGGCCGCGGGGGCCAGCCCGTCCGCCGGGCTCTGGATGTCGCTGCTGGAAGACACCTGACTAGTGTGCCCGAACCCGTGCCGCACCCGTGCCCTCCGCTGTAGAGCCGCTGTCGATCTGGCCACCCTTGACATATAACGGTACCACGTTAGTGTGGCTTCGTAATATTGACTGAGGCACGCGGAGGTGCTTCATGGTCAGCCTGGTCTCCTTCCTCGACGAGAACGCCCGTCGGCAGCCCGATCACCTGGCCTGCGTGGTCGGCGACGACAGCCTCAGCTACGCGGAACTGCGCGATGCCTCCGGCCGGTTCGCCGGCGCCCTGGGCTCCCTCGGCCTGCAACCTGGGGACCGGGTCAGCCTCTACATGCCGAACTCCGCCGCCTACGTCGCCTGCTACCTCGGCGTGATGCGGGCCGGGATGATCGCCAACCCGGTCAACGGCGTGCTCACCCCGCACGAGGTGGGGTACATGCTGGCCGACTCGGGCGCCGCCGCCCTGGTCAGCACCAGGGTCCTGGCGGACGGCCTGGCCGGGGTGCTCGCGCAGACCCCGGTCCAGCACGTGATCAGCGTGGACACGCTGGATGAGCTGCCCGCCAGCCCGTTCGGCTCCATGTCTTACCCGGATGACCTACGGACCGCCTGCCTGCCGTACAGCTCGGGCACCACCGGCCGGCCCAAGGGGATCATGCACAGCCACCATTCCCTCGGCATGCAGGCCCTGCTCTCGGCCAACCACCTGCAGATGCGGCCCGAGGACGTCCTGGTCCAGGCGCTGCCGCTGGTGCACCTGTACCCGGGCAACATCATCATGGGCGGGCTGTTCACCGTGGGCGCCACCATGGTCGTCCAGCCGGTCTTCGACCCGCCCGCCTTCGCCGCGCTGCTCGCCGAGCAGCGCGCGACCGCCTGCGCCGGCGTGCCGACCACCTACGCCATGCTCTGCCAGCTCGACGAGAAGCTGATCGCCGGGCTGGACCTGTCCAGCCTGCAGATCGCCTACAGCGCCGGGGCGCCTGTGCGCGACGCTCCGCTTCGGCGACACGCCCGAGCTGTCCTGCGGCGTGCCGTACCCGCTGACCGAGGTCAAGATCGTCGACGCCGACGACGCCGAGCTGCCTGACGGCGAGGTCGGCGAGCTGATCGCCCGCGGGCCGCAGATCATGAGCGGCTACTGGAACCGGCCCGACGCGACCGAACAGACCCTGCGCGGCGGCTGGCTGCACACCGGCGACCTGGCCCGGCGGGACGCCGGCGGCTTCTTCTACATCGTCGACCGGGCCAAGGACGTCATCTTGTCCGGCGGGTACAACGTGTACCCGGCCGAGGTCGAGGACGTCCTGCAGTCCTACCCCGACGTCGCCATGTGCGCCTGCTTCGCCGTCCCCGACGACATCAAGGGCGAGAAGCCGTGGGCCGCGGTGGTCCCGCGGGCCGGTGCCGACCCGGCCACGCTGGAGAAGGCGCTTGACGGGCACTGCCGGCAGTACCTCGCCGCGTACAAGGTGCCGCGCCGGTTCGTCATCGTGGACGAGCTGCCGCGCAGTTCGGTCGGCAAGATCCTCCGCCGCGAGCTGAGGGCGAGGTACGGCCGGTGACCTGTTACATGTTCCAGCTGACGGTAGCCGAGGGGCAGCTCGGCCGGCTCACCGAGCTCAACGAGCAGTACAAGCCGGTGATGGCCAGGGTCGCGGCGGGCATCGAGGGCCTGCACCGCATCGAGAAATGGCTGCTCGGCGCCTGCTATGTCGAGTGCGTCGACTACGACGGCGACTTCGCCGACTTCGCCAGGCAGTTCACCGCGGAGAAGGAGATCCGTCAGTTCCTGCGCAGCGTGGACGGCTGCTTCGTGGAGTCCCTGAAGGAGATGACGGCCAGCGCGATGACACCGCTGCAGCGGCTGACGAGAGGAGAGCGATGAGTTACGACTACGGCCTGTTCATCGGCGGCGAGGAGCGGCCCGCCCGCTCCGGCGCCACCATCGAGGTGACCAGCCCGGCGACCGGCCAGCGGATCGGCACGGTGGCCCGGGGCGGCGACGAGGACGTGGCCGAGGCGGTGGCGGCGGCGGCCGCCGCCGCCGAGAGCTGGGCCGCGACCAGCCAGGCCCGGCGGGCCGCCTCCCTGTACGCGCTGGCCCGCGCGGTCAGCGAGCACGCCGATGAGCTGGCCGAGATCGAGACCAGGGACATGGGCAAGCCGATCACCGTCAGCCGCAAGGTCGACCTGCGCTCGGCACCCGAGGCCATCGAGTACTTCGCCGGCATGGCCGGCAAGATCGAGGGCCGTACCGTCCCGGTCCCCGGCCGGTTCCTGAACTACACGGTGCGCGAGCCCTACGGCGTGGTGGCCGGGATCATCCCGTGGAACTACCCGCTGCTGCAGGCGATCTGGAAGATCGCGCCGGCCGTCATGGCGGGCAACACCGTGGTGCTCAAGCCCGCCGAGCAGGCGCCGCTCTCGCCGATGGCGCTGGTCAGGCTGGCGCACGAGGCTGGATTCCCGCCCGGCGTGGTGAACGCGGTGACCGGCTACGGCCCGGAGGCGGGCGCGGCGCTGTGCCGCCACCCGGACGTGGCATTGATCGCGTTCACCGGGTCGGTCGAGACCGGTCAGGCCATCCAGCGGATGGCCGCCGACCGGGTGGTCCCGGTGACGCTGGAGCTCGGCGGCAAGACCCCCAACATCGTGTTCGAGGACGCGAACCTGAAGTCCGCGACGGCCATGGCCTACGCCGCCATCTTCACCAACCAGGGCGAGGTGTGCACGGCGGGCTCCCGGCTGCTGGTCCACGAGTCCGTCCACGACCAGGTGGTCAGCGGGCTGCTCGAGCTGATCGGCAAGCAGACCGTCATCGGCGATCCGATGGACGAGGCCACCACGCTCGGCCCGCTGCTGGATGCCGAGCAGCTCAAGAGGGTGCAGGGCTTCGTCAGCCGGGCCAGGGACGCGGGCACCACCCTGCTGGCCGGCGGCGGCACCCGCCGGGTGGAGGGCCTGGACAGCGACCTGTTCTTCGAGCCGACCGTGTTCGACGACGTGGACAACGCCAGCGAGCTCGCGCAGAACGAGGTGTTCGGGCCGGTGCTGTCGGTCATCAGGTTCGGCGACGAGGACGAGGCGGTCCGGCTGGCCAACGACGTGCCCTACGGGCTCGCCGCGGCGGTGCAGACCCGTGACGTCGGCCGTGCCGTCCGGGTGGCCGGGCGGCTGAAGGCGGGCAACGTCTGGGTCAACAGCTGGGGCAACGTGCACTCCGCCTCGCCCTACGGCGGCTACAAGCTCAGCGGGCACGGCCGCGAGATGGGCTTCGCCATCATGAACGCGCTCACCCAGGAGAAGTCGGTATGGATCAGCACGCGATGAGCACGACGACGGCCTCCTGGAAGGAGATGATGGCGGTCTTCCTCGCGCGGCAGATCAGGGACACCGACCGGATCTGCTCCGGCGCGCACACCGAGATCTCCTTCGCCGCGACCATGCTGGCCCAGAAGATGCACGCCCCCAACCTGAGGCTGCAGCTCGGCGGCGGCGCGTTCCTGTGCAACGTGTCCGGCGGCGTCGAGGTGGACGAGCTGCCCAAGACCTCGGTCGACTACCGGATCATGGGCTGGGCCGAGGCCTGCTTCGAGCACCACGACACCTTCAATCACTACGGCCCGCCGGGCGGCCGGGACTACTACGAGAACACCGACCGCTGGCGCTCGACGAACAAGTACTTCTTCGCCGACAAGTTCTTCGTCGGCGGCATCCAGGTCGACAAGCACGGCAACACGAACCTGATCGGGACGGGGGAGAAGGGGTCGTTCACCTTCCGCGGCCCGGGCAGTGTCGGCATCAACGACGTGACCACGGTGCGGGACGCGTTCGTGTTCATGACCGCGCACGACAAGCAGCGGTTCGTCGAGCAGGCCGACTACGTGTCCATGCCCGGCCCGAAGACCTACCGGGAGAAGGACCTGATGGGCAACGGGCCGCAGTTCATCGTCAGCCGGCGCTGCGTGTTCGACTTCTCCGGGCCCGGCCAGACCGCCGCGCTGGCCGGGCTGTTCCCCGGCCACACCGAGGACGAGGTGGCCGAGCACACCGGCTGGGAGATCGTGCGCTCGCCGCACTTCGTGGACCTCCAGCCGCCGTCCGACGACGAGCTGCGCATCCTCCGTACCCAGATCGACCGGAAAGGCGTACTCCAGAAATGAGCAGGGGAGCCGCGAAACTGCAAGCCGGCCCGGTCGAGCTGCCGGACGGGCCGCCGCCCCGCCGCGAGGTGGTCAGCACCGCGGCCGACGTGGTGGCCCGGATCCACGACGGCGACGCCGTGGCCATCGGCGGGTTCGTCACCGCCAACCACCCGATGCCGCTGGTCAGGGAGCTGATCAGGCAGGGCAAGAAGGACCTGACCGTGATCGGCTCGGCCACCGGGGGCCTGGAGATCGACCTGCTGCTCGGCGCGGGCGTGGTGAAGAAGCTGATCGCCCCGTACTGCGGCGCGGAGCTGTACGCCCCGCTCGGCAGCTGCTTCCGGACCATGGTGGAGAAGGAGCAGGTCGAGCTGTGGGAGAGCTCGGAGTACATCCTGTACGCCGGGCTCCAGGCCAAGGCCATGGGCCAGGAGTTCTTCGCCTGGCGCGGCGGCGTGGGCAGCAGCATCGTCGACCTCAATCAGGACCTCGTCGTCTTCACCAGCCCGCTGGGCGACGGCAAGGAGTACGTGGCCGTGCCCGCCATCTCGCCCGACTGGGCGTTCCTGCACCTGGGCTGGGCGGACAAGTACGGCAACGGGCAGCACCCGGGCGCGCGCTTCGGCGACCGGATCATGGCCCGCGCCGCGGACCGGGTCGCGCTCACCGTTGAGCGGCTGGTACCGAACGCCCGGATCCGCGCCAACCCGGTCATGACCTCGGTGCCGTACGCGGACGCGGTGGTGGTGGCGCCGTTCGGCTCGCACCCGTACGCCTCGCACGGCTTCTACGCCGAGGACGCGGAGCACATCGAGGCCTACGTGGCGGCCACGGCCGGCTTCCGTCGCGGCGACCGCGGCGGCCTGGACGCCTACCTGGAGAAGTACGTCTTCGCACCCGCCAGCCACGACGACTACCTGGACCTGGTGGGCGGCCGCACGCTGCGCGCGCTGGAAGCCGAGTACGAGCATCTGACCCTGGGCCGGCACGCCTTCGACGTCTTCGGCGCCGATGCCTGAGCCGTCCTCCGGAGCGTCGGCCCGGCCGGCGTCGGGGCGTCCCCCGGCGGGAGCGCCCTCGTCAGGGCCGTCGGCCGGGCCGGCTTCGGCTGGCCCGGCGCGGCGGCTGCTGCCCGATTCCTGGCGGCCGCTGCCTGACGGCCGCGCCGAACTCCTCGCCACCCGCTGCCCGCGCTGCGGCACGCTGACCTTCCCGGTCGCCAGCACGTGCCCGTCCTGCTGGAACGCGGATATGGTGCGGACCGAGGCGGTCGCGGTGCCCGGCGTCGTGTACGCCGTCACCGTAGTCCGGGTGCCCGAGCCCGGCATCGAGGCTTGCACGGGACCGGGATCATCCCGTTCGGCCGCTATCCGGACCGCACCCTGGAGGACCTGGCCGTGCCCGCCGCGGCCGACGCGCTGGCCGAGGCGGCCGCCATCCCGGACGGCATCGGCGCGGTCTACTGCGGCAACGTCTACGGCGGCATGCTCCCGGCGCACCGCATCGCGGCCCGGCTCGGCCTGACCGGCCGCCCGGCCTACAACGTAGAGGCCGCCTGCTCGAGCTCAGCGGTCGCGCTGCACCTGGCCGTGGCCGCGATCCGGGCCGGGCAGCTCGAGACCGCGCTGGTCATCGGGGTGGAGCAGCTATCGGTGTTCGGCCGCGGCACGCTCCGGCTGAACGCGGACGATCCCGAGATCGCCGAGGGCCTGACCATGCCCGCCGCGTACGCGATGCGGGCGCAGCGGTACATGGCGGCCACCGGCGCCGTAGTCGAAGATCTCGCGGCCGTCTCGGTAAAGAACCACGCGAACGGCGCGCTCAACCCCGACGCCCAGTTCCGGCGGCCGACCCCGCTGGACGAGGTCCTGGGGTCGCGTCCGGTAGCCGACCCGCTGACCCTGCTGCAATGCTGCGGCAGCGGCGACGGCGCGGCCGCCGTGGTGGTGTCGGCCCGTCCGCCGGACCCGGCAACATGGGCCCGAACGGTCCGGGTGGCCGCCTCCGTGGTGAGCTCGGGCAGCACCGGCGCGCACGACCTGAGCCGCGAGCCGCTGACCGCCCGGGTCGCGGCGCAGGCCTACGCCGAGGCCGCGGTCGGCCCCTCGGATCTGGGCGTGATCGAACTGCACGACGCCTTCACCATCGCCGAACTCCTTTACTACGAGGCGCTCGGCCTGTGCGGCAACGGCGAGGCGCCCGGCCTGCTGCGGGACGGCGTGACGGAGCGGTCCGGCCGGCACCCGGTGAACGCAGGCGGCGGCCTGCTAGCCCGCGGCCACCCGCTCGGCGCCACCGGCGTGGCCCAGGTGGTGGAGGTGACCCGGCACCTGGCCGGGCGGACCGGTACCCTCGCCCACCGCCCGGACGCCGGCCTGACCCACTGCACCGGCGGCGGGATCTCCGGCTACGACCACGCCGTCTGCACCGTCCACGTCCTGACCGCGACATAACCGGCGACACGCGGGCAAGCTGTCACATTCCGCGCCATCGCGGACGGTACGCTGCCGCGGTGACCCTGCGCTCTACGTGCATGTGGCTGGCTTCGGTGGCCGCTGTGGCGTGCCTCACCGCCTGTCAGAACGGAGCCCTGAGCATCTCCCTGCCGACCTCCAGCCCCAGCCACGACGGCGCCAGCCAGGACGGCACCGGCCCGGCTGGCTCCCCAGGTTCCTCCGGCCACCCTCTGCTCCGGGTCCACGACCCGCGCCGGGTCACCGGCA
>WNGH01009153.1_pt1 | contig 11281 bp, 11 predicted proteins | sample 5400631 | NCBI WGS metagenome assembly WNGH01 (sample SAMN13153373, study PRJNA577476) | soil metagenome | isolation source: 115 cm soil or saprolite under Garry oak tree replicate 1 | place: USA:California | collected 2016-06-15 | reverse complement strand
GGTTACGCTGCTCATGCGGAGCAGCCCGGCGGCGGCGGGACCCACGGACACGCCGCTGCCCACCTTCGCGGACGGGAAGCCCGCGGTGGCCGTCTACGATGCGTACGGCGTCATCAAGAACAACAACCTCGAGACGGACTTCATCTGCACCAACATCGACTCGGTGGCCGTCGACATCGGCGTGGAGGTCTTCGACGAGACCGGAGCGCTGCGGAACTCACCGGCCGCCAACGATACGGAGCGGTTCTCCGCGAAAGGCGAGTGATCTGGACCCCTGGCGCGGTGCTGCAGGCGAGGGAGGAGCCGGCTATGCCTCGGAAACAGGGACTGAGGATCGCGCTGGCGCTCGTGGCGCTCTTGGGCGCGCGCCTCGCTGGCCTGGCGGGAGAGACGGCCGAGCGTCCGTCGGCATCGGGTGTCTACACGAGCGCGATCTACGAGAGCGAGGCGGCGATGCTCAAGGGCGAGTCAGGGTCGAAGCACGTGTGCGTGTGGAAGGGACGCGAGAAGAAGAAGGGCAAGGTCATCTGCAAGGGGAACGTGCAGCTGAAGTGCGGTCCGAAGGGATGGTACCGGCTGGGCCCGTGCTAGGTGGCTGCTAGGGGCCGCACGTTCCGCGGCGCCCCGCCGTCCCGGAGGTTAGCGGCCTCGGTGCGGGGCGGGGTTTGCCGCGGCGGGGATTCGGTCGATGATGCCGGCGGCCTGCTGCTGCCGGTAGCTCCCCAGGTGGTGGTCCGCGTAGTACTGCACCAGGGCCTCGACACGCCTGCCTTCCGGGGTGTCCATGAAGGCCGCGAGGCTGGCATCGTCCATCGAGTTGAGCGAGTTGAGGAGCGACCGGCGCATGCGCTGCTGCAGGTCGGCATCGTTCATCTGCTGATTGTCGTTGCTCGACTGACCCTGCGCGGTCGTCTGAGCGCCGCCCCCGAGCATCACTGAAGAGCCCGGTGCGCCCGCCTGACCGTTGGAGGAGGTCGCACTCAGCACCGACACTGAGAGACCGGGGGTGCGCGCGCCCTGGCCGCCGGCGGGTACGCCGCTTCCGCTGACTCCCGCCCCGGGGGCCCGCGACAGCGCGGAGCCGGGGCTGGTTGGGTCGGTACCGGACGCAGCGGAAGACGTGAGAGGCCCGGGCTCACCCAGCAGCTCGACGGCCACGAGCCGGTCGCGCGGGCCGTAGCGAAGCGTGAAGTTCTGCTCGCCGAGCAGGCGCTCGAGCGCGTCGGACAACGGGACCTCGTCGAACGAGAGGCTCAGGTCCCGCGGCTTGCAGATGTGCCCGCGGATCTTGGCTCCGCTCCGGCGGCCGAGCTCGGTCACCAGATCCTCCACCGGTATGCCTTGCACGTCGACCGTGAGCCGGTCGTCACGGTACTCGAGGCGCCGGGCATCGGGCTGGTCCTCCGCTCGGGACTCGCCGAGCATCAGTGCGCCGAGAGCGAAGAGGAAGACGCAGGCTATCGTCGGTTCGCGCACGACTTGAGTTTAGGCGCACGACGGCGACGGTGACAAGCCCCCCCTGCGCACATGCCGCGCGCCCGGCCGTGTGTTCTGCGGGATCGACTCACGCCCGATTGGACGATGTAGACCTGGATGGACCTGCGACCTCGGTCGTAGCGAAGCGGGCCGCTGAAAAGGCTGGAGGTTCGCTGCTCGGGTGAGATAGCATGCCCCATTCTCTCGATCCGCGCCGAGGAGGCAGAACGATGACGCAGGTGTCCAGAGCCCTCGTGCTCTCTCTCTCGTCGCTCCCACCGCCCCCGTTCACCAACCTGCCTCTGATCCGCGTGCCCTAGCGTCGGCTGACGTCATGCGGTTGCCGCACACGTAGGCCGTGCAGGTGATCGCCTTCGACTCGCTCACGATCCGAGCCGACCCGTTCCTCACGATGGTGCCCAGGCCCGTGATGAACACGTCCTCGTGCAGCCCGCTCGTGCTCCCGGTCGCGATCGTCTGCGTCGCTCCCGGGTTCAGCGTGGCCGTGCCGTTGTTCCCCGTCGGGGTGACGTCGTTCAGCGGGGACCCGCCGGCGGGTCCAAAGACCTCCACGGCGAACTTGAAGGGCGTGGTCGTCAACGAGGTGCAGGTGAACTCGGCCTCGAGGTTGCCGACCCGCATGACCCCGGGCACCGTGAAGACGAGCAGGGCGGGAGACCCGCCGGAGGTCAGGACCGGGAGGGGACTGTCCGCAACGCCTGCGAACGACGATGGGGCCCCGGCCATCCCCGCTGCGAACGCGATGGCGGTGACTGCGAGCTTGCGGAACCTCATGGCGATCTCTTGTTCACGTTCCCGGCTGGCGGCAGGCGGCCATCGCGCGACGTCGTGCGTTTCAATGGCGCCTGTCCGGCGGCGGAGACACAGCTTCTCCCCCCCTGGCCCATCCCACGGGGTCCGTTTCGTTGTCAAGCAAAGAAATGCGAGGCGGAGCGCGCTCCGAGGGCGGTTCACGTTACGACCCTTCGGGGGCGCACTCATAATGGAGGAGCCGTGTGCCGATGGTCGAGGGGCGCACCGCACGTGAGACGACTGCGTACCTGGGCAGAGCCTCCTGAGCTATAAGAGGACCGCATGTCCGGCTCGGCGCCGGCGAACGCACATCGCATCGGGTATGTCGCCAAGGTGTTTCCCCGCCTGTCCGAGACGTTCGTCATCAACGAGGTCCGAGAGCTCGAACGGCTGGGCATCGATGTGCATGTGTTCTCGCTCCATGCGCCGCCCAGCGCCGTGCCGCACGGCGCGTTGCGCGATCTGCGCGCGGCGATCACTTGCATCGAGCGCCGCGAAGAACCCTCGAAGAACGATCGCGAGGCCGCGAGCGCCCGGCTGCGCGCGCTCTTCGCCGACGAGGCCTCGCTCGGAGATCGGCTGTTTCCGCGCCACTACGTTCGACTCGCGGTCCAGCTCGCCGCTGCCGCCCAGGGGCTCGGGCTGAGTCGCTTCCACGCTCACTTCGCCTCGCGTGCGGCGCATGTGGCCATGCTGGCGAGCCGGCTCACGGGTATCCCCTTCAGCATGACGGCCCATGCGAAGGACATCTATCACCAGGAGGTCGACCTCGAGCTGCTGCGCGTGAAAATGCGCCATGCCGATATCGTCGTGACCGTGAGCGACTTCAACCGCCGGACGCTGCTCCGGATAGGGAGCGGGATCCCGCACCTGGAAGCGAAGCTCCGCCGCCTGTACAACGGGGTCGACCTGGCCCTCTTCCACCCCGGCCCGGCGGTCAACGGGGCGGCCCTCCGGATTCTCGCCGTCGGCCGTTTCGTCGAGAAGAAGGGCTTCCCCGTCCTGATCGAGGCCTGCGGGGTCCTGCGCCAGCGCGGGGTCCCCTTCACCTGCGACCTGATCGGCTCCGGGACCCAGCAGGCGCTGCTGGAGGACCTGATCGCGCGCCGTGGACTCGGCGGTCAGATCACGGTGCGCGGCGCGCTCGCGCTCGAAGAGGTGGCGCGGGAGATGCGCGCGGCGTCGCTGCTGGTCCTTCCCTGCATCACGGCCGCCGACGGCAACATGGACGCCCTCCCCACCGTGCTGCTGGAGGCGATGGCGAGCGGAGTTCCGGTGGTCTCGACGGCGCTCTCGGGCATTCCGGAGATCGTCGTCGACGGGGAGACCGGATACCTCGTCGAGCCGGGCGATGCGGTCGCGCTCGCCGGCGCGATGGAGAAGATCCTCCGGGAGCCGGAATCGAGCGCGCGACTCGGGCGAGCCGGGCGCCGCCGGGCGGAGGAGCTCTTCGATCTGCACGCCAACGTCGCGCTGCTCGGCCGCTGGCTGACGGAAGAATGATGGCGTCGGCACCCCACATCGCCTACGTGTCCGCCGACCGGGGCGTTCCCGTGCTGGGGACGAAGGGAGGGTCCACCCACGTTCGCGAGCTGGTGAACGCGCTCTGCGCTCGAGGAGCGGAGGTGCGAGTCCTCACCGCGCGCGCCACCCACGGAGATGACCACGTCCCGCTCGCCGCCCGGATGATCGACGTGTCGCCCGAACGCTTCTCACGGACGCTCCGGCATCGCATAGAGCGCGCGGCCCCGGGTCCCCTGGGCGAGACCATCGGGAGCGAGACCGCGGGCCTGCTGCTGAACCAGCGCCTGCACGAGCGCCTCCGTCGACTGCATCTGCGGTGGCACATCGACGTGATCTACGAGCGGTATTCGCTGTGGGGGTTCGCGGGTCTGACGTTCGCGCGCGAGCAGGGCGTCCCCTTCGTCCTCGAGGTGAACGCACCGCTCAGGCTCGAGCAGGCCAGATTCCGCACGCTGCACAACGCGGTGCTCGCCGAGGCGCTCGAGAGCCAGCTCTTCGAGCTCGCCGACCGCGTCGTGGTTCCCTCCTCCGCGCTGCGCGAGTACGTGGTCGAACGGGGCGCGCGCGCCGGGCGCGTCCGCGTCGTCCCCAACGCCGCGGACCCGATGTTCTTTCGCCCGCCGGGCGGGGCCGACGGGCGTCCCGCGGCCGAGGATACCTTCGTGGTCGGCTTCCTCGGCAGCCTGAAACCGTGGCATGGGATGCATCATCTGCTCAGGGCCTTCGTTCGCCTCCATCGGCGCGACTCCTCGTATCGCCTTCTGATCGTCGGGGACGGTCCGCTGCGACCGGCCGTCGAGACGATGTGCCGGCGCACGCGGGTCGCCGCCGCCGTCCGGATCACCGGCAACGTGAGTTACGCCGAGATTCCGAGGCTGCTCTGGCAGATGGACGTGGGCGTGGCTCCGTACCCCTTCTTGCCGCGCTTCTACTTCTCCCCGCTCAAGATCTACGAGTACATGGCGGCACGAGTGCCGATCGTGGCGAGCGCCGTGGGGCAGATCGCGGAGATCTTGACCCATCGGCAGACGGCGCTGCTCCATCCGCCGGGCAGCGTCGGCAAGATGGTGGAGCACATCGAACGACTACGCGCCCATCCCGGGCTGCGCGCGCGACTCGCTCGCCAGGCGCGCCGTCTGCTGGTGAAGAAGTTCACGTGGGACCGCAACGCTGCGCGCGTCCTGGCGATGGTCGAGTCGCTGCGGCGCGCGATGCGAGAGGGACGCCATGCCACTGCAGAAGAATCCCTTATTTAGGGACCTCCGCTGGCAGCGGCTCGTCCGGCTGGTCCACTACTTCCGCTACGATCTTCGCCGCATCAAGGGCGAGCTGATCCTCGCGCTCATTTGCACCCTCGGCACGACGCTCGCCGTCCTCGCACGCCCGTGGCCGATCAAGATCGTGTTCGACTACGCGCTCATTCCCAAGCACCACCTGCGCTGGGCGTTGCCGTTCGAAGTCAAGGGATCCGGCGCCCTGGGCGTCGCCACCATCTCGTGCGTGCTGCTCCTGCTCATCGCGCTCGTCTGGGGGCTGTTCTCGTACTACCAGAGCTACGTGATCGCCGCCGCCGGGCAGCGGCTGACCTTCTCGATCCGGCGCCGCTTCTTCGCGCACCTGCAACGGCTCTCGCTCTCCGTCCACAACGCGCACCGGACGGGGGATCTCGTCCTGCGGGCCACGGGCGACACGAACATGCTGCGCGAGATGCTGGTCGACAGCGTGCTCATCATCCTCGGCGAGTTCCTGGTCGTGTTCGCGATGGTGGGCGTCATGTTCTACCTGGACTGGCAGCTGACGATGGTCAGCCTGGCGGTCCTGCCCCTGATGATCCTGGCCACGTTCCGCTTCTCGCACGAGCTGCGCGAGGCGGTGCGACTTCAGCGGCAGCGCGATGGCCGCATGGCCTCGCTGCTGAGCGAGGTCCTGCACGCGATCATGGTGGTGCAGGCCTTCGGCCGCGAGGACCACGAGGACCGACGCTTCGCGGAGTTCAACAAGCGGAGCCTGAAGCAGGGACTGCGGGCGGTGCGGCTCGAAGCCGGGCTGGAGCGGGTGGTCGAGGTGCTGGTCGCCATCGGGACCGCGGGCGTCGTCTGGTTCGGGGTGCGGCGCGTGCTGACGGGCTACCTGACACCCGGCGATCTCCTCGTCTTCACGGGCTACCTGGGCAGCCTCTACCGGCCGCTCCGGCGGGTGGCGCGGGTCACGACCCGCCTGTCCAAGGCGACGGTGTGCGGGGAGCGTGTCGCGGACATCCTGGCCATCCAGGAGCGCGTCAAGGAGCGCAAGAGCGCACGCATCGCGCCGCCCTTCGAAGGGCAGGTCGCCTTTCGCGACGTGGCGTTCCACTACCGCCCGGGCTGCCCGGTCCTGCGCGGCGTCTCCTTCGAGGTGCAGCCGGGCCAGCTCATCGGCATCGTGGGGGCCAACGGGGCAGGCAAGTCCACGCTGCTCGGCCTCATCCCGCGTCTCTACGACCCCGCTCAGGGCGAGGTGAGGATCGACGGGGAGGACATCAGGGCCTTCACGCTGGAATCGTTGCGCGAGCAGATCGGGATCGTCCTGCAGCAGCCGATCCTGTTCGCCACCACGATCCGCGAGAACATCGCGTACGGAAAGGCGGACGCCACCCTCGAGGAGATCATCGCCACCGCCTGCGCGGCCGACATCCACGATTTCATCACGGGACTGCCCAAGGGCTACGAGACGGTCATCGCCGAGGGAGGCACGACGCTCTCGGGCGGGCAGCGCCAGAAGATCGCCATCGCGCGGGCGATCATCAAGAGCCCCCCGATTCTTCTCCTCGACGAGCCGACCACGGCGCTCGACGCCGGATCGGCCGCCGAGGTGAATGCCACCCTGAGCCGCTTGCGAGGTGGGCGGACCACGTTCCGGATCGCGCACCGGCTCGAGGACGTGGCGAGCGCCGATCTGATTCTCGTCCTCCACGAGGGGCAGATCGTGGAGCAGGGGACGCACTGGGAGCTCTCCCGCGCTGGCGGACCGTACCAGCGGATATCCGACCTTCAGATGGTCACGGGCGGGAGCCGCAAGGCGGCGGGAACGACGGCCTCATGACCGCCGCGGAGATCCGGGTTCTGCTCGATGCCGGCGCGATGCGAGGCGTCCTCGAGCGCATCCCGCTCGTTGCCAGCGGGACAGCGCAGCTGAGGGACGTGGCGCTCGAGCGCCTGTGGGTGAAGCCCGGCCGTCACTTTCACGCCTCGTACCGCATCCAGCTCGACACCGAGGGAGGGCGAGTGGAGACGCTCGCGCAGGCCGGCCTGCTGCGTGACCGGACGCACGAGGCCGAGGTGCGCGGAGCGCCCCCCGACGTTCCTCGCGCCGCGCTGCGGGCGGGGGGGCCGGCCTGCTGGGAGCCTCGGCTGTCGACGGCGTTCGTCGAATGGCCGCCGGTGCTGGTCCAGCTCTTTCCCTGGGACTACCGGCTGCCGACCCTCCCACAGGCCTTCGATCTCGGACGACTCGAAACGGAGCTCGCGCCGCTCAGGCTCCGGAGCTGCGAGGTCGCCGGCTACTGGCCGGGGGTGCGCTGCCAGATCCGGTATCATCTCGGAGACCCCGGCGGAACCCTCTACGGCAAGGTGGTCCCGCACGGGGCCGGCGCCGCGCTCGGCCGGAGTCAGGCCGCGATCGAGGAGAAGATCGGAGACGGCGCGCTCCTGGTCACGCCGAGGCGGCACGCGGAGCTGCCGAAGCTGAATCTCCTGCTCACCGAGCCCGTCGAGGGCCGGGCGTTCATCGATCTGCTGCGCGACGGAGACGGCGCGGAGGCGATCCCGGGCGTCGCCGCCGCGCTGGCGCTCTTCCATTCCCTCCCCCTGACGGGGATCGAGGGGCAGTTCCTGCCCGACGATGATCTTGCCGTAGTGGGGCCGTGGGTCACGCTGGTGAGCACCGTCTTTCCCGCCCTCGCGGCCGGCCTCGAGGAGGCTCTGGCTCGGCTGCGCGGGACCGTCCCGGCGGGCGAAGCGGCCGCCGGATCGGTGGTTCATCGGGATTTCTACGACCGCCAGGTGCTCGTCGGCCCGTCGCGCATCGCCTTCCTCGACCTGGACACGGTCGCACGCGGACACGCGGAGATCGATGTCGCGAACTTCTGCGCGCACCTCGTCCTGCGCAGCCTCCAATGGCATTCCCGCGCCGACGCCTTCGCCCCTCTCCGGGACGAGTTCGTCGGGCGCTACCGCGGGCTCCGGCCGGGCACCGACGCGAGCCTCCTCTCGTGGTACCTCGCCTCGGCCCTGCTCCGCCTCGCGTGCGTCTACTCGCTCCGCCCCTGGTGGCACACTCTCTCACTTCCACTCGCCGAGGCGAGCCGCCGTGCGCTCGAGAGATAGATCGGCCGCGCGGGGGCGGCGGGACCGGAGCTGGCGCACGGCCACGATCGCGTCCTTCGCGCTCTCGGTTCTCATCCTGGCGGCGGCGCTGTACGCTCCCGAGGAGACGGGGAAGCGCGCCAAGCGGTTCGACGTGCCGGACGCGATTCTCCGCTGCGCGGCGGACGCCGACTGCGAGCTGGTCGACAAGATCGGATGCTGTGCGTGCAGGTCCGGCGGGGCGCGCTGGGCGATCAACCGGACGCAGGAGGATGCGTTGCGCCTCTTCCTGAAGCGCGCCTGCCGCCACCGCACGGTGTGCGTGCAGCTCGACGCATGCCAGGACGACCTCGCGCCCGCCTGCGTCGACGGAGGGTGCGTTGCCAGGATCGCCCCTCGGGGAGGCGCCACGCCGCTCGCTCCCTCGGCGTCGGGCGCGTGGGCGAACGATGGATGAGTCGCTGCGCGCGCGCTTCATCGCGTTGGGGGCTCTCTTCGTCGTCCTGGCCGCCACCGGGCTCGTGCTCTCCTCCTTCTACCGCAGGACCGCGACCACGAAGACCGTCGTGCTGCCGCCCGACTTCTCGGCGTGCGACGAGGACCGCGACTGCGGCCTTGCGAACCAGGTCGGCTGCTGCCCGTGCGAGGCCTCAGGCGCGCAGGGGGCGATCAACAAGCGAACGCGTCCGACCCTGAAGGCTTTCTTGCAGCGTGCCTGTCGGGACGGGGTCGCGTGCATCAATGTGGCGACCTGTCGGGACGACATGCAGCCCGTTTGCCGCAATCATCGCTGTGTGCTGGTGAGCGGAGCCGCGGAGCGAAGGGGCGAGGAAGGGTAGGGTCCCATGGCAGCGAGGCGCCTCCTCTTCTACTCCCACGACACCTTCGGGCTCGGGCACTTCCGCCGCAGCCTGACGATCGCCTCCCACCTGCGTCACCGCCTGCCGGACACCTCGGTCCTGATCGTGACCGGTCTCGAGGCGGCGTATGCTTTCGAGACCCCGGCGGGGATCGATCAGCTTCAGCCGCGTCCGTCGACTGCGCGCGCGGCTCATCAAGGCGGTCGCCAAGAGCTTCGCGCCGCACATGCTGGTGGTCGACAATGTCCCGCGCGGCGTCCATGGCGAGCTCGTACCGACGCTCGAGTTCCTGCGCACCTATCGCCCGGAGACGAAGATCGTGCTCACGCTCCGGGACGTCCTCGACGAGCCCGAAGCGATCGTCCCCCAGTGGAAGCGTCGGGGCGTCTACGAGCTCCTGGAGCATACCTACGACGAGATCTGGATCGTCGGCTGGAAGCCGCTCTTCGATCCCATCTCGCTCTACGAGTTTCCGCCCGCGGTGAGCGGGAAGGCCAGGTTCTGCGGCTACATCGTGCGACATGCGTCGCGCGAAGCCACCGCCGCCATCCGGCGCGAGCTCGGTCTCGGCGACGAACCCTTGGCGCTGGTGAGCGCAGGAGGTGGGGGCGACGGGTACCCGCTGCTGCGGGCCTACGCCGACGCGCTCGAGGTGCATTCGCCCGGCGTCTCGAAGAGCGTCGTGTGCCTCGGGCCGGACATGCCGCCGCGGCAGCGCAACGACTTGAAGCAGAGACTCCTGCCGCGCAGCGGCAGCGTCTTCCTCTTCGACTTTCGCCCGGACCTGGTGAGCTTTCTGCCCCTCGCCTCGGTGAGCGTGTCGATGGGCGGCTACAACACGATCGCCGAGGTGGTGGCCCATCAGAAGCGCGCCGTCGTCGTCCCCCGTGTCTACCCCCGGCGTGAGCAGTGGCTGCGGGCGCGCGCGCTCGAGGAACTGGGTCTCCTGCAGACCGTCGGTCCGGCAGCGCTGAGCGCCGAGACGCTCGGCGAGGCGATCCGAGGTCGGCTCGCGATGCCGCCGCCCGCGCTCGCGATGGACTTCGGAGGCCTCCGCCGCATCACCCGCCGGGCGCGCGCGCTTCTCGGTCTGGATGACGCGGCGGTGGTGGCGTGAGGATCGCCTACCTCTCCGCCGACCGGGGCATCGCCGTGACCGGGTGCAACGGCGCCTCGACGCACATCCGGGAGTTCGCCAATGCGCTGGCGGCCAAGGGAGCGGACGTGAAGGTCCTGAGCGCACGGGCACCCGAGGCATCCAGGCCGGCGCCGCGCGCGTGCGAGCTGATCGCGGTGGATACCGACCCCGTCCTGCGCCGGCTGCGCCAGCGGACGGCGCGGGCGAGCGGGACGGCGAGCGCGATCGGCACGCAAGCGTCGGAGATACACGGTCTCCTCATCAATCAAACCGTGCTCGAGCACCTCGAGGAGCTGCATCATCGCTGGCCGATCGACCTCGTTTTCGAACGCTACTCTCTGTGGTCGCTTGCCGGGTTCCAGTTCGCGCGCCGCCACCGCATCCCGTTCTTTCTCGAGGTCAACGCGCCACTCGCTGCCCAGCAGGAGGAATATCGCACGCTCTTCAACGCGGCCACGGCCCGAGCGCTGGAGCACACGCTGCTCGGCGGTGCCGACCGGGTGATCGTTCCGTCGAGGGCGCTGGCCGAATACGTGAGCCAGCAGGGCTGCCACGCGCGTCGCGTCCGCATCGTCCCGTGCGGCGTCGCCCGGGAGCTCTTCGCCTCGCCCCGCGCCCCGGAGACGATCGGCGAGCAACGAGACGAGTTCACCGTCGGGTTCCTGGGGAGCCTCAAGCAGTGGCACGGTGTGGAGATCCTTCTCGAGGCGTTCCGGAAGCTGCGGGAGAGGAGCAAGGCATATCGGCTGCTCGTGGTCGGCGACGGCCCGCTCAGAGGCCTGGTGGAGGAGCACTGCCGGCGGCACCGCGCCTCGGACTGCGTGACGGTCGCCGGCGAGGTCGCTCACGCCGAGGTGCCGCGCTACCTGGCACGAATGGACGTCGGCCTGGCGACCTACCCGTCGCTGCCGCTCTTCTACTTCTCGCCGCTCAAGGTGTTCGAGTACGCGGCCGCCGGCGTGCCGATCGTGGCGAGCGCGAGTGGGCAGATCGCCGAGATCCTCGCGCACCGGGTCAACGGGCTGCTCCACCGCCCCGGCGACGTCGAGGAGATCGTGCGGCACGTCGAGGAGCTGCGCGCCCGGCCGATCCTGCGCGTGCGCTTTGCCCGGCGGGCGCGCCGGGCC
>WNGH01019081.1_pt1 | contig 11285 bp, 9 predicted proteins | sample 5400631 | NCBI WGS metagenome assembly WNGH01 (sample SAMN13153373, study PRJNA577476) | soil metagenome | isolation source: 115 cm soil or saprolite under Garry oak tree replicate 1 | place: USA:California | collected 2016-06-15 | reverse complement strand
GACCTGGTCGGAATCGATGCGATGGTTCAGTTGTTCGCGCGGCGTGAACGGTACCATCGTGGCGATTGGAAGCGGCACGCCGCGCCCGAAGTCGCAACTCCGGAAGGCTCCGGGGTTGCGGCTGCAATTCACGTTGTGATCTTGCCGAAAGAGCCGTTGCGGCCCCTGTAGCGATTTACTTCGCGAGCACTTCGAGCAGGATCACGCCTCCCACAAGGAGGTATAACGCAGACACGCCACCGCCGAATGCGAGCACAATGAGCCCCGCGAAAAGGGCGACCGTGCGGCTCGTGTTCAGGATCAACTCGCGGGTCGCAGTGACGGCCGGAATCGAGTCTTCCATACGATCGACAAGAATCGTGTAGATGAATGAAGGGGCAACCACGGAAGTCATCGAGAGCCACCCGACGGCGAATGCGAACGTGCCAAGGTCCAGCGATGTGAGCGACAGAGAGGCAAGGATGCACGCAGGCAGGGAGAGCGCAGGTCCCAGGAGGAGAAAGGGACTCCGGACTTTCACGCGATCTGAGACGCGACCGAGCACCACGGCGGCGATGCCGGCTGCAAGGGAGAACAGCGCGAACAAGAGGCCTAGAGCGAACGAGTCTTTCGTGAGCAGAAAAGCGCCGAGCGGCGTCGCCACGGAAAGCAACCCGTCGACGCCTCCCTGGCCCGCGAATGCGAGAGCCGTTCGGGAGCCCATCCGCCGCAGGTCGATCACGTAGGAGAAAGACTCCTCCAGCCGAACGAGCCGACGCGCCCGGACGAGGTTGGCCGCCAAGATGAGTCCTCCGAGGGAGAACAGGAACGGAAAGCCCACGGCATCGGCGAGGTATCCGCCAAGGACGGGCGCGACGACCGCGACCGTCATGAATGTCGCGGTGACGGCGGCCAACCGACCCGCACGGTTCGCCGGACTGGTCTCTCGGACGAGGAGGGAATTCATCGGGAGCCAGAACAAAGGCAGGTAAATCCCAAACGCCAACCCACCAATCACGACGATCCAGCTCGCGGGAAGGAAGGCGAATGCGAAGTGGCCTGCCGCCATCGTCGCCAGGCCGACCGTCATGCTCGTCCTCGCTCGAATCGGGCGGCCGCGGGCCATGAGGAGGACGCCGAGCGCCGCGGTGAGGAAGGCGATCACCCAAAGGAGCGTCGCAACGCGGAAATCGAGCGATCGCGGTGGGCTCACCAAATAGACAATCCAGAAACTACCGGTCATCTGGTTTCCGAACGATTGCACCGCGACGAGCCCGAGCAACTCGCGGTACCGGAAGCGCTGCGAGACGCGAAACGGTGGTGGGGCCGGCGGGGCGGAAACCATCCGGGCCGCACCGACCGATGCCCCTGTACAAAGAGACTTCGTTTCGGGTTTCGCGTGTCATTCGACGAAGCGCAGTCCTGCAATCGGCGGCAGGCCGCGTACAATGCGAACAAAAGTGCCGATCGCTCGTCAGCCCACTCTGGTCGCCCGTGAACCGTCAGCGACTAGCCGCGAGGAGGGACTCAAGCAGATCGAGGATTGGTGCCACGCCCTCCGCGTTGAGACGGGCCGAGGACGCCGCGATCCCAACCCGGATGGAAAACGCACTCGGAGGGAGCGCAGCGAACAGCGCCTCATCCGTCCAGTCGTCGCCGATCGCGAGGATGAAGTCCCACGATTCTCGTGAGAGTTTCATCGCAAAGAGGCTGCCCTTGTTTACCCCGGCACGGCGGATCTCGACGACCTTGTTCCCCGGCAGGACCTGAAGATCGAGGTTTGCGGTTAGCGTGGTCAGGATGTCGACGAGGTCCTTCGCCGCGAGGGTCCCGGATTCCACATCCGCCGAGCGGTAGTGCCACGCGATCGAGAAGTCTTTCTCTTCGAGCGACGACCCGGGGACACGGTCGATGAACCGCTCCATGACGGGCCGAAACCGGCCCTTCCAGCTCTCCTCGAGCGGGATCGCGGACCTCCACTCCGGGTCCCCGCGATCGCGGACCCACGCGCCGTGTTCCGCGATGAGCGTCAGCGGAAGCTCCCCGAACCATTGCTCCAATTCTTGTCGACGTCGACCGCTCACGAGCGCGACGTGGTTCGCGGGATCGGCGCCAAGTCCTTTCAGGATCCCCGCAGCGCGGTCGTCCGGGCGTGCCGTGTCCCGATGCGGGGAGAGGGACACGAGCGTTCCGTCATAGTCGAAGAGCAGCAGCCGTCGGGCTGCCTTCCGGTACGCCTGCCGGATCTCCTTCCGATACCCGTCCGAAAGATCCTTCGCCGCGAGATCCTGGGACAGCCGGACGGCGTCATCCAAGCGCTCGAGAAACCGTGTCGCCCAGGTCCGAGCGTCGTAGCGGCGGAGCCGCTCCTGCATCGCGCGGATTCGCGCGGCTTGTTCGTCCAACGGCATCGTGAGCGCTCGGTGGATCGCGCCGACGACATCCTCGACGTCGTTCGGGTTCACGATGAGGGCCTCGCGCATCTCCTTCGAGGCCCCAGCCATCTCGCTCAGGATGAGCACGCCCCGCGGTTCCTGCTTCGCGGCGACGTACTCTTTCGCGATGAGGTTCATCCCATCCCGCAGGGGAGTGACGATCGCCACATCGCTCACCCGGTAGAGCGCAAGGAGTTCGTCGAAGTCCAGCTGGCGGTACACATATCGGATCGGCGACCACGCAATCGTGCTGTACCGGCTGTTGATGCGCCCCACGCGCTCGTCAATCGTCCGCTTCAACTGTGCATACTCGGCCACTCGCTCGCGGGAGGGCACGACCGCGAGGAAGTAGGTGATCTTCCGACGCCACTCCGGGTGCACTTCGAGGAATCGGCCGAACGCCTCGAGCGCCTCCGGGATCCCCTTCGTATAGTCGAGGCGGGAAATCGAGAAGAGCAGCTTCGAGGGCTCCAGCCCTTTCCTCAGTCGTGCGATCGAACGCGCGGCAGCAGGACCGATCGACGTCGAATTGAACTTCGTGACGTCGACCCCGAGCGGGAACACATCGACTTGAACCGCGCGGTGTCCCGCGACGACAGTGCCGATCCGGTTGTCGAGGCCCAGGTCGCGCAGGAGGCTTCCGAGGAATGCGCGCGCGTAATCGTAGGTGTGAAAGCCGATCAGATCGGCACCGAGCATGCCTTGGAGGATTTCCTTGTGCCACGGGAGGAGACGGAACACATCGTACGGCGGGAATGGGATGTGCAGGAAGAATCCGATTCGCGCCTCGGGCACCCGCTCTCGAATCAAACGGGGCAGGAGGAGGAGATGATAGTCATGGATCCAGAGCTGATTGTCGGGGCGGAGAGCACGCACAATCGTGTCCGCGAATCTCGCGTTGACGGCGCGATACGCGTCCCATTCGGAGGCTGAGTACCTCGCGTACGTCGAGAAGGAGTGAAACAACGGCCACAAGGTCCCATTCGAAAAGCCGCCATAGTAAAGGCGGGCCAGATTGTGAGGCAGGACCACGGGATGGCAATCGAATTCCTTTTCCAGGCGCGCGGTGACCTGCTTCACTTCGCCCGGGGCGATCGAACCGGGCCATCCGAACCAGCGACCTCGCAATTCTTGATGAACCGATGCGAGGCCCGCCGCAACCCCGCCGGGATTCGGCTGAACCTCGAGACGGTTCCCGACGCGCCGGACGGTGACGGGGAGACGGTTCGAGACCAAGATGAGAGTCATGTCCGCAACAGGCCCATCATGCATCCAGCGGCCGATGTGATTGTCGGGGACGGCGCGCTTCGATCGGATTCGGAGATACGGGCTTGTCGAGAGCCGGAGTGCATCGCGCGTTATAATGCTGTCTTGCGACGGCCTTCGATGCATCGCTCGAGCACCACGAGAACGATGGAGACCGCTTGTTCCCGGCCGTTCGAAATGATGACGCGGCCGCATCCCCGAAAGCGTTTATAGGTTGTCCCTTGATAGGCGCCGCCTGCGGGGATCGCCTAGCCTGGTAGGGCGCGGGATTGCTAATCCCGTGCGCTCTGCGCTCGGGGGTTCAAATCCCCCTCCCCGCGCGGTTGCTCCATGCGCGTGCGAACCTACGACGAAATCGATCCCCTCGCGGCCTTCCGACTTAGCGTGCTCACCTTCGGAGTTGCGTGGGACGAAGCGAAGGTGCGCCGAGTTCGGTCTCACGACCGGACGTACCTCGAGGAGTTCGCACTTTACGCGGTGGAGCGCGGTCGGGTTCGCGCCCAAGTCGTCCCCCGACGCTTGGCCGTGCGGACGACGAGCGGAGTCGAGGAAATCGGCGGCATCGCAGCAGTGTGCTCGCACCCGGCTGTGTGGGGACGCGGCTTCGCGCGCCGCCTCATCCAGGCGACACACGATCGGTTTCGCGAACTAGGCCTGCGCGTCTCGGCCCTCACGACCAGCCGCAACATCCGCGGGTATGGCGTATACGCGAAGCTTGGCTACGTGGACCTCGCGCCGTTCCAACAGGGAATCCGAAAAGTGACCCGGCGCAGTACCCCGAGGGGGTACCGAATCCGAGCCGCGAGGCGTTCGGACCTGTCGACGATCCAACGCCTCTATCAAGCCCAGACACGGCGGATGCTTGGCTGGACCGAACGACCGGAGGGGGCTCTCGGGTGGGCCGTCGTCCGGACCCGAGACTACCTGGAGAAGTATCGAGTCGTGATACGAGATGGCGAGCCAGTGGGGTATCTCCGCACGCGGCCGAACGATGGAATCACGATGGAAGAGGTCGTCGCTCCGAACGTTCTCGACTTCCGGGCCGCGGTCGCGCTCATGGAGGCGAAGACCCAGGCGGGAATCGCCACGGTCAACTGGATTACGGCGCGGTCCGATGCCGCCCGATTCCGAAGCCTCGGATACACGGTCGACGGTCCGTTTCCCGACACCACGATGGCCGTCTCGCTGGTCAAGGAGATTCGCACAAGAGACTTGCCGCGGCGCTTTGGAGGGACGTCCGGGAAGTTCGTCCAGTATCCGACCGACGACTTCTGATCATCGACCGACAGACGACGCCACAGACCGCAAGGAAAATCGAGCGTCGCTATCGCCTACGCGTGTGCCTCCTCGGCATTAAGTGCTCTCGATGAGAACCACGGGGAACGGTTCAAGAAGGGGGCTCGGGGATAGCCTTCGTCCTTCGATGCCGCGAGAGCCGATGAAATCGAAGGTCGTCCTCCTGGGCGATGGCGGCGTGGGGAAGACCTCGCTCGTCCGTCGATTCGTCGTCGACCAGTATTCGGACGACTACATCACGACCGTTGGGACGAAAGTCTCGAAGCGGAGCCTGAGCATCGGATCACCGCTCGCCGAAGTCGAGATGGTCCTGCAGATCTGGGATGTCCTCGGGCAGAAAGGATACAGCGGGGTGCAGGAGACGGCAATCAAGGGCGCCCAAGGCGTCCTGCTCGTGTACGATGCCACAAACGACGAGAGCCGTCGGGCCCTGGAGGACTACTGGATCCCAGCCGTGTGGCGGCTCGCAGGGCGAATCCCGACGGTCTTCGCAGGGAACAAGTCCGACCTCGTCCCGGATCGGGTCTGGGCCGAGGAGTACCTCTACTTCTTGACGCAGAAGTACTCGTGCCCCGGGATCCTGACGAGCGCGAAGACAGGGGACCGGGTGGAGTCGTCCTTCAAGGCGCTCGGGGAGCAGATCCTGCAGGCAGCCGGCCATCCGATTCGACGGATCGCGCTCGTGACACCCCCGCAGGAGCCCGTCGACCGCCTGATCCGCGTAACGGACAAGATCATGACGGACTTTTGCTACCACATGGGTGGCGTGGAGACGGGCATGCCCATCGTGAAGCGCCAGCTCGGCCTCGCCGGCCTCGATGTCCGTGCGCCAACGACGGACGCCATCCGGACCCTCATCGACAGGCTCGCAGTCGTCGAACAGGACTTCAAAGGTCCGGAAGAAATCCTATCGAACCGCGAACGCCGACTCGACTGGCTCGTTGGAACCGACGCATGATATGCCGACGAACGCCAAACGCTAGTGGGCTAGCGGGAAGTTCTTCTCGCCCGCGCGGATCGGCACCGTGAGCCAGTTCTCCCGAGGCGGGAACGGGCACACGTAGTCCTCGCTGTACGCGCAGTACGGATTGTAGGCTAAGTTGAAATCGATCAGATAATCGTCCGTCGGCTGTTCCTCGATGTCAAGGTATCGGCACGCCCCGTACGTCTCCTTGCCGGACGTCGCGTCGCGGAAGGGGATGAACAAGCTCTCGTCCGCGTGGTGGTGACCGGGCTGCGGGACCGACTTGAACGCGGCGAGCCGTTGCTTCGTCCCCTCGACCTCGAACTCGAGGGCACCGTACCGGATCAGGGGGACCCCCTTGGAGGTCGCAAGGACCACCCGCTGCGGGTTCGGGTCCTTGATCAGTTTGGCGCGAACCCGATAGGCCGGATCCGGAGGAAAGTACGCGAGGCCATTGAAGTCGTGACGAAGCCGATGCGGGATCGGCGACTCGCCGTCTTCCTTGAAGAAGTAGTCCTTCTCGCGACGCATGGCCTCGATCTCCTTCACATACGTGTCGTGGGACCCTTCGGGTGACATGGAGCTCCGACCGTCATCGTCCGCGATAAATCTGTTCGCATCACATCGAGTACAAGTGCTCTTTACTTTCAATTTCGACAGGCCCGCGTCGTCCGGGGCAATCTCGAGCATCTCCTCGATGAGTTTGAGAGATTCGTCGAAGCGGCCCGTCTTCGCGAATGACTTCACGGCCCGTTCGAGCATCGCGAACCGATGCACCGTGCCGGGATCAAGGGGCACGGATGCCGGCAGAGTTCGCCAGGGCTTATGACTTGTGGCAGGCGAACTAGTATCGAGGCATCTCGGGTTCGACTTTCTCCGCCCACTCGTCGATCCCGCCCACAAGGTTCTTCACCTTGCGGAAACCGATTTCCCTCAGGAAGTTCGTAATCCGCCCGGAGCGGACGCCGGTCTTGCAATACACGACGATTTCATCCGCGGTGCTGAGCTCGCTCACCCGGCCCGGCACCTGCGCGACGGGCATCAGGACGGCTTTGTCGAGTCGCGCGATCTCCCATTCCATTGGCTCGCGCACGTCGAGCAGGACCGGCTCTTTCCCCGCGTCGATCTTCTCTTTCAACTCCTCGACCGTGATCTGGAGATCTTCGCCGACCTTCTCCGATGCGGCACGGAGTCCGCAGAACTCTTCGTAATCGATGAGCTCCTTGATCGTCGGATTGGAACCGCAAACCGGGCATTCCGGGTTCTTCCGCAACTTGAGCTCGCGGAACTTCATCCGGAGCGCGTCGAACACGAGGAGCCGGCCGATGAGCGTGTCGCCCTTGCCTAGGAGGAGCTTAATCGCCTCGATCGCTTGAATCGATCCGACGATGCCCGGGAGGACGCCGAGCACGCCGCCTTCCGCGCACGAAGGCACGAGGCCCGGCGGCGGTGGCGCTGCGTACAGACAGCGATAACAGGGGCCTCGCATGGCATCGAAGACGCTGGCTTGGCCCTCGAAGCGGAAGATCGAGCCGTAGACGTTCGGTTTCTTGAGGAGGACCGTCGCATCGTTCACGAGGTATCGGGTCGGGAAGTTGTCCGTGCCGTCGATGACCACGTCATAGTCCTTCAGGATGTCCAGCGCGTTGTCCGACGTCAGCCGGGTCTCGTACGTCTGCACGTCGACGTTCGGGTTGATCTGAGCGACCCGCTCTTTGGCCACGTCGATTTTCTTTCGCCCGACGTCCTTCGTTCCGTACAACACCTGGCGCTGGAGGTTCGTCTCGTCGATCACGTCGAAATCGACGATCCCGAGACGACCGACGCCGGCGGCGCCCAGGTATTGTGTGAGCGGGACTCCGAGCCCGCCCGCGCCAATGATGAGAGCGGAGGATTGCTTGAGCCTCAACTGCCCGGCCATTCCGACTTCGGGGAGGATTAGGTGTCGGGAGTACCGCTTGATTTCGGCCGGCATCAGGACATCTTTGCGCTTCGAAGCGAGTCGGTCCATCAGGGAGAACGATCCGCCGGCGATGCTTGGGACAATCGAAATCGTGTCACCCGGCTTGAGATTCGTCGCATCCTTCTCCAGATAACGGATGTCCTCTTCGTTCACGTAGATGTTCACGAAATTGCGCAACCTCCCGTCATCTGCGTACAGGTGACGCCGGAGTTGGTCGAATTGGTCGACCAAGTCCCCAAGCGCCTGTTCGACGCTGTCCGCCTCGATCTCCACGGCATCGTGATTCGCGGCGTATTGACGAAGCGCCGTCGGGATGATGATTCGGACCGCGGGCATGGTCGTCTTGGTTTCATGACGGTGTTATACTTAAGGTTCGCCCCGCCGATATTTCGGGCCCGAATGACGGGAGAAGCCGGCGCCCCGATTCACGGTGCCTTGCTCGACTAACCACCAACAATGGCTAACCTCGTTTACGTCTGCACGCCATCCCAATGGAGCCTGTCAGCGAACGACGATCGCCTCAGGGCGGAACAATCCGGCAGCCTCGTCGAACTGCCAAGCCGTGACGTCTTTCGGCTCACGGGCGACGACGCTCACAATCACGTACGACATCCAGCTCGCGTGCGAGCGATCGTATTCGGAAGGCGCGGCGGGATGATCCGGATGACTGTGGTAAATGCCGATGAGATCGAGGTTCTTCTTCCGCGCGTCATCGTCCGCGTGAAGCAGCTCGAGAGGGTCGATCGTGTACCGCCGAGCCCGGTTCTCCGTCTCGGCATTTCGCGCGCGACGCGATTCCTCGATTCGCTGTGGCGTGCCGGAATGTCCAAGGAGAAACCCGCAGCATTCCTCCGGGTATGCCGCACGAGCGTGGTCCTGAATCGCTTTGAGGACCGCGCTTGGGATCTGCATCGTCACCGGGCGTCCTCCCAGTATCGCTCGCCGAGGTAGCTCGCGCCGGCATCCGGGAAGACCATTACGATGACGCCTTCGCGGACTCTCTCGGCGAGCCGCACCGCCGCATCGAAGGCGGCTCCGCTCGACGTCCCGACGAGGATTCCTTCCGTCTGTGCGATCCGACGCGTCGCGGCTTGAGCATCTTCGGTGGCGACGAACATCAATTCGTCCGCGAGGTTCGGATCCCAAATCCCCGGGACGAGGGCCGTCTCGAGATGCTTGACCCCCTCAATGCCGTGAAGGGGACTGTCCGGCTGGACGCCCACGAGCCGCACGTTCCGATTCATCTTCTTCAAGTAGCGTCCCACCCCGACGAATGTGCCGGTGGTTCCGAGGCAAGCGACGAAGTGCGTGACCGTCCCGGCGGTCTCCTCCCAGATCTCAGGTCCGGTCGATTCGAAGTGGGCCCGCCAGTTCGCCTCGTTGTTGTATTGGTCGAGATAACGGTATTTGTTCGGCTCCGAGGCCGCGAGGGCCTTGGCGGCCCGCTGTGCGCCGTCGGTCCCCTCCGGGGCGGGCGTGAAGACCAACTCGGCCCCGTATGCCTGGAGGATGCGCCTTCGCTCCACGCTGAGGTTCGCCGGCACGCAGAGGGTCACCCGATATCCCTCCGAGGCTCCGAGCATCGCGAGCGCGATCCCGGTGTTCCCGGACGTCGCGTCGAGAAGGATCCGATCCGTCGTCAGGCCCGTCCGCTCGGCGGCCCGCAGCATTCCGAGTGCGGCACGGTCCTTGACGCTGCCGCCGGGATTGCGGAATTCGGCCTTCGCATAGACTTGCAAGCGGGGAGCGACATGGGCCACCAAACGATCGAGTCGGAGGAGCGCAGTGTGGCCAATGAGGTCCGCAACGTGCGGGGCCTTCGGCGACTTCGCGGCCGAACCCATGGATCGAGTGCCTCAGGTCCCGACGTCTGCCTTCTGGCCGAGGGCGAGCTTGAGCACGTGGAGGGACAAGAGGGCGCATTTCAAGCGGACGGCGCTCAGGGGGATTCCGAGTTTCTTCAGGACCGCGTCGCGGCCCAAGCCTTCGGCCTCGGCGAGCGGCATTCCCTTGACGATCGTCGTGAGCATCGACGCGCTCGCCTGACTGATCGCACAGCCCTGGCCCTCGAACTTCACCTCGGCGATTCGCTCGGAGCCATCGACCTTGACATGGAGGACGACCTCGTCCCCGCACAACGGGTTCGAGTCCCGCGCGTTCTTGGTGGCGCCCGAGAGCGGCCCCTTGTTCCTCGGGTGCTTGTAATGGTCCAGGATCTGCTCCTGATACATGTCGTACGAGATCGACATCAGGCGAAGACCTCCTGGACCTTCTTGATGCCGGCGACGAGCGCGTCGACGTCGTCGAGATCATTGTAGACGTAGAAGGAGGCCCTCGCAGTCGCGGGGAGATTGAACCGCTCCATGAGGGGCTGGGCGCAGTGATGACCGGAACGGACGCAGATCCCTTCGACATCGAGGATCGAGGCGATGTCGTGCGGGTGCGCGCCATCGATCGTGAACGAGACGACGCCGGCTCGCTTCGTGACGTCCCTCGGACCGTACGTCTGCACGCCCTTCAGTCGGGCGAGTTTCTCGAGCGCGTACTCGGTCATCTCCATCTCATGGCCGCGGACCGCGTCCATGCCGATCATGGTGAGGTAATCCACCGCCACACCGAGCCCGATCGCGCCCGCGATGTTCGGCGTCCCACCCTCGAACTTGTACGGGACGTCGTTCCACTTCGCCCAACCGAGGTGGACCTCCCGGATCATCTCCCCGCCGCCGAGCAACGGCTCGGTCGCCTCGAGCAGGTCCTGCTTCCCGTACAGGATGCCGATCCCCGTCGGGCCGAGCATCTTATGACCGCTGAAGGCCAGGAAGTCGGCATCCAGGCTCTGGACGTCGATCGGCATGTGCGGAGCCGCCTGGGCCGCGTCGACGACGCAGATCGCGCCGACCTCGTGGGCCCGCTTCGCGATCTCCTTGACCGGGTTGATCGTGCCCAGCACGTTAGAGCACAAGGTCACGGTCACGATCTTCGTGCGGTTCGTCAGGAGGGTATCGTACTGCTCCATTTTCAGGGTCCCGTCGTCGTTTACGTCGACATATTTCAGCACGGCGCCTTTGTGGTCTTTCACGAAATGCCACGGCACATGGTTGGAGTGATGCTCCATGACGGTCCCGACGATCTCGTCCCCTTTCTGAATCTTCCCCTTGAGGCCGTAGCCGTACGCCACGACGTTAATCGATTCCGTCGTGGACTTCGTGAACGCGATCTCCATCGGCGACTTCGCCTGGATGAAGGCGGCGACCTTCTCGCGCGCGCCTTCGTACTCTCGCGTCGATTCTTCCCCGAGCTCGTAGATCGCGCGGTGGACGTTCGCGTTGTACCGCGAGTAGAAATCCGACGTGGCGTCGATGACCTGCTTCGGTTTCTGGGA
>WNGH01029711.1_pt1 | contig 11288 bp, 9 predicted proteins | sample 5400631 | NCBI WGS metagenome assembly WNGH01 (sample SAMN13153373, study PRJNA577476) | soil metagenome | isolation source: 115 cm soil or saprolite under Garry oak tree replicate 1 | place: USA:California | collected 2016-06-15 | reverse complement strand
CTGTTGTGATCAACTGTAATCCTGAAACCGTTTCAACGGATTATGATATATCAGATCGGTTGTATTTTGAAGAACTCACCTTTGAGCGCATTGCTGATATTTGTGAGTTTGAGTCGTCCGGCGGAGTGATTGTCGCGGTGGGTGGTCAAACCCCCAATAACCGGGCAAAGGCGTTGCAGCGTTATGGTATACCTATTTTAGGAACCAATGTTACCCATATCGATCAGGCTGAAGATCGCAGTAAGTTTTCCAGGCTGTTGGACACGGTGGATATTCGCCAACCACCATGGGCTACCTTTACCAGCGTCGATGAACTGATCCGCTTTGCTGAACGTGTAAACTATCCAGTTCTTGTAAGACCATCCTATGTGCTTTCAGGCGATGCCATGCATGTTTGTTATACTCAGGAGGAGTTGGAGCAGTATACCCGGGAAGCCGCGGCTGTTTCTCCTGAGCATCCCATTACCGTCTCGAAGTTTTTCCAAAAGGTCAAAGAGATAGAACTGGATGCAGTTGCCCAAAATGGAGAGATCAAAGCCTTTGTGATCGCGGAGCACATAGAAAATGCGGGCGTACATTCTGGTGACGCGACCATTGTGCTGCCGCCACAAACTCTCAATGTCGAGACCACAGGCAAGATAGAAGAGGCCGGCCGAGCAGTTGCCAGAGCTTTAGCTATCACGGGCCCTTTCAACATTCAATTTCTCGCCAAAGATAACCAGGTGTATGTAATCGAGGCCAACCTGAGAGCTTCGCGTACCTTCCCCTTCATCTGCAAAGTCACTGGAGTAAACTTCATCGAGCTCTTTGTTGACGCACTTTTTGCAGAAAAAGAGCTTCCGCTTGTTCCTATTCCGCCTCTCAGCTATACTGCTGTCAAGGCTCCGCAGTTCTCGTTTTCACGACTTTCAGGAGCGGACCCGCTCCTGGGTGTAGAGATGGCCTCAACGGGTGAGGTCGCTTGCTTCGGCGAAGACCTGGAGGAGGCCTATCTCAAAGCTATCCTTGCTACCGGAGGTAGTATTCCCAAAAAGGGTATCTTCATCAGCCTGGGAGGAGAAGATAAAAAGGCAAAGTTTTTGGAGAGTGCCAGGCAGCTAAGTACTCTGGGGATACCTCTATATGCCACCGAGAAAACGTCTGCATTTTTGCGGTCACATGATATTGAGGTAACCATGCTTTACAAGATACATGAGCGGCGATCTCCCAATGTCCTGACGTACTTCCGCGATAATAAAATTGATCTGGCCATCAATATTGTGGACAGGCACGTTAAAAAGGAAGTAGATGATGACTACGCCATGCGACGTTATGCTGTTGACCATAACATTCCCTTATTTACTAAAATTAAGCAAGCACGCCTGTTTATCCAGGCGATAGTGGAAAAAGATCTAAACACTATCCCCATTAAGGCATGGAACGAGTACTGATTTATTCGTATATTAAGGAGCTTTATGATGTCTTCCCTACCTACCACTGTTCAAAGAATAGATACAGATATCCTTATTATCGGCTCGGGTGGGTCAGGACTTCGAGCCGCCATTGCGGCCTCTGAAAAGGGGGCAAAAGTATTAATTATTGCCAAAGAACTCTTGAAAGATGCTCATACTGGCTGGGCCATGGGTGGTCTCAATGTGGCTTTGAAGGCGCCTGCAACACCACAGCTTCACTTCGAAGATACTATCAAAGGTGGCTGGTTTATCAACAATTATAAGCTCGCAAGGATATTTGCGGAAGAAATGCCGAATCGCATTTATGATTTGGAACGTTACGGTGTCAAATTTGATCGCTTGCCCGATGGCTCCTATTTTACCTGGGCAGGTGGTAAGCAATCTGCTCCCCTAAACCTGTGCGCGGGTGATTATACAGGCCGTGAAATGATGCAGGGATTACTGGCAGAGGTTGCCAGGCTTGACGTCCCATACCTGGAATATCACTATGTGACGAAACTGATCAGGCAAGGCGACAAGGTAGCAGGCGCCTTTCTTATTGATAGGAAGACAGGCACATACAAGGTTGTGCAAGCAAAAGCGACCATTGTGGCGACAGGTGGTGGTGGAAACATGTATAAGATCAATACCAACGCGCCCAGCAACACTGGCGAAGGCTATGCATGGGCGCTGGACGTAGGAGCTGAACTTGTTGATATGGAAATGATCCAGTTTCATCCAACGGGCATGGCTTATCCTCCAGAAAAGCGCGGAACTCTCGTGACAGAGAAGGTCAGGGGGAATGGGGGTATTCTCAAAAATAAGCTGGGAGAACGCTTTATGCAACGTTACCAGCCAGAGCGCCTCGAGCTCGCTGGACGCGACGAAGTAACAAGAGCTATTTATCAAGAGATTGAAGAAGGAAGAGGCACCGGGCACGGTGCAGTCTATCTGGATATAACCCACTGGGAAGAAGGCAAAGCTGAAAAACTCGTTCCCGACGTCTTCGCCGAACATATGGAAGTAGGTATTGACATCCGCAAGCAAATGATGGAGATAACACCTTCTATGCATCATATGATGGGAGGCTTTGTCATCAACGAATGGGGCGAAACAAACGTCGCTGGTCTCTATGCTGTTGGTGAAGTGACAACGAGTGTTCATGGAGCAAACCGCCTGGGCGGTAACTCGCTCGCGGAAGGTCAGGTGTTTGGTAGGCGGGCCGGCATACACGCGGCAGAATATATCGATAACAACCAGTCTCCACATATCGCACAGCACACGCTTGATGCAGAAGTCAACCGTGTGGAAGCCTTTCTGCGAAGAAAAACTGGGCTGAAAGTCGCTGATATTTTGAGTGCAATCAAAGCCGTTATGTGGAATAACGTTGGTATTATAAGGGATGCTGAAAAGCTCATGCTAGCCCAACAGGAAGTTAAAAAGTTGCAGGATGAGGCTCAATCGTTGTTTGCGGAGGGCAAAAGTCAATTGCAATCCTGCCTGGAAATACAAGATATGTTGAAAACGGCAGAGGTAATAGTTCTAGCCGCGTTAGAAAGAAAAGAGAGCCGGGGGGCGCATTACCGTTCTGATTATTCTCACATGGATCCTGTGTGGGAGAAAAATATTCGCGTAACTAAAGACCAGACAGGAAAACTTGTGACGAAAGTGGTCTCTCCAGTTAGAGAGTAATGGCAAGAAGAGGTTTGGCATGTCTTCAACGCTTATCGGATCTATAGTTCTTCCTGATCAAATCATCCAGGGAACGCTACACATTGCCAACGGGAAAATTGAAAGCATAGAAGAAGGCTTCCCGAAAATTACAGAGCATACCTTTGATTTTCGTAACAAGTATATTCTTCCTGGCTTGATTGAAGTTCACGGTCATCTGCGCGAACCAGGACTTGAGCACAAAGAAGATATTCCTCATGGTACGCGAGCCGCTCTTGCTGGCGGCTATACAACCATATTTGACATGCCCAATACACGACCACCCACGACAACCGTCTCTCGCCTTGAAGATCAGGTTAAAAGATACACGGGCAGATCATATACTGATTTTGCTATCAATATGGGAGCCGCTCTTGAGGATATCGATGAACTAAACAAAGTTGATAAGGAGATGATCACTGGCGTAAAAATATTTACGGCTGGTCATGCCACCACGCCAACCACTATACCGCAGCTTGGAGATATTGCACGGATTTTTGAAATTTTAGGCGAGAGAAAGATCATGGCACTTCTCCATGCCGAAAACCAGGAACTCGTGAACTATTTTACCCAAAAATACCAAGACACTTTAGCAAGAAATGACCCCGCCGTATGGAGCGATGCCAGAAATTCCTCTGTGGTCCTGACCTCTGCTCTTGAAATGATCGCGCTTGCGAAACAATTTGGCGTGAAGCTCTATCTCTTACATCTATCCACTCCAGAAGAGTTTGCTGCTTTAGAATTTGGCAGAAAAATCGGAGTCGACGTCTATGGTGAAATTGCCGCTTATCAGCTTGCTTTTACGACCGCCGATTACGAAAAATACGGTAATGTAATCAACGTAGCGCCAGCGCTTCGTAGCCCTTCCGAACAACAGAAGCTCTGGCAACTCCTTCGCGAAGGAAAGATTGATGCTGTGATTTCTGAACATACTCCTCATACGCTTGCAGAAAAGCAAAAAAAGAGCGTATGGGAAGTCGCATCGGGCATGCCTGGTATGCAGGAAACTCTTTCAGTTTTACTTAGTAACTGGGTCAGGCACTTTGGCAATGACACACTTGAAGAGGCACTTATCCGTATTGCCCAGGTGACCTCAAAGAACATTGCGCAGATTTTCGGCTTTGGACAAAAAGGCCACCTGGCCGTTGGTAAAGACGCCGACATCGTCGTAGTTGATACTACCCAGATATGGGAAGTGAAAAAAGAAGATCTATTCACAAAAAATCAGTGGTCCGCCTACCGGGGAATGAAGCTCATTGGCAGACCGGTTGCAACATTCCTACGAGGAAATCTGGTCTATCAAGATGGTAAAATAATTGGGCATCCTCAAGGTAAACAGATTTTTAGAACATTATCGTTATAAGAGAAACTGGTGATTGCCCATAAGTTCGCTAGGCTACATGAATCAGGTCTGCTGGATGCATGCGCGCCACACGAATGCGGGCCGCAGATCCTTCGCTGCGCTCAGGATGACACAACCCCGAGTTGTCATCCTGAGCGCAGCGAAGGATCTCTCCCGGACTCATGAGTAATCACCAGAAGAGAAGGGCGACATAAATGAACGATCCAAAGATCTTACAGATGTTTGTAGATGTCGGAGCTATTGTCAGAGACAGCCATTTCGTATATAGTTCTGGCCGGCATAGCTCCGTCTATATCAACAAAGACGCACTATACCTGCATACAAAAGTGATCTCGACTCTGTGCCAATTGATGGCACAACCAATGGGTCGCCTACTATCTAAACTCCAGTCGCGCGTCAGGTGAAACGCTTGCCCTCTACGCTGAAAAAGAGGGAGATGGCCCTGACAAACAGTTCCTCTTCCGTCGTGGCTATGACAGGTACATCCCAGGAAAAAATGCCCTGGTCGTTGAGGATGTGCTTACTACGGGAGGCTCAGCCCGTCAAGTAATCGAACTCGTGCGCACGCACGGAGGTAACGTCGTGGGTTTGAGTGCATTATGCAATCGTGGAGATGTCCAACCTGGAGATATAGGTAATGTGCCCATTTCCACACTCATCGCTGTGACCCTGAAAACCTTTACTGAAGCAGAGTGCCCTTTTTGCCAGCAAAAAATACCCATCAACACCGAACTAGGCAAAGGCAAAGCATTCTTAGCTAAGAGGTAACATGACCGGACAACAGGAAACTTCAACACCTACCTTTGTTTCCCAGCTAGAAAAATGCTGGAACCAAGACAATTTTGTATGTGTCGGCCTAGACTCCGACTACAACCACCTCCCGGAATCGGTGAAAAGTCTAGACTCTGTGGAAGAAACGCTGTTTGCCTTCAACCGGGACATCATTGATGCCACTCACGATCTCGTCTGTGCGTATAAGCCCAATGCTGCCTTTTATGAAGCGCAAGGGAATGCAGGGCTTCGAGCGCTGATCAGAACAGTACGCTACATCAGGGAAACGTATCCTCACATTCCCATTATCTTAGATGCAAAGCGAGCGGACATTGGCAGTACCAACCTGGGATACGTGAAAGCCGCATTTGACATAATAGGTGTCGATGCCATTACTGTGCATCCCTATCTCGGCAAAGAAGCGCTAGCTCCTTTTCTTGCCCGCAGAGAGAAAGGCATTATTGTCTTAGCCAAAACATCAAACCCTGGCTCCGCTGAATTTCAAAACCTGTCCGTAGGTGAATCACAAGAACCGCTCTACCAGGTAGTAGCACGCCATGTAGCCAGTACCTGGAACTCCAACGGAAATTGCGCACTCGTCGTCGGCGCAACCTATCCAGCCGAACTAAAGAAAGTACGTACCATCGTTGGAGACATGCCAATCCTCATTCCCGGCATTGGAGCACAAGGCGGAGAAGTTGCCGCAACAGTAATCGCCGGCAAAGACAGCCGCGGCCGCGGCATGATTATCAACTCCTCCCGCAGCATCATCTTCGCCTCACAAGGGCCTGATTTTGCGCAAGCTGCCAGGAAAGCGACCGAACACTTGAGAGCAGAAATTAATAAGTATAGATGAATTTCATCTTTTTGTTACCTCGCGAATATAGACAGTCATCATCGCTGACCTCAAACAACTAACTATTTATTCCTCACCTTTGCCTCTGCGCGGGCAATCGAACTCTTAAGTGCCTCTGCTCGCAGTTGCTCCAGACGCTCCTGTCCTTGCGCCTGAACGTCTGACCATTCTTTAGCAAAGCGTCCCGAAAGGATGTCGTCTTCTAACACGCGTTTAAACCGTTCGCGCAACGATGCCCCATCATCTGCGGCCAGAGCACGCAATTGACCATACTGGCTGGTATGAGAGTGCAGTGGGAGTTGCCTGAAGAGACCCTGCTCAGCAATACGGTCGAAGACCTCGACAGGTTCCTTGTAATCATCTTCGTGGTTGCCAATCAGAATCTCTCGCACCCCGCTGTCACGCAAATTTTTTGCCTGCGCCGCTCCCTGATTGCCATACCCAATGAACGCCAATCGCTTAGTTTGAACAATGGAAAAGTCAGCATCTGCGTCATAATAGATAAGTCTACTCATCCTGGAGTTAGTCCTTTTCTGTGTTTATCAATGCAGATTGCACCCTTTTCTCAACGTTGGAAGCCTTCTTTCAAGGTATCCATCTCTATTTGCATTTTAGAGACAGTTTCCTCAAACTTTCTGATCTTTTCTTCTTGCTCCTTCAGGGCCGGGTCTATTGCTGCCTTTATCTGTTCATCTACTCGCTTATCTACTTTTTCATGCAGGGTCGTCCACGAGTAAGCTACAGCAAAGGCACCGAGTAAAGTTAGAGTGGTTCCTCCAACACCGAGGATGGTAGCCGCCAGTCCTGCGACCGATCAGTCATCTACCACACACTCATGTTGCCCAATTACGCTACAGGGTGGCTCAACCACTAACTAGTATACAGCCACACCCAACAGGGCAAGCAATGTAATAATCGCCACGTAATACACCCCTGTCGCCAGGGCGGTTTTCGAATTCAAACTCAAGACCTTTATTTTCATGTATCTACTTTTCTTTGCTGTTAGCCTATTTGCCGATTTCCACAGTAAAGCGGGGTTCTCAAGTCCTGCAGGGCTGGCCACTCACGAACATAGAGGTAAGCGTAGAGGGGGAAGTTGCACGCGCCAAGGCTGAGCAAGCTTGATTTTTTGCACTGCTCATTTGTGAGCGTGATACAGGAGCAATTTGTCAATGAGAAGGGTATAGAGGCATTCTTGCGCGAGTTCTATCGGTAATAAACTCTTACATAAGACAAATGGCCGGGCGTCCATCGAGAACGCCCGACCATTGCTTATTATCTTTCCAGGCTTCTTCAGACAGGTAACTACCCGGTTTGTTATCCCTGGTTACTCACGTTCTTTGCTTGCCCAATCTGGCAAGTCACGAGCTGATGGCGACTTACTCTGATAGGTAGCAGCTTGGTGTACTTCTGGCGGAATGCATCGAACAATCCCAATGCCCAAATCCTTAATGTACTCAATTGGAATTAGGTACTCACCAAAACTGTAATGGGTTCCTAGTTCTTCCCGGTGTGCCTCATTCACTTGTAGGCGAGCGGGCAGCTTTCCTTTATTTGCTTTGAACTCACCAACAGCCTGAACAACTGTCAGAAAGATATTCGTGTCACTCATCCTTAAAATGTTCCTTTCACTTCCCTGGTCACCTTAGTTATGTGTTCTTGCTTTACAATAACAAATGCCGATAAGCATTCTCTATGGCTTTTCAGCCGTACCTAATTTATCACTGTACAGCGGTTGATTTATTAATAGCCGGGTAGCACCTTTCATCCATTACTATTGTCTCACCATCTACACGGTTAATGATCTGTTTTGATGTTACGTAGCAATCTGGTGAGCTAACTACCCCTTGTAAGGGTGACACAAAGTCTCGTTGTTGCTTATAAGCCTGCATCCCAGCTTCTCTACTGCTATTTACTTCACTCCCAACTCATCAAGGACTGATTTTCCTTGCCTAGCCTGTCTACTTTGAATAGTGCGCAGGTAAACCTGGGTGGTCTCTACCTTTTCATGGACCATCAGCAGAGAAAGCTTTAAGATATCACTGCAAGGTTGTTTGTTTGTAATAATATTGGAGATTAGGCCAAATTCTTGCGAAGCAACGTGGAGAGCTATGCAAGCCATACTTTATGAAAAGCACATGAACCCAGACCACAACCGATTAACGCGAAATCAGTCTAAACATCAATACCTGGAAACAATCAAGAAACTGAAAGACCCCCTCATTGGTCACGAGGATAGAACTCGTCACCAATCAAAGATTAGCAGGATTTGATATCATTGACTGCATTGTATCCTCGAGATGCAGCCTTTTGGTACTAAACCCTTCCATATTTGAACATTTGGGCTAAAATGAAGATCAAATAATATATTCTGGCTAATTGAGAGGGAAGGGAGAATATGAGTATGAAGATAAAAGAGTTTGCCCCTAGTACACTTACCAAAGAAAGAATAAATGGTTGAGAAGATCAAATGAAAGAGCCCTTAACAACTACCCATCCTGATCTCGCCATCGAGTGGAACCTTCAGAAGAATGGTGATCTTACTGCAAACGAAGTAACAGCAAGTAGTAGCGAAAAGGTATGGTGGCATTGCCGAAAGGAATCTACACATGAATGGAAAACGGCAATCCTTTCCACTCGTGTAGTGAATGCCAAGCTCACCATTGTTTGCTGTCCAAACAGCGTCGTTGAGGGCTGGCGACAGGCAATTCTCGATAGTTTCTCGGACAGTATAGTCGGAACCAAGACATTTAAACCTCATTGGGGCACCGTAATGAATGATGTAGGTTTTGGTGGAGCAGGCGATATAAGTGGATATCGCTACCTTGTGCTTAACTATGAGGCGTTCCAACAGCCAGAATCAGCAGCACGGGTTCGTCAGCTTGTTGAGCAGGAGCAAATAGACTTCGTGACTGTTGATGAGGTTCACTATGCGAAACAACGTCAGGTTGAGGATATCTCCCAGCGGCGTAAACTCGTTGCCGCCCTCGTCTCCCTTGCTGCTGGGCGTAATCCCGATCTGTATGTCATGGGTATGTCAGCTACTCCAGTGATCAACAACCTTCAGGAAGGTAAAAGTATGGTGGAACTCATCACCAGTACAGCTCATGATGACCTCGACACCCATCCAACTGTATCCAATTGTATGGCGCTGCATCAACGGCTGGTACGGCTAGGCATTCGGTGGATGCCCAACTATCAGATGGGGTATGAGCAAGAAACAATCGAGGTCGATTGCAGTGCGCTCCTGGATGAGATTCGTGCGCTTGGGCAAGATAGCACCCCGCTCGCACTTGAACAAATCCTTACTTGTGCTCGTTTACCCATCATTCGCCAGCATGTCAAACCAAAGACTCTCATCTATACCTATTATGTGCAGGGAATTGATCGACTCCTTCGGAATGCATTACTAGAAGATGGTTGGAAGGTCGGCTTCTACACTGGCGAGGATAAAACAGGTCTCGATGGCTTTCTCAATGGGAATCTCGATGTCCTCATTGGTTCAAGCGCGGTCGGTACAGGGGTTGATGGCGTGCAGCAAGTCTGTAACCATTTGATTATCAACGTGTTACCCTGGACTGCCGCCGAGTTTGAGCAGTTGAAAGGGCGCATCTACCGTCAGGGCCAGCGCCAGAAGAAGGTGACAATAGTCCTTCCATTGACCTATGCCATTGTCAACGGCGAGCGCTGGTCCTGGTGCGAGTCGAAGATGCATCGGCTCCGCTTCAAGAAATCTATCGCAGATGCCGCTGTTGATGGTGTGGTGCCTGAAGGACACCTACGTACGCCTGCGCAGGCCTACCAAAACCTGATGGCCTGGCTGGAGCGCCTTGACAATGGTGATTTGACCGTGATCACTCGTCCCACGATCGTTATTCCACTTCCAAATGTAGATGTAGCCGATGGGGAGCGACGTTTACGTCGTTATGGCACGTTTTCTACGATGAACCGTATATGGAATCAGGGACGAAGCCATGAGACCCACAAGCGCCTCCAGGCCAATCCGGAAGAATGGGCACAATATCACACACTTTATCGGGAGGCGCGGTCTGACTGGCCAGTTATCCCCTACGAAGAGATGATTCGCTGGTGCCAGGAACGGAGTGGAAAAGTAATTGGTGATTTTGGCTGTGGTGAGGCAAAACTTGCCGAAGCGGTTTCTGATAGGCATGTAGTCTACAGTTTCGACCATATTGCGCTCAATGATTACGTCATCTCTTGTGATATGGCCCACGTCCCGCTTGAAGATGAAATGCTTGATGTGGCAATCTTCTCGCTATCACTGATGGGTGTGAATTTCACAGATTACGTGCGTGAAGCACATCGCACTTTAAAGCTGGATGGTCTGCTCCATATTATCGAATCAACATCTCGGTTTAGCAATCGAGATCTATTCGTTAGAAATATTGAAGAACTCGGCTTCGCTATAGTTCGCGTAGAAGACAAGTGGAAATTCACTCATATTCACGCGCTTAAGATCGAGCGTCAACTACGTAAAAGCGTAGAACTTCGCTTCTAACTGCTTAAGGATGAAGCTGTTCCTCAAAAGAGATGGAACTGTTAGTAAAGGGAGGGTAGCCGAAGGTACACTTCTGCTCTTGCAGCTGGGCATTGACCGTTTTGCAGATCAAACGCAAGCGGTTGAGTTGGCTGAGAACGTACTGGCAGTTGGTTCACTTTGGCAGGAGCCAGCAGGTCCAGCGAGCGATACTGGACAAGATAGCTTTGAAGAGCCGCATCATTGTAGACCCCATCCCCAAGAAACCGCTTAAGGTGATGCGAAAATGAGTCGAGCAGTTCCACCACGGGCTGGTTGTCGTAGCGGCTGGGGTGAGCAGAAAGCCCAGGATGACCCCGGTCAGACTGACGACATTGTGCGATTTGCAGCCAAAGTACTTCGTAACCTTGTTGCTGCTGTCATTTGTTGGATATCTTGGCGCGTTTCTGAAAGTCGAGTGGTGGCGTCTGTAGAGCTGAGAAGCAGTCCCAGCCTTATCTCACCCCAAAAGACTCGTCTCGCTCATCATGTGGCGTGTCATCTTCGCTCATCTCTTTGGTGCTCGTTGGAAAGAAGGCAACGGCCAATTTTGTCACCATAACATGGCGCGTACCTATTGGGAGGCGCTCTTCGCATCAACTCTTGCCATATAAAATGGCG
>WNGH01013441.1_pt1 | contig 11290 bp, 13 predicted proteins | sample 5400631 | NCBI WGS metagenome assembly WNGH01 (sample SAMN13153373, study PRJNA577476) | soil metagenome | isolation source: 115 cm soil or saprolite under Garry oak tree replicate 1 | place: USA:California | collected 2016-06-15 | reverse complement strand
GAGGGCGCGCTGGAAGTAGACGAGGGCCTGCTCCGGCCGGTCGAGCTGCATATAGATCTGTCCGTATCCGGACAGGGCTCCCCAGTGCTGCGGATTGCGCCTGATCACCTCGTCGCAGTCGGCGAGCGACTTGTCGTATTCACCGATCAGGAAATAGATGGTCGCCCGCTTGTTCCACCCTTCGGCGAACTCGGGCTTGCGCTTGATGATCTCGGTGAACGTGTCGAGGGCGGACTCGGCCTGGCCCTGGTTCATCTGCGCCACCCCGACTTTGAAGAGGGCATCCACCTTGGCATCGCCCGACCGGCTCCACGCCTGCCAGATGGAGTTCTCGGTGAGCGACCGCACGAGATCGTCGGGATCGCGAAGCTGCTGGAAGAGGGCGGGAAGATCGGCGGGGGTGGCGAGCTCGCCCATCCACGCCGTGGCGAGCCGGCGCGCCTCCACGTCGGGAGAGGTGAGATCGCGAAGGGCCTCCTCGCGCGTGGGGCGCGGCTTGTCCTGGGCCTCCGGCGATGCGATCAGGGTGAGGCCGAGGGCAAGGGCGATGACGAGGACGAGCGCCTTCACGCCGGCCGGCCAAGCAGGGTGAGGAATTGCGCCTCGTCCAGCACGGTCACTCCGAGCCGCCGGGCGTCATCGGCCTTGGAGCCCGGATCCTCACCCACCACTACATAGTCGGTCTTCTTCGAAACGGTGCCCGTCACGCGGCCGCCCGATCGGAGGACGGCGTCCTTGGCCTCGTCTCTGGTCAGCCCCTTGAGGCTCCCGGTGAGCACGAGGGCTTTGCCGGCGAGGGGTCCCGGCCGGTCGGACACGCCCTTCTCGGTCAGGTCGAGCCCGACCTCGCGCAGGTGGCGGATGGTCTTCCGGCTCCGCTCATCGTGGAAGAAGCGTGCGACGGACTCGGCGATCTTGGGGCCGATCCCCGGGATCTCGTTGATCTGATCCGCGCCGGCGTTCTCGAGCCGGTCCATGGACCCGAAGCGCGCGGCCAGGAGCTGGGCGGCGCGCTCGCCGATCATCCGGATGCCGAGGCCATTGAGCACCCGCGATAGCCCGCGTCCCTTTGAGGCCTGGATCGCCGCCACGAGATTGGTCGCCGATTTTTTCGCGAGGCGCTCCAGGCCGGCCACCTGCTCGACGTCGAGCTCGTAGAGATCGCCCACGTCCCGCACCAGCTCGCGGTCCACGAGCTGCTGGATGACGATCTCGCCCAGGCCCTCGATGTCCATGGCCCGTCGCGAGCCCCAGTGGAAGAGCCGCTCCTTGAGCTGGGCGGGGCAGGCGACATTGGTGCAGCGCCAGATGGCCTCTCCCTCCGGGCGCTCGGCGGGCGCCCCGCAGGCCGGGCACTTGTGCGGCATCTGAAAAGGCTTGGCCTCCGGAGGGCGCTTCGACGTCACCACCTGCACGAGGTAGGGGATGACGTCGCCCGCCCGCTCGATGAGCACGGTGTCGCCGATCCTCACGTCCTTCCGTTTGACCTCGTCTTCGTTGTGCAGGCTCACGTTACTCACGGTCACCCCCGCCAGCTCCACAGGCTCGAGGCTGGCCGCCGGGGTGAGGGCCCCCGTCTTCCCGACATTGATGGTGATGTCGAGCACGCGCGTGGTCGCCTGGCGCGCCGCGAACTTGAAGGCGATGGCCCACCGCGGATGGTGCGAGGTGGCGCCGAGTCGGCGCTGCTGCTCGAGGCTGTTCACCTTGACCACCACGCCGTCGGCATCGTAGCCGAGCGCGTCGCGCTCGTCTTCGAGGCCCCGCGCGTACTCGATGACCGCGTCGAGATCCGGGCAGCGCGCGGAGCGCGGATTCACGGGAAAGCCCGCGGCCTTGAGCGCTTCCAGCACGTCCCAATGGGATTCGAACTCCCCCGGCTCGCGATGGCTGACGTGATAGAGGAAGATGTCGAGCGGGCGCGACGCCGTGACCGACGGGTCCTTCTGCCTCACCGCTCCCGCTGCGGCATTGCGCGGGTTGGCGAAGGTGACCTGACCCGCTTCCTCCAACGAGGTGTTGAATCGGGCGAAGGCCTCGCGGGGCATGAAGACCTCGCCGCGCACCTCGAGCGAGGTGGTGCGTGCCAGCTCGCCCTTGAGCGATGAGGGAATGACCTTGACCGTGCGGAGGTTCTGGGTGATGTCCTCGCCCACGCGCCCGTCGCCGCGCGTCGCCCCGCGCACGAAGCGCCCGCGCGTGTAGAGGAGCGCCACGCCCAGCCCGTCGATCTTGGGCTCGCAGACGTATTCGAACTCCGCATTGGGCAGGGAGCGGCGAAGACGCCCCTCGAATTCTCGCAGGTCGTCCGGTGAGAGCGCATTGTCGAGCGAGAGCATGGGCCCTTTGTGCTCGACGGGCGCGAAGACATCCGCGACGTGCCCCCCTACGGCCTGGGTCGGGCTATCGGGCGTGACGAGCTCGGGGTGGGCCTCTTCGAGCTGGCGCAGCTCGCGCAGGAGGCCGTCGTACTCGGCGTCCGAGACCTCCGGGCGATCCTCGACGTAGTAGAGATAGTTGTGCCGATGGATGGCTTCGCGGAGCGCCTCGATCCTTTCCGCGTCCTTCGTCGTCATGGCGGGGCTCAGAATATCACGCCGCCACAGGACGGCTAGCGGCGGGGAGCCTTGCTCTTGGCTTCCTGGATCAGCGCGACGACGCGCTGGCGGTCCTCGCCGGGGGGACCCAGGGCGAGATAGCGCTCCCATACCGTGACGGCGCCCGGATAGTCCTGCTTCACCTCGTAGAGCACCTGCCCCTTGTACAGGAGCGCGGGGCCGTATTTCGGGTCGAGGGTGAGCGCCTTGTTGAAGGTCTCGAGCGCGGCGTCGGCGTGGCCGCCCATGGCCACGATCAATCCCAGATGTGTCATGGCGTCCACGTTCTTCGGGTCCCTCTTGAGCACGGCCTGGTAGGCGGCGATGGCTTCCTGGTATCGCCCCTCGAAGAGACTCTGGCGCGCCGCCTCGAGCATGCGGGCGAGCATCTCCGGTGGTATCGATTTCATGCTGGAGGCGCCCGTGCCCGGCGCGCCGGGCAGGAGCGGCCCGGGGTCAGGCAGCGTCGGCACCGGGATGCGGCTCCCCGGCGGAATCATCGTGGGGTCCGGCTGCGAGTAGCGGCTCACCCCGACCCCGAAGGCGATGCCGAGGGCGAGGAGGGCAAGGCCGCCGGCAACCATGGCCGCGGGAGTCCTCGTCCAGTCGCGCGGCGCGGGTGGCAGGCGCTCCGCGGTGGCACGCGGGGCGGGCTCGCCGAGTGCGTCGAGCGCGGTGATGAGCTCGGCGGCGCGCCCCTCGTATCTGTCGCGCAACGCCTGGAAGTCGTCGTGCGACAGGGAGCCCGTCTCGTGATCGAAGTCGAGCTCCTTGAGCGCGCGATAGGTCGCCGCTTTCTCCTCGGCCAGCTCGAGCCGTCGATCGAGGGCGGCATTCGATGCGGCGGCCCTCCGCGCTCCTCCGCGCAGGAGCGGCCACAGAACAATGGCGAGTGCGGGCAGGGCGATGGCGGCGATGGCGATCCACTGCGCGCTACTCACGGGCTCTCCGTTTCCGACATCTCGCGGCGAATGCGCTCCCGCAGCGCCGGATCCACGGTGGCCGGCGCGCCCGGAGGGATCTTTCGGCTCCAGCGACGGAGGACGACGGCGACGAGCACCAGCCCCAGCCCGAGGCCCACGAAGGGCACCACCCAGACGAGGAGATTGAAGCCCGACTTGGGCGGCGCGAGGAGAATCCATTCGCCGTATTTCTCGACGAAGTAGGCGCGTACCTCGGCGGGACTTTCCCCGGCGGCCAGGCGCTCGCGGATTATGCCGCGCATCTGGCTGGCGGTTTCGGACGGCGAGTCGGCCACGGACAGGCTCTGGCAGACGACGCACCGGAGCTGGGCGGCCACGTCGTGGACGGTCTTCTCGTCCACCGGCGCTGCCGCGGCGGGGCCCGCGAGCAGCAGCAGCGTCGCGAGCACCCCCGCGAGTCCGCGGCTCACGACGTCTCCTTGAGAAGAGTGTCCAGTCGCTGGCGGGCAAGCTCGTCGGTCAGCGCGCCCACGTGCTTGAAGCGCACGCGCCCCTTGCGATCGATGAAGAAAGTCTCCGGGACGCCGTACACGCCGTAGTCGACGGCGACCCGGCCGGCAGGGTCGGGCGCGTTCGGGAAGCTATGGCCGAACTCGGTGAGGAATGTCCGCGCCGCCTCGTCCCGATCCTGTATGTCGATGCCGACGACCACGACGCCTTTGTCCTTGTATTCGCGCCACGTGCGCTCGAGGGCGGGCGCTTCCTCGTAGCAGGCAGGCCGGCACCACGAGGCCCAGAAGTTGAGCATCACGACCTTGCCGCGAAGGCCTTCGAGACTTAGGGGAGAGCCGGCGAACGTCGTCACCGTGAAAGGCGCCGCCGGCCTGTCCAGGAGCGGCGAGGGAATCTCGCGCGGATTCGTCTTGAAGCCGTAGGCCAGCAGCATCAGCACCGGCACCACGGCCGCCGGAATGGCCCAGCGTAGCCAGGAAGCCCTCACGCGGGTCTCCGCGCCTCCGGGAGGATGGCCAGCGCCGCCCCGAGGGTGAGCACGAGCCCACCCATCCAGAGCCAGGACACCATCCGGTTGATCTGGAGCTTGACCGTGGCCTGGGAGCCGTCGCGAGAAAAATCCCCCAGCACCAGGTAGACATCCTCGAGGAAGCCCAAGCGGTAATCCACGGCCGCGATGGGTGTTTGCTCCTGCGGATAGAACTTCCGGCCGGGGAGGAGCACCGTCTCGCCCCGGCGCCCATTGCTCAGGGTGAAGGCGCCCGTGACCTTGGCGTGATTCGATTCCTCCGTCGCCTCGAGCCTGTCGAAGCGCACGTGGTAGCCGGCGAGGTCGACGGTCTGACCCTTTTGCAGGGTTACCTCCGTCTGCACCGACCACGCCTGCGAGCCCGCCACCCCGAGCGCGATGACCAGGATACCCAGGTGGACGATGAAGCCGCCGTAGCGCCGGTTCTGGCGCAGGAGCAGGCCGAAGGTCGCGGACGTCCAGCCGTCGCCGTGGCGCCGCCGCGTCCGCACTGCGCGAAAGAGGTCGAGGGAGATCGTGCCCGCGACGAAGATCACGAGGGCCATGGCGGTGAGCACCAGCGCATTACCCACGCCCAGCGCACGCATGATCGCCGCCACCACCACGCCCGCGAGCACCGGCTTCAGGAAATTGCGTTTGAGGTTTTCCGCCGACGCCCGGCGCCACGCGATGAGCGGCCCCACGCCCATCAGAAAGAGCAGGGCGAGAAAGATCGGGATGTTCACGAGGTTGAAGAAGGGCGCCCCCACGCTCACCTTGACCCCCCGCACGGCTTCGGACAGCAGCGGGAAAACCGTCCCGAAGAAGACCGTGAAGGCGGCGGCGACGAGAAACAGGTTGTTGAGGAGGAACATGGACTCTCGCGAGACCACCGAGTCGAGCACGCCCTCGGCGCGCAGCCGGTCCACCCGCGAGGCGAGGAGCGAGAACGATCCCAGCAGGACCAGGGCGAGGAAAGCGAGGAAGAACACGCCGATCGAGCCCTGGGTGAAGGAATGGACGGAGCCGATGATTCCCGAGCGCGTCAGGAAGGTTCCGAAGAGGGTGAGGCCAAAAGTCAGGAAGATCAGGGCGAGATTCCAGAGCTTGAGCATGCGCCGCCGCTCCTGGATCATCACGGAGTGCAGGAACGCGGTGGCGGTGAGCCAGGGCATGAAGGCCGCGTTCTCCACCGGATCCCAAGCCCAGTAGCCCCCCCAGCCCAGCACGTGATAGCTCCACCAGCCGCCGATGAGGAGACCGAGGGAGAGGAAGTACCAGGCGATGATGGTCCAGCGGCGGGTGATGGTGATCCACTCCTCTCCCGTGCGCCTGACGATCAGGGCCGCCACCGCGAAGGCGAAGGGCACGGTGAATCCCGTGAAGCCCAGGTAGAGAGCGACGGGATGGGTGATCATGCCCGAGTCCTCGAGGAGCGGGTTGAGGCCGCGCCCGTCGGGCGGAATGGGGCCCAGCCGCTCGAAGGGCGGGGCGGGGATCGCCATGACGAGGAGGAAGAAGGCGAGGATGCCCAGCATCACGGAGAGCACCCACGGATAGAGCTCGGGCTGGCGCCGCCGGTACTGCACGACCACGATCAGGGTGTAGATCGACAACAGCCACGACCACAGAACGATGGAACCCTCGAGGGCGCCCCAGAGCGCCGTGATCCGGTAGTAGAAGGGCGTGCCGCGGTTCGTGTTGAAGGCGACGTAGCGCACGGAGAAGTCGAAGGTCAGGAACGCGTAGAGCATGAGGGCGATGCACGCGGTGATGAGGACCCAGACGCCGACCGCGGCCCGCTCTCCCGAGCGGAGCAGGTCGGCGCGACCCGTGCGGGCGGCAACCGCGGCGGCCCCCGCGCCCCATAGGGCGAGGGCGAAGGCGGCCACGGTCGCGGCGTAGCCCAGCTCTGGAATCATCGGAAAGCGGCGCCGACCAGACAAGCTGCGCTGCTCCGTAGCCTCTTCGGGCTGGGGGCCCTCATCGGGAAAGCGGCGCCGACCAGACAAGCTGCGCTGCTCCGTGGCCTCTTCGGGCTGGGGGCCCTCATCGCGTGGTCTCCTTGCGCAGGCTCTTGATCAACTCCTTGTAGCCGGGCTCCGCACCGTCGTGGGGAGCCTTGTACTCCTCCGAGTGCTTGGCGAGGATGAGCGAGGCCTTGAAGTAGCCCTCCCGCGTCCACGCCCCTTCCACGACGGCGCCGCGCCCCTCGGCGAAGAGATCCGGCGGCGCCCCCTTGTGCTTGACGGAGACGTTGGCCTTGCCGTCCGAGAGGGTGAAGGAGAGATCGAGGCTCTTGGGCTCCCACTTGAGCGAGCCGGGGAGCACGAGCCCGCCCAGGCGGTAGGTCTTGCTCGCTACGGGAGCGGCGAGGAGCTCGCTCGGCGTCACGAAGTAGACGACGCTCTGGCTCACTCCCGCCCAGATGAGATAGGCGATGGCCACCAGGATGACGAGCCCACCCACCACGAACTTGCCCCGCCGCCTCATACGCCTCTCCGCACGCCACGGGCGCCGAGGCTCTTCGCCCGGCCGGCCAGGCGACGCCAGTAGGTGAGGAGCACCACGCCGGCGAGACCGTAGGCGGCGAAGACGTAGCTCCAGTTATCCGGCATGCTGCTCCTCGAGCCGCGAGATCTCCGTGCGTTTGGCGACCAGATAGAGCAGGAGCAGGGTGAAGGCGAGCCAGTTCACGATGAGGGTGAGCATGATGGGCGCCGCGATGGGCGAGGGCTCGGGGCCGAGGATGGTGGCGGGCTGATGGAGGGCGCGCCACCACTTCACCGAGAAGTGGACGATGGGGATGTTCGCGGTGCCGAGGATACCCACCACGGCCGCGGCGCGGGCCCGTCGGTCGGGCTCGTCGATCATTCCGCGGAGGAGGAGATATCCCACGTAGACGAGGAAGAGCACCGCGGTGGAGGTAAGCCGGGCATCCCATGTCCACCATGTTCCCCAGGTAGGCTTGCCCCAGATGGAGCCTGAGGCGATCGTGATCCCGGTGAAGATGACGCCGGGCTCCGCCGCGGCAAGGGCGAGCCTGTCCCAGCCGGGGCGCCGCGTCAGGAGGTAGCCGATGCTCCCGAGGAAGACGATACATGATGCGCTGGACATTGCCCTGCACGGCTTCGCGCGGGGCATAGCCGAACGCCGCCCCCACTCCGGCCACGAGAGCGAGCACGGCAAGCCAGCCGAGGCCGCGGAGGGCCATCAGCCCTCCAGCACGAACTCGAACGTGAGCACGCCCACGACGAGATAGACGAGGTCGGCCGCGGCGAGCAGCTTGAGCCACGCCCCCGCCTCCGCGAGCGGCTGCCCGAGGATGACGATCTGCGTGGCGCTCACGGAGCCCAGGAGAATGGGCACCACGGCGGGGAGCAGGAGGACCGGGAAGAGCAGCTCGCGCGCGCGGAGCTGTGCGGTGATGGCGCCGAAGAGCGTGCCCACCGCGGCGAGCCCCAGCGTGCCCAGGGCGAGCACGAGCGATAGGGCGGGAAGCACGCCGGTGAAATCGAGACCGAAGAAGACGGTGAAGAGGACGAGGAGCACCGCTTCCACCACGGCCATGAGCAGCACATTGCCCGCGAGCTTGCCGAGGTAGATGGCCGACTTGTCGCCGGGCGAGAGCACGAGACCCTCCCAGCAGTCGTTCTCGCGCTCTACGAGGAAGGTCCGTCCGAAGGCGAGGAGCCCGGCCAGGATGAAGCCGAGCCAGAGCAGTCCCGGCAGCGCGGTCTCCACGCGCGCGCGCTCGGGACCCAGGGCGAACTGGAAAACAAAGAGGAGGAGGATCGAGAAGAAGACGAGAGCGTTGAGGCTCTCCTTGCTCCGGCGCTCGCTGAGTACGTCCTTCCAGACCACGATCCACGCGCGTCGCATGTAGGCGCTCACGATGACGGTCCCGGACCCATGGCGAGCTCGTCGTAGAGGCGACGGAGATCATCGAGGTCGAGATCGGCGGCCGGCCGATCGAGGACGATGCGCCCGCCCGCGAGAATGGCCACCCGGTCGGCCACCCCCGCGCCCGCGTCGAAGCTGTGCGTGGCCACCACGAGAGTCCCTCCGCGCGCCTTGAAGGACATCAGGTACTCGCTCAGCCACTTTCTCCCCGCGCGGTCGAGGCCGGTGAAGGGTTCGTCGAGGAGAAGGAGCCGGGCGCGGCCGAGGAGAACACGCGCGAGCGCGAGACGCCGCTTCATGCCCGCGGAGAAGGTGCGCGCTCTTTGGTTCGCCACCGTGTCGAGCTCGACGGATTCGAGGGCGGCGCGAAGGCGGGGGGGGGCGGCGTCATGACCGCCCATGACCGTCCAGAAGTGGAGGTTCTCGATGGCGGTCAGATCCTCGTAGATCCAGGAACCGTGGCCGACCATGTCGATGGCCTCCCGCGCCGTGTCCGGCTCCCTGACCGCGTCGGCTCCCGCTATGCGCAGCGAGCCCGCGGTGGGCCGCAGGAGCGTGGCGAGGATACGGAGCAGGGTGGTCTTGCCCGTGCCGTTCGGTCCCAGGAGCGTCAGGCCCTCGCCTGCCCCGAGCTCGAGCGAGACATCGTGGAGCACGTGAGTCGACCCGTAGATCTTGCGGAGGTGCTCGGCCTGAACCATGAGGTCGGAAGCGGGAGGCCGCGGCGTCGTTCGCACCGCCTCCGGTCCGGTTGCGATCAAAGTCTCATCGCCCTCAGACGCGCAATGCGCTCCTCGATCGGGGGATGCGTTGAGAACAGGGAGGCGAGGCCACCGGAGGTCAGGGGGTTGACGATAAAGAGGTGGGCGGTGGCCGGGGTGGCCTCCATGGGCACCTGCCTCGACGCCAAGTCGAGCTTCTGGAGCGCGTGCTCGAGGCCGGAGGCGCGGCCGGCCAGGTGCGCGCCCGAGGCGTCGGCTTCGTATTCGCGCGAGCGGGAGATCGCCATCTGAATGAGCATGGCCGCGAAGGGGGCGAGGATAGCCATGAGGAGCGCGCCGATGGCGCTGCCCCCCCCGCCGCCCTCGTCGTCGCTGCGGCGCCCGCCGCCGAACATGGCCGCCCATTGCGCCATCTGGGCGAGGTAGGTGATGGCGCCCGCGAGGGTGGCGGCGATGGTCATGATCAGCGTATCCCGATTCTTCACGTGGGAAAGCTCGTGGGCGAGCACGCCGCGGAGCTCGTCCTCGGTCATGATGCGCAGGATCCCTTCGGTGACGGCCACCGCGGCGTGTTGGGGATTTCGTCCCGTGGCAAAGGCATTGGGAGAATCGTCCTGGATGATGTAGATCGGCGGCAGGGGAATGCGCGCCTGGGCGGCCAGGTCGCGGACGATGCGGTAGAGCTGAGGCGCTTCGGTTTCCGTCACCGGCCGCGCCCCGTAGCTCGCGAGCACGATCCTGTCCGAGAACCAGTACGAGCCGACGTTCATGACGAGGGCGAGCACGAACGCGATGGTCATGCCCTGACGGCCGCCCACCGCGCCCCCGACGAGCACGAGCAGGCAGGTCATGACCACGAGAAGAAATCCGGTCTTGATCAGGTTACCCATCGCGGGAGGCCTCCTCGCGAATGCTAACAGCCGCCTCGGGGAGCGTCAAGCAACGGGGCCGGTTGCTCCACGCGGCCCGGCGGCCGCCCGCGGTTCGTAGCCGACCCAGCGGATGCCGCGCACGCCGTCGAAGCGGCGCGCCATCACCTCGAGGGCTTCCGGGTTGACATCCACGAGGAGGAAGCGCCGCTTCGTGTCGAGGCACGCCTCACCGGTGGTGCCGCTGCCCGCGAAGAAGTCGAGCACGAGATCTCCCGGGCGCGACGACGCCTGCACGATTCGCCGGAGGACGCCCAGCGGCTTCTGCGTCGGGTAGCCGGTACGCTCGCGCCCTTGCGTGGGTACGATGGTATGCCACCACGTGTCGGTGGGCAGCTTGCCCCGCGCGGCCTTCTCCGGTCCCACCAGTCCCGGCGCCATGTAAGGAATGCGCTCGACGGCCTCGGTGTCGAAGACGTAGTGGGAGGGATCTTTGACGTAGACGAGGATATTGTCGTGCTTGGGCGGCCATCGGTCTCGTTGAGGAACGAGTCGCGTCCGAAGATGCCGTCGAGGAGCACCTTGCAGTAGTGGACCTCGCGGTAGTCGATGTGGAAGTAGAGCGTGCCGTCGGGGGCGAGGGCACGATACGCCTCCCGCAGCCTCGGCTCGAGAAACGCGAGGTAGTTGTCGAAGCGGTCGGGGTAGGCGCGCGAGCCCATCTTGACCGTGTCGTAGCGCTGTCCTTTGAAGCCCACGCGGTCGCCCGACACGCTGCGCACGGTCTTGAGGCGCGTGCGCGCCTGCGCCCGGCCCGTATTAAAGGGGGGGTCGATGTAGATGAGCGCGGCCGCGCCGTCCGGCACGTGGCGGCGGAGGATCTCCAAATTGTCGCCGAAGTAGATACTGTGCACAGCCCGAGTAGTATAGAGGGTGAGCAGGGCAAGCATTGAATCCTCGCGGGCGCCGGCCCCCACTGACCGTCGGTGGGGGCCTTTCAAGTTGACAACCGGGGAGACCGGCCCGTACACTGGCTCGGTTTCAGCCAAATCCACCAATTCTGTCGCGGGTTAGCGAGAATCGAGCGATGGTCATCAGGGTCTCGGAAATACCGGAAGAAGGGCTCAGGCTCGAAGGCCCCGAGGCCTTCCCCGAGCCGTTCCAGGACCGCGCGTGGCGTCTCGAGGATATCGAGTTGGCTGTCGAGAAAGACGGCGACGTCGTCTTCGTCAACGGCCGCGTCCGCTCCCGGGTG